>Ga0209386_1000724_pt1 | contig 15075 bp, 13 predicted proteins | sample NGEPertwo_FD_184510 | JGI IMG/M metagenome (GOLD analysis project Ga0209386, IMG submission 184510) | Arctic peat soil microbial communities from the Barrow Environmental Observatory site, Barrow, Alaska, USA - NGEE Permafrost154B-two... | ecosystem: Environmental > Terrestrial > Soil > Wetlands... | reverse complement strand
GATTTCGCTATTGCTTCTTCTCTCCCACACCTCACGATGTGAAACTTGCAAGTCGCTTTCGGGTTCGTCGGCAACTACGCCCCTTGTGGACTTTCACCACAGATTGACGGCATGCCCGTCATACCAAAAAATCCGTCATAGCAACTATGACAGATTTATGATTTTATTCGCATTTGATTCTCTCAATTCTTTATTGTATAATTTAAGCTTCCTTTATATTGGAATGAGGGTAAAAGCTAAACTAACGTCAATAAACTTAATTGAGCAAACAATGCCTGGTATAACTAATCTTCTCGAAAATGGCAGCACTAATATTTACAAGGATAAATTAAACTCATATATAAAGAAATACTGGCATTATGACAATGTTACCAAGTATTCAGAGTGTCAGTTTATGGTTAATTACAATCTATGGGCAAAAAAGAGGGTTATAAAGCAAGTGATACAAAAGCAAGAAAAATATATACCTTAGCAGAAAACAGCATCCCTACTTTGTCTTCCAAGGATGAATCCGCAAAGATGCTTTTCTTAGAGGCTATTAGAGTGCACCGCGAGATTAATATCTCTGCTGGTTTAATATTGGGACAAATGGTTGAAATGGCAAAACCTCTTAAAGAATATGCCATTCTTACTTCAATTACAGGCATTGGCGAAAATCTAGCATCCCGTTTTATTGCAGAAGTTGGTGATATAAATAAATTTCATAGTTCAAGCGCTTTAGTTGCATATGCAGGAATTGATGCACCCCCTCATCAGTCAGGTCAATTTATCAATAAAAACAGAAGAATATCAAAGAGATGATCTAAATCTTTACGTAAGGTTGGATATGAAATCATGACTTCAATTACTAGACAAAAGTCAGTTAATGACACAGTTTTTCTATTTATTGAGAAAAAAGAAGCTGAAGGCAAGGCTAAAAAGGTTGCAAAAATCGCAGGGATAAATAAATTTTTTCGTATCTACTTTGCTAAAGCAAAAGAATTATATGAAAATTGAGTTCTGAAGAATTTAAAAAACGCAAACTAAAGGAAGATTGCTCTTCCATTTTGGAGTGCGCTAAAATAGATATAAATTATTAAATAATTTTTTCAATATTTTACTTGACATCCCTTAGCCGGTTTGACATAGGGCCTGTTTTTTTGCCAATTAAAATTAAACCACTTTCCATTATATTTAAATGTAATAGGAAAGTGGTTTAATCGAAGGAGAACAAAGTCAATAAATCAATTTATCCAAACCAAACTCTTCAAGTTTTGCCTGACTGGGATTCCCTGTTTTGCTGTCCCAACCAGCAAGAGCATAGTAATAGTTCTTGGCTTTATTAAAGGCTTCCTCGTCATAAACAAAGCCATCCAGCACACCACCTTTTAGTGGCTCATAAAGTCTCTTTGGTAGCACATCCTGCTCGGAGGTGAATCCTTCTCTCGCATCATAGGCTCTGAATAAATGGATTCTTCTCTCTGCAGCCTGCATCATTTCATACATATTTGTATGCCATCCGGTGGCGGCATTTATGACCTTTAGGAGTTCATTATAATCGCAGACAGTCCAAATGCCAAAAGTAAAAAGGCAAACCGAAAGTGCATCTATCATGCTGTAAGCAATCTGTGTAACCCAGACAAATCTGGCTTTTTCGTTGCAAAGGTCCATTGGATCATATGCATCAGGGAAATCAAACATTCTCATGGCTGGACCGATGGGATCGGTTGATATTGAGCCATCGTGTTCAGAGCTGACATGATCGGAAATATTGGCAGCCAAAGCATAGGACAATCCTAATGAAGCCTTTTGCTGGGGCATATGGGCAGGAAACTCTTTGTTCTTAGTAATGACAGCATACTCTTCGGCGTGCCATTTCCTGGCAGCAATACCAGTTCCTTCAGCCAACAGATCTCCTATGCCCTCTCTCTTTCCAATCATTTCGGCAACTTTGACAGCGGCATCTGAATTGCCAAACTTTAACTCTATGCCATTTGTATCTTTTGTTGTGATAATGCCTCTTTCAAAACACTCCATGGCAAATCCCAGAACGCCACCCAAGGATATGGTATCCATCCCATATTTTGCAGCCACTAAATTAATTTTTGCTATGGCAATTCGATTGGTGATGCCCAAATTCGGCCCGCAAGTGCCCACGGTTTCATATTCTGGCCCGCCATATGCTGCATCGATTTCCGTAGTTCTTTTAGGGTCGATGGCTCTCTTGCAGCTTTGCGCACATCCCCAGCATGTCCCTGGTTTAATAAAATCATTGGTCCAGGCTGTTGATGTCAATTCTTCCTCTCCATCAATATTGCCTGATGTCCAGTTCTTAGATGGTAAACCACCTCCGGCTATATTGGCTTCAACACAGTTATGTGTGCCAATCTGCTTGAATGCATGAGGCCAAGTTGTATCATCAGCGATACGTTTAACCATTTCCTTTGCAACTGCTGTTATAGTATCGATGTCTACGAACTCTGGTTTCAAGGTGCCTTTTGTTGCTATCGCTTTTAAATTTTTAGATCCCATAACGGCTCCCACACCACCCCGACCGTTAAAGTGGGCCAGTTCGTTGACGATGCAGGCAAATCTGTTCATATTTTCACCGGACGGTCCAATCATGGCCACTCGAGCCTTTTGTTCCCCAAGTTCATCCCTGATGATTTGTTGTGCTTCTCCAGTAATTTTACCCCAAGCGTTTGAAGCATCTTTTATCTCATATTTTCCGTCACTAATCCAGAGATAAACTGGTTTTGGCGATTTCCCTTTTATGACGATGGCATCAAATCCTGACATTTTGAAGTCTGTAGCCCAGTACCCGCCGGCTTCACTGCAAGCTAATGCTCCTGTAAGCGGAGATTTGGTGGTAACACTGTGTCTTGACGAACCGCTTATCGCGGCGCCTGTAATTGGCCCTACTGAGAACACTATGACATTTTCAGGGCCGAGAGGATCTATACCTGCTTTAGTTTCCTTCATTAGGTAATAGGCTCCTATTCCGCTGCCTCCCAAATATTTTCTGTAAAACTTTTCGTCTGGTAACTCCACCTCAAAGGTTCCATCAGTTAAATTTACATGTAAAATTTTCCCATTATATCCATACATACATTTCACCTTTCTTCATCTTCCTCAACCTCCGGATATGACCGGCATCACCTCAAAGCAACTACCTTCTTTTATTTTTTCGCCTTCATATGCTTTCATGTAGCTGATTATGTTCCTGCCATCTATCAATATCAATACAGGCTGTTTAATGGCGTATTTGTCCTTCAGAAAAGTTCCAATCTGTACCGGAATACTTTGGATATCATTTATCAGCTCAATAGATTCCTTTTTACTTCCCACTATCTTGGATATGTATCCACTGTATGCTATTTCAACTTTTACCAAGTTATTCATCTCAATTTCTCTCGAAGTTCTATAACTTCTTTTGCCGCTTTGGCAATATCCACTGCCGTCAGTTCAAATCTCTCTTTTAGATATGGAAGCGCGCCAACCTCGCAATTTATATTTTGAATCCCTATTGGTATGACTGGTACCGGATAATGCCTTGTGACCACTTCGGCTACAGCAGAACAAAGTCCTCCCATAACATTATGATTTTCACAGGTAACGATAGCTCCGGTTTTTCTGGCTGAAATCAATATAGCTTCTTCATCTATGGGTTTTATGGTATGCATATTGATTATTTCTGCATTGATTCCTTCAGCCTTGAGCAATTCTCCAGCTTTTAAGGCCTCAACAACGAGTATACCTGTACCTATTATTGAAACATCGGTTCCTTCTTTCATAACATCCGCTTTGAAAAGATTAAATTCATAGGACTCGTCATGAACTTCCTCAACTTTTTTTCGATACATCCGCATATACACAGGCCCCTTATAAGCCATTATTTCGGGGAATCCCTTGGCAAGTTCAATAGTGTCGCAGGGATCAAAAATAAGTATATTCGGAATGCTTCGCAGTACGCCTATATCCTCAATGGCCATGTGCGTTCCGCCATTAAGTTCTGCTGTAATTCCTGGGTCTGTTCCAATAATTTTGACATTTTGATTCGCATAGCAAATCGAAATGGCAACCTGATCACAAATCCTTCTACTGGCAAAAGCTGCAAAAGTGTTAATTATTGGTATTTGACCGTAAGAGGCCATACCAGCAGCGATTGAAGCCATATTTTCTTCTGCTACACCAACTTCGAAGCACCTGTCTTTAAATACCGCGCGAACCGGCAATGTCCCATTTGCCTTGCCAAGATCTGCATCGATCAACACAACTTTTTCATTGCTTCTCATAGCATCGATAATACTGTCCCCTAGGACTTGTCTCATTTCCTTCAATGATTCCATAATCTCTCCCATCCAAGCTCATCAAGTGCTATCTCCACTTGCTCCTTGCTAATCTTCATGCTATGGTTGTCTACACCTGCTTTTTCCACAAATGAGATTCCCTTACCCTTCACAGTATGAAGAATGATTATACTTGGTTTGCCTTTCTGATTCTTGGCTGACCTTATCACATCTCCAATTTGAATAACGTCATGTCCATCAACCTCAAATACATTAAAGCCGAATGCTTTCCATTTGGCCACCGGATCTATGAGACTCATAACATCATCAACTGTTCCATCTATCTGAAGCATATTCTGGTCCAAAAATACGATGAGATTATCCAGAGAATATTGAGCAGATGCCATACAGGCTTCCCATATCTGACCTTCCTGGCTTTCGCCGTCGCCTATAATTGAATAGATATATTCTTCACTTTTATTCATCTTTGCCGCCATCGCCATGCCTACAGCACATGAAAGGCCTTGCGCCAGGGAGCCTGCCGTCATATCAATCCCAATAGTCTTGGTCATATCACAATGGCTGGGAAGATTTGTCAAAGGCTTGTTCAAAGTATCTAGCTCCGACAAGGGGAAATAGCCTTTGAGAGCTAATGCTGAATAGACTGCAGGTCCAGCGTGCCCTTTGGACAGCACAAATCTATCTCTTCCAACCATCTTCGGATTTGACGGATCAACATTCATCGCCTCGAAATAGAGAACGGTCACGACCTCCACAATGGATAAGCAGCCTCCAACATGGCCAACGCCAGCATTCCCAATCATCTTGATTGAGAGTCCTCTAATTTTTCGTGCTGTTTCTTCTAAATACATTTTTTTTTCAGAATTCATAAATTCACTCCTGACTTTTATTTTTCTTATAAAGCACTTAATAATACTTTTAAATGTGTTTGATCCTCTATACTATAAGAGAATGCTTCGCTAATATTGTCCAGCGGAAATATGTTGGTAACAAGCTTCTTAAGGTCTTCATTAATAGTCCCTGAGTTAACCAAATCTACTGCACGTTTAAAATCAAAACGTGGGTGTATCCTCACCCCAACAATATTGAGCTCCTTCGCCAATATTGCCCCGGTATCGATAGGATATTTTTCCTGAGGAACTCCAACTACCACAATTGAGGCTCTTTGAGCCGCTATTTTCGTCATTAGCTCAGCACCCTGCTTGCTTCCTGAAACTTCATAGATAACGTCAAATCCGTCCCCTCCTGTTTCAGCAAAAAGTTTTTTTTCAAAATCTGGTTCCGAAGGATCAAATACTGTAAAACCCAATCTTCGTGCCATTGCAATTCGGTATTCATTGAGTTCACTAAGAACTATCCTTGATGCTCCTGCTTCTCTTGCAACAATTGCTATCAATAGGCCAATAGGTCCAGCACTGATTATAAAAACAGTCTGTCCTATTTCGAGTTTGCTTAAACTGACATCATGTATGGCAACAGCTAAAGGCTCTATTTGAACCGCTGCCATCAAATCCACATCTTTATTTATCTTATATATTTTACTGACTGGCACCATAAAATACTCGGCAAAACATCCATCAACGTGAATCCCATATATTTCTAGATCACTGCAGACATTTTCCCTGCCCAATAAGCAGGAATTACATTGGCCACAAGAATTGATCGGATGGGAAGTCACATAATCTCCGACTTTGAGATCATAGCGTTTTTTTGTGTTTATAGAAATAATTTCACCACAGTATTCATGCCCTAAAACTCTGGGCAATGTGGCGGTTTTATGCCTATGCGCATATACATGAATGTCAGTCCCGCATATGCCTCCATATAAGAGCTTTACTAGGGCTTGTTCCTCCCCTATTTCAGGAATCGGGGAATCCTCAACTCCTATCTTTTTCCAGTCTTTTAAAATCGTCTTCTTCATTTGAAATTCCTCTCAATAACATAATATATTCAACAAATAAAATCCCATTTTCTTCAATTCCTTTATGACGACGTTGTTTGAAATTTTCTGTCGTTATATATGGGCTCATTCATGAGCCCATATATAACGACAGACAGATTACCTGTCCATCGCTTTGTATTTTTGGTTTAGAATGCAGGAATTGCAGTATCTACATTACTTTCATCTATCTGTCTAGATGGAATAATTACCTGTTTTGGAACATCTTCGCCATTTAAAATTTTCATAGCATATTCAAATCCGGCAGTTCCGCATGGCTCATAAGTCCAGGCAACTGTGAGATTTCCATTTTTTATTTCTGCGATTGAAGCTTTATCTCCGTCGATGGAAAGTATAGGGAATTCGCCTTTTCTTCCGGCATCCGCAACAGCTTGAGCCGCACCGATGGCTTCTTCTCCGTTAGCAGCAAACAAAACGTCAATGGTTCCAACTGGTTTTGTCTGGAGAATATCTTCCATAGCTTTTAGTCCAGCATCTCTTCTATATTGACCAGTAACGTTTGATACCAGTACAATCTCTGGATAGGCTTTTGTTGCTTCAACGTATCCGCCAGTTCTGTCTTCAGAGCTTTTATCTCCAGGTATACCAGAAATATGTGCTACATTTCCCTTAGCCGATCCATTTTTCTCAGTTAAAAATTTTACGACCCATTCTCCAACATTTTTACCAATCTCGAAATTATCATTATTGACCATAGTGACTGCATTTGTTCCATTCGCTGGCTTCCCAACGAACATATAAGGAACTCCCTGCTCCTCAGCAGACGCTAAAGCTTCCATCAGGCCTTCACTTGTCGAAGCCTGTATCATAAGAATATCAATCCCGCGAGTCAGCATATCCTCTATGCCATTTGCTTGTTGAACGACTGATTTTTCTCCATCGGTTACGATGACAGATACTTTGGCATCTGTGTAGGCTTCCGCCGCCGCAATAACCTGATCTTTAAGTGTGATCATGTATGGATGGTCAAGGGCTTCTAAACTAAGACCAATTGTATAAGTCTGATCTGAAGTCCCACTACCAGCGGCCGGATCATTGTTAGTGCCTCCACAAGCCCCTAAAACTAACATTAAAATTAAAAGCAATGGAATAAATAACTGTTTCTTTCTCATTTCATATCCTCCTTTAAAATAATATATATTTGAATTTGCAAGGCGCAAAAATCAAACCATCAACATTTGTTACTCTTCCGATCAATTTGCATCGTTGCAGCAACGACAATAATTCCACCCTTAAAAATTAATTGCGTGTAACTTGGAACATCCATCAAGTTCAATAAATTTCCAAGAAATCCGATAATTAAAATCCCAATTATCGTACCACCAACAGTTCCAACTCCCCCCTTTAAGCTTGTCCCCCCAATAACAACAGCTGCGATTGCGTCCATTTCTAATCCATCTCCAAGTTTTGCTTCGCCCATATTCAGTTGTGTCGCCATCAGAATACCGGCAAACCCCGCAAGCAGACCACAAATGCCATATATCAGCATGGTATAACGTTTAACATTGATTCCTGAAAGTCTTGTAGCTTCTAAATTTCCACCAATTGCGTAAGTATATCTACCCAATGGAGTATACTTTAGGATAATTACAGCTATAATGGCAATCGCAATAAAAAAGATAACTTGTAAGGGTATTACGTCAAGTATTTTTCCTCTGCCAAAAAAAAGGATGTTTTCAGATACTCCAGTTATCGGGCTGCCCTTTGAAATGGTAAACCCAATTCCTCTTAGTACACTCATCATGCCAAGGGTCACAATAAATGCCTGGACATTAAGGTATGCTATAATAGCTCCGTTGACAATCCCTACTAGGAATCCAATGGCAAGGGCTGCAATGATTCCAAACATTCCGTTAACTGGGCCAAGAAGAGCAATCAATACTGTTGCCAAAGCCATAGTCGGCCCGATTGACAAATCTATACCTCCAGTCAGTATGACGAATGTCATCCCAACACTGAGGATGCCAATAATAGCTATTTGCCTTGCAACATTTAAGATATTTGAGACCGTCATGAAATAGGGTGATGCAATTGTGCAAATCACCAATAGACCAACTAGAACCAAGACCATTTTGTACCTATCTAACAAATCTAAATACTTTTCTTTCATATCCTTTCACCCCATTGCATATTGCATAATTATTTCATCTGTTATTTCCTCATTTTTAAGTTCAGCTTTAATTTTACCGTTACGCATGACAAGAACTCGATTGCTCATGCCAATAACTTCCGGCAACTCTGACGATATCATAATAATCGATTTTCCTTCGCCACATAACTTCTTCATAAGATTATAGATCTCAACTTTTGCACCTATGTCAATCCCTCTTGTTGGCTCATCCAATATCAAGATATCGCATTTTGCTGCCAAACATTTTGCTATAACTACTTTTTGCTGATTTCCACCCGAAAGATTCAAAGCTTTTGTTTTTATGCTTGGCGTTGAAATTTTCAGTCTGTTCACATAATCTTCAGCAATGCTTTTTTCCAATTTTCTATCGATAAAAATCCCTCTTCTGAGTTTGTTTAAAATTGGCAATGTAATATTTGTTGAAATTGGCAGCCCTAATATAAGACCTTGCATTTTTCTATCTTCCGTTAGTAATGCTATCCCATTTTCAATGGCCTCCTTAGGGCTTTTTAAGTTTATCTTGATGCCATTCAGTATGATTTCTCCGCAAAGCATGTTATCAGCTTTAAAAATCGACCTCACCAATTCAGTTCGCCCGGATCCCACTAACCCAGAAATGCCAACTATTTCTCCCCTCCTAAGATCAAAAGAAATATCCTTAACCTTGCTGTTAGTGATTCCTCGAGCACTAAATACAATTTCATTAGAAATACTTTGACTTTTTGGAGGATAAATTTTCATCAGCTCTCGACCTACCATTAGCTGAATAATTTTCCTCTCAGTCATCTCTTTTGTATCGAATGTTCCCATATATTCACCATCCTTCAAGATGCTCATTCTGTCACTGACTTCAAATACCTCTCCTAAATGATGGGATATGAAAATAATCGTTACTCCATTCTCCTTAAGTCTCTTGATTACCATAAATAAGTTTTCAACCTCATGAGATGTAAGAGTTGCAGTCGGCTCATCCATAACAATCAACTTTGAATCCATTGACAGAGATTTCGCAATTTCAACCATTTGTTGCTGAGCAATGCTAAGTTTAGAAACAGGAACATCTACATTGATTTCCAGACCAATACTGTTAAGTATTTTCATAGCTTCTTTCTTCATTTTTTCGAAGTCAACAAAAGGTCCTTTTCTATATTCTTTGCCGAGAAAAATATTTTCTGCCGCATTTAATTCACCAACTAAATTTAATTCCTGGTATATAATTGCGATGCCTAGTTTCATTGCCTGATGTGGATTCTTTGCATTTAGTACTTTCCCGTCAAAATAAATATTACCCTCAGTGGGGAATGAACTCCCGCTTAATAGCTTTATTAATGTCGATTTGCCAGCGCCATTCTCACCCATCAAAGCATGTGTTTCTCCCCTCAAGCAAGAGAAGCTAACATCATTTAATGCGGTAACGCCAGGAAAACATTTAGTAATGCCCTTCATTTCAAGAATATTCTCATACTTCATATTATTTTTCAACCCTACTTTCCTAATGTTTAAAATTGTTACCTTGGTTATATAATACTTGCTTTCAGACCTTTATCCAAAAATAATTGCAGTATGCAATCCATATAGTTATCATCCGGTGTTTTTATTTCATCAACCTGATAAGTCATACCAAGAGCAGAATACTTCAATTTCCCTAGTTTATGATATGGCAAAAGGTTCACTTCGGCATTAATGCTAATATTTGATATTATTTCTATCAACTCTTCTATCTGACCATCTGTATCGTTGACACTTGGAATAATTGGTATTCTTATAATCACAGGAACTTTTTTATAAACTTTTTTCAGGTTATCCAATATAAGATTATTTTCAGATCCCGTGTATTTTTTATGAAGCTGGCTGGATGCCAGCTTTAAGTCATATAAGAGTAAGTCTATACTCCCTAAACACTTGGCTATATTCTTATACTCAGTGCAGCCTGATGTTTCAACTGCAATATGATAACTTTCTTTTTTTAATTTCTTAGCTATATCATTTAAAAAATCAGCTTGTTCGAATGGTTCTCCTCCGGAAAAAGTAATACCTCCTCCAGAATTCATTATAAAATCTCTATCGCGATTGATTTCTTTAATAACCTCATCGGAGCATACTTCCCTACCGCACATAGTCAAAGCTTCTGTAGGGCACACTTTAACGCAGAATCCGCAATTTCGACATTTTTTGCGATCTACAACAAGATAGCCATCTTCTTGTGTTAAGGCGCCGTTTGGACAAGCCTCTATGCATAGACCACATTTCATGCAACGTTGTCTAGAATAATATATTTCCGGTGCAAAATTTTGGGACTCCGGATTGGAACACCACGCACATTTTAATGAACATCCTTTCATGAACACAACTGCTCTAATCCCAGGTCCATCATGAATCGAGTAAGACTGAATATTAAAAATTGTACCATTTGCACTCATTTGAAACCTCACTGCATATTTCCTAAATAGAATCAACTGCCTTAAATTGAAGAATTTTCTGTCCTAAATATGATGTCGTCTTGCACAGCCTTATCTAATTCAATGAAAAAAGCACTATACCCTGCAACCCTAATTATAAGACCTTTGTTTTCGGCGGGATTTTCTTGGGCTTCTCTTAAAGTTTCAGCACTCACCACATTAAATTGGATATGCCATCCGCCTTTCTCAAAATAGGTCCTTATCAAATTTTTCAGAGCATTTTTCCCTTGTTGGGTTTTAAGTAATGCTGGTGTGAATTTTTCGTTTAGAATAGTACCATTTGATATTTTTTCATGATCCAGCTTGGCTGCAGATCTGGTTATAGCAAGAGGTCCATTCTTGTCTGTCCCGTGTTGTGGACCAATCCCATCTGCAAGTGGTGTAGATGCCAATCGACCATTTGGTGTTGCTCCAACATGAAGACCAAGCGGCACATTCGCTGATACCGAATAGATTCCAGGCCTAAAGTTTCCACCCCTTGTATTTTTATATTTTGACACTTCGTCACAATAAATTTCTGCTACTTCGACTGCAAATCTATCTACATAATCATCATCATTGCCCCATTTTGGTGCTTTGTTTATAAATCTTTGACGGATTATTTCATACCCTTCAAAGTTAAGGTCCAGAATTTCATTCAACTCCTTCATTGTAAGACATTTTTCTTCAAACACAAATTTCTGTATACAGGCTAATGAATTCGCAACATCAGCCAATCCTACAGCTTGTGGTCCAGTAAAATTGTATCTTGCTCCTCCTGCGGTTATATCTAAACCCCGTTCCATACAATCATCCATAATTAAAGAGAAATATGGCAGTGGATAATGAGAAGCATGGATACTCTCTATGATATTTAATCCAGTTACCATTTTTTTGACATACCATGAAACTTGGATCCTAAATGCTTCAACCAGCTGCTCGATATCCGTAAAGCTGTTTGCATCACCTGTATTAGGTCCAATCTGTTCACCTGTAAGTCTGCATTTGCCATCATTCATAGCGAATTCCAAGGCCTTTGCAATATTACTCATTGCCGCATTTGTCATGCCATTGCAATGAGGAGGCACCGCTTCAACACATCCCGAAATGCTGTAATTTCTGGCATCTTCAAGGGTTACACCATCTCTCATCAAAGTGGTTATTGCTACTGCATCATTAAAAAATTCAGGTTTCGTTCTTCCTGTGCTAACAACCTCCACCGCTTTATAAAGAAAATCATTAGGAGTATTGTTAGAATATCGGAATGAAAGATTAGGCTGTGTCAGACTTGTGTGTTTTTCTGCGTCAAGGCACATATAAGACAGTTCATTTACGCAGCAATCCCCATCCACATCGATGCCACCAATGACTAAGTTTTCGGAAATGGAAAACCCCGCATAGTATTTGGCACATTCATAATTATAGGCTCTCATAACTTCAGTAAACTTGATCCACAGACACTCTATCAGTTCCTGTGCATCTTCTTTGTTGATTTCTTTCTTCTCTATGCCGCTCTTATAATATTGATACATGAACTGGTCAAATCTTCCTACCGATACAGCTAACCCATCCTGTTCAATGTAAAGCATTATATGAGTAAACCAAAAGGACTGTATCGCTTCTCTAAAAGTTTCAGCCGGATGTTCAGGCACTCTTGAACAAATATCTGATATCATCTGATATTCGGATTTTAAACGAGGATCGACTTCCCTTTCAGCTAGTTCCTGTGCTAACTTAGCGTATCTCCTTGCCCAAGCAATCATAGCATCACAAATAATGATCTGGGCACAATAAAAATTATATTTTTCAATATTTTCGGGATTGGATAAATCTAAATTATTTAAATAAGATTCAGCCTCTGACTTTAGTCCTCCGAACCCAAATTTCAAAACTTTTTCATAATCACAAATGACATGTCCGATACTTCCTGATATGTGTATATCTATTGAAAATATTTGATTGTCTAGGGAAATGATTTCCTCAATTTCTTTTGGCAATGCACTGTGCACGTACTTTGATATTGTTTTATTTTCCCAATAAGGAATAATATCTTCAAGCAACTCCCGACGGCTGTCCTTCGAAATCACAATGCGATCCTGCTGCCGAATTTCAAAAATGTCTATCTCATCTTTTATATAAGATGCCTCTGTTTCCGGGAACACCGGAACGGCTCGAAGCTTACTCGCTTGTGCACCAACAATCAGTTGATCTTTCTGAATAAATATATTCATCCCTTCTAGGATATTCTTGATAGCTTTGGCTCTCCGAATCACCATAGGCTCTCCCTCAGTCTCTCTATAGGATTCTGTGACGAGTCTTGCCCTGTCCACGCACATCTCTGGCATGACATCGATTAGTTCTTTGTTCAGTTTACTTGTTCTCCAACTTTTTATCTCTGTCATTTCAATATCCACCTTTCTCTAGAACGAGTTAGTTTTAATTCTTAATGCTATTTAACGCAAATATTTTTTTATTCTGGCAAATTGTTTTTTTAATTTATACTTTGTTTTTCTTAATATTATCCCTAAATATCTGCATTGTCAATATCACCAAAGCCTTATATAGCAAGATATACAAAGTATATTTACTTGGTTTTAGGTATACATTTTCAATGCATGGTATACAATTATTGTTTTAAATATCCGAAATTTTAAATTGACAGTTGGGTTTTTAAATGATAAAGTCAATCCAATATATAAGATACTCAGATAGATTCTTAACAATGAGATTTTTCAAGTGAGGTTATTCCCATGTCACGTAATAAAATATTGAGCCAGGACGCCTATAGTTACATATTAGATTTGATATTAACTAAGCAGTTGCTTCCAGGTGCGCGAGTTCCCGAAATTAAAATTGCCGAGTCTTTGCAAATCAGCAGGACTCCAGTTCGCGAAGCCCTGCAACAGCTTTCAAACGAGGGGATAATAGAAATTAAGGCGAATCATTTTGTACAGGTTACAAATTTCACACCATCGATGATCCGGGAAATTGGGACTTTACGTCTAACGCTTGATACTGCATCCACAAAGCTTGCTTTACTCTATGGAAGCCATATTGATTTCTTAAATCTTAAGGATCTTGCCCAAAAAAGTATTGATGCTTTTTATTCGGGCGATAATGATTTACGACGGAAATTAGATTGCGACTTTCACTTGGAGCTAAGTAGAATCAGCAATAATGATTTACTTTTTAAGTTTCAAAGTGAACTATACCTTCGTGTTCAATTTATTCTTGTCTATCACAACAGCAAAGTGCGTTCAAGTATAGATCACATCAGACAGCATTTAGAGTTTACTGAAGCATTGATAGAGCGGGATGAAGACAAAGCTTTAAGTATTTTGAAAAAGCACCTTATAGATTATTATGATCTCATTAATTATTACCCATCTACTTTTTTATCGAATTTTTGATGTTCTAATAAAAACAACAAAATTGTCCATTGGTATTTCTTTAAACAATAAGTGTTAATTCACTTTAGACGCTTTATCAATTGTATGTGAAGCAATTGCATCTATATTTGTAGCTAATAAAGACGTAATTGCCTACATAAAATTGGGGTATGATCCCCCTCACCTCTACTGGCGAATCTACTACAAAATGATACAATACATACCCCTTGGCTAAATTTTAACGATTTTAACGATTTGATGGTGAGATGGTGTGCACTACATCAATAAGCTTTCTCAGGGCATCCAATCTTTTTTGTCAATTAGTATTGACTTATTGGAACATCAATTCGATCACGCGCTACACAAAAACCATTTTTGACAATATAGCATTCAACAAAGTGCGGTCCATAAAAATTGGTATGTTCAATTTGGTGTTCATTATCAGTCTTCTTAATTTGCCCTCTTATGCAATCTCGACTTTCAGCAACTTCTCCGACATTTCTGATCTTCCAGTATATGGAATAATATTTCCGAACATTGCAATATCTGATAAAAAAGTCAAGTTTCTTATTATGGTGAAGAAAGCCTCCGGTAACCAAATACTGTAAAAGACTAAACGGTCTCCACCCATCTTGCGTTACATTACAATCAAGCCTGAGACTGTATTGTATTTCAACAGAGGAAATGCTCTCAATATATTGCTCTGTGTCATTGTAATTATATATTTTTGATGCTGCTGCATGTATAGTGCATAATTAAAAAGGGAGAAAGAGAAAAAAAGGAAATCCCAAAAAGTGAAATAATTAATCCCATTAAATGAAAAAAGTCATTGAAGGCACCCGTTTTAAAAAGTATCCTTGTTATTGAG
>Ga0209386_1000723_pt1 | contig 15087 bp, 12 predicted proteins | sample NGEPertwo_FD_184510 | JGI IMG/M metagenome (GOLD analysis project Ga0209386, IMG submission 184510) | Arctic peat soil microbial communities from the Barrow Environmental Observatory site, Barrow, Alaska, USA - NGEE Permafrost154B-two... | ecosystem: Environmental > Terrestrial > Soil > Wetlands... | reverse complement strand
CCTTCGCGGAAGAAGTTCAGTTCGTGGAAGTGGATCTGGAAGAGGCCGCCGGAGTGCAGGGGCGGGCGGAGGCCCCGGCGCGCTGGCCGGTCGATGTCGTGAGCCTTCAGTGGGCACAGCCGGCTTTCGTAGAGGAGGACCGAGGGCCGGCCCGGGCCAATCGAGCCCCGGGACCGCCCCCGCCGCCGCTTGACGGAAGCGAATTCTCGCCGCCGGCGTGGTTGGCGCGAAGACTCTTCGGCCTGCGGGCGGCTTCTGCCCCCGCCGATCCGCCCCCGCCCCTAGAGCGGCTGGCCGAACTCTATGCGGCGCTCCAACTGGGAGTGCGGGATTACACGGAGAAGAACGGCTTCCAGCATGCAGTTCTCGGTCTGAGCGGAGGGATCGACTCCGCGCTGACGGCGCTCATCGCCGTGGATGCCTTGGGCCCCGAGCGGGTGACCGGGGTCTCCATGCCCTCGCGCTTCACGAGCAGCAGCACCCGTAGCGACGCCGAACTCCTTGCCGAACGGAACGCAATCGACTTTCGCGAGATCCCCATAGAGGACGCCTTCACGGCCTATCTGAAGATGCTCTCGCCGCACTTCGCAGGCACCGAATCCGGAGTGGCAGAAGAGAACCTTCAGGCCCGCACCCGCGGCAACCTGCTGATGGCGCTTTCGAACAAGTTCGGCTGGCTGGTGCTGACCACGGGCAACAAGAGCGAGATGGCCACCGGTTACGCCACGCTCTACGGGGACATGGCCGGCGGCTACGCGGTGATCAAGGACGTGCCCAAGACCATCGTCTATCAACTGGCGGAGTACCGGAACGGACTGGAGGCGGGGAGGGAACCCATTCCCCTATCGACCATTACTCGTCCTCCCAGCGCCGAACTGCGGGCGGACCAGCGTGATCAGGACTCGCTGCCGCCGTACGAAATCCTCGACCAGATAGTGGAAGCCTACGTGATCCTGGACGAGAGCATCGAGGAGATCGTGGCGCGCGGGCTGTCTAGGGCCGACGTAGAGCAGGTGATCACCTTGATCGACCGTAACGAGTACAAGCGCCGCCAGGCACCCCCGGGACCGCGCGTGACTTCCAAAGCCTTCGGCAAAGACCGGCGTCTGCCCATCACCAACCGCTATCGGGGCTGACCCCGCTTCAGGTTCCCCTTGCGCATCCTGCAGGTAGGCGGTAGGCTGCGGAGCGGTTAATCTATACTAAGTCGACCAGCAAACTCGGGATTGGGTCAAGATGAACAACAGCGAGCCTAAGAGCGGCCAACAAGATCAGCGCTTCGAGACTCAGGTGCTCCACGCGGGGCAGCCCCGGGGAGGGTCCACCAAAGCTCGGGCCGTCCCCATCTATCAGACCACTTCTTATACCTTCGACGACCCGGACCACGCTGCCGACCTCTTTGCGCTGCGTGGAATCGGCAATATCTACACGCGCATAATGAACCCCACCACGGCCGTGTTCGAGTCGCGCATGGCTGCCTTGGAGGGAGGAACCGCGGCGGTGGCGACGGCATCCGGCCAGGCAGCGATCACGCTGGCGCTTCTCACCTTCCTGCGCTCGGGGGAGCACGTGGTGGCGGCCTCGACCCTGTACGGCGGCACCCGCACGCTCCTGCAGCACACCTTTTCCCGGCTGGGCATCGCCGTCGACTTCGTCGATCCCTCCGATCCGCAGAACTTCAAGACCGCGATCCGTGAGGAGACGCGCGCTCTCTATGCGGAGTCGGTGGGCAATCCGCTGTTGAACACTCTCGACCTTGGTGCCGTCGGAGCAATTGCCAAGGAAGCGGGCCTGCCTTTGCTGATAGACAACACCATGCCTACGGCGTACCTCTTGCGGCCCCTGGAGCACGGCGCCAACATCATCGTCAACTCCGCCACCAAGTTCATTGGTGGACACGGAACCTCGATCGGCGGCGTAGTCATTGACGGGGGCAACTTCGACTGGGCCAACGGCAAGTTCCCGGTAATGGCCGCGCCCGACGAGAGCTATCACGGCTTGAACTTCCTCGAAGCCTTCGGCGACTTCCCCGATCTGGGCGACCCCTCCTATCCGGGTAAGGGCAACATCGCCTACGCGCTCAAGTTGCGGCTGACCTCGCTGCGCGACATGGGATCGGCGCTCAGCCCCTTCAACAGCTTCCTCTTCCTGCAGGGACTGGAGACCCTGCCTCTGCGCATGGAGCGTCACAGCGAGAACGCTCTTGCTGTGGCCCGCTTCCTGAGCAGCCATTCGGCGGTTGAGTGGGTTGCCTACCCCGGTTTGGAGTCGGATTCGGGCTTTGAGCTGGCCAAGCGCTATCATTACCGCAACCTGTTCGGGGCGCTGGTGGGATTCGGCATCAAGGGTGGAGCCGAGGCCGGGCGCCGTCTGATCTGCTCACTGGAGCTCTTTAGCCATCTGGCCAACATCGGCGACGCCAAGTCGCTGGTGATCCACCCGGCGAGCACGACGCATCAGCAGCTCGGCGAGGAGGAACAGCGCGCTTCGGGGGTGACGCCCGAGTTCGTGCGCCTCTCCATCGGCCTCGAGCACATCGACGACATATTGGCGGATCTCGATCGGGCCTTGGAGGCCTCCCAACGGTAGCCAAACCGGCGGAGGGTCGGTCCGTCACCAACACCCCGTCGGAGAAACTGACAGATGAGCGACTATTTGACCGAAAGCGGCAGCGCTGCCAGCCGAGTGGGGCTGGTGGAAACCCAGTACGCCGAGTTCGATGTCCTGCCTCTCGACTCGGGTCTCGAGTTGGCGCCGCTCAAGATCGCCTACGAGACCTACGGGTCCCTGAACGACGATCGCTCGAACGCGATCTTGCTGCTTCACGCTCTTTCGGGGGACGCCCATGCCGCCGGCTACCACGAGGGAGACGACCGTCCCGGATGGTGGGACATCATGGTCGGTCCCGGTAAGGCCTTCGACACCGACCGCTACTTTCTAGTCTGCTCCAACGTGATTGGCGGCTGCCGAGGTACCACGGGCCCGGCCAGCCTGGACCCAAAGACAGGCCAACGTTACGGCATGCGCTTCCCGGTGGTGACCGTACCCGACATGGTAAGGGCCCAGAAACTGCTCGTCGATCATTTGGGCATCCCCCGTCTGCTTGCCGTGGCCGGTGGCTCGATGGGGGGGATGCAGGCGCTGGAGTGGGTCACGGCCTATCCCGAGATGGTCGACTCCTGTATATCGATAGCCACCACTCATCGCCATTCGCCTCAGCAGATCGCCTTAAATGAGGTCGGCCGCCAAGCCATTCTGCGCGATCCCAACTGGTGTGGCGGCGATTACTACGACAGGACGGCGCCCGATGCCGGTCTGGCCGTCGCGCGCATGATCGGCCACATCACCTACCTGTCCGACGGCTCGATGCACGAGAAATTCGGAAGGCGTCTGCGGAACAAGGAGGTCTACGGCTTCGATTTCACCATGGATTTCGAGGTCGAGAGCTACCTGAAGCACCAGGGGGAGGTCTTCACCCAGCGCTTCGACGCCAACACTTACCTCTACATCACCAAGGCGCTCGACTACTTCGACCTGGCCAATGGACATGGGACGCTGGTCGAAGCCTTCCGAGAATTGCCGGCGGAGACGCGCTTTCTGGTGATCGCCTTCTCCAGCGACTGGCTCTATCCCCCTTACCAATCAAAAGAGATCGTGCGGGCAATCAAAGGGAACGGGTTGGACTGCACCTACCTGGAGATCCGCTCCGACTTCGGTCACGACGCCTTCCTGCTCGAGGCGCAGCAGCAGACGCACCTGATCACGCATTTCCTCGAGGTCACGGGCCACCGGCGGGGAGTCGGCTGGTGAGGCGGCCGGGCCGGGATTTGCGCGAACTCTTGGCGAACCCCGAGCAGGGCCGTCCGGCCGAAGACCTGCCCAGCCGCATAGCGCGGGACCCTGCCGGCATACGCTACGATCACCACTTCATTGTCGACACCATCGAGGAGGGCTCCCGCGTGCTCGATCTGGGTTGTGGCCGCGGAGTGCTGTTAAAGCTCCTGGTCGACCGGAAGAACGTTCGCGGGACGGGGGTGGAGATCTCCGAGGAGAAAGTCTACGAGGCTGTGGGCAAAGGCCTCTCCGTCTACCACGGCGACATTGACGAAGGCCTCTCCTACTACCCTGACGGCATGTTTGACTACGTCATTCTCAGCCAGACTCTGCAGGAGGCGCGGGCGACGGCCCTCGTGATGTGCGAGGCGCTCAGGGTGGCCAAGCACCTCGTGGTCAGCTTTCCCAACTTCGGTCACTGGCGCGCCCGTTCTCAGCTCCTTCTCCGGGGCCGGGCGCCGGTCACGCCCGCCCTGCCCTACCAATGGTACGAGACGCCAAACATCCACAGCCTTACGATCGCGGACTTCCGCCTCTTCATCGCCAGCCTGGGTATGAAGGCCGAGCGAAGCTTCTACATCGGCCGACGAGGTCCCGTGGGTTTCTGGCCCAACCTCACGGCCGAGCACGGTATTTATGTCCTCACCCGCGATTCGGTAAAATGACTAGGTTCGCGGGCCCATAGCTCAGTTGGTTAGAGCGGCCGACTCATAATCGGCTGGTCGTAGGTTCGAGTCCTACTGGGCCCACTTGAAACCCCTCCAAATGGCGGGGTTTTCTTTTGGGCCAGGTTCGGGTTTAAGCCGAGTGGTAGCAACGTTGGTAGCAACCCGATCACTTCTCAGATCCGAGGAGGGTTTGCATGGCCGTAGCCGCTTCCCGGTCCGCCTCCGGCAACAAGTGCGTGTACGTGTTGGCCGTCAAAGCGATCTGAGAGTGTCCCAGAATCTCCATAACCAGGCGCAGGCTGCACCCTTGCGCGAATAGGAGGTTGGCGCAGCTGTGGCGCAGCCCGTGGAAGGTGATCGTGGGCACTCTCACTTCAGCCTCTTCCCCGCACTCGTTACAGCGCCCCTCGAGGACGTGCCCATCGTCGCAGTGGGGGCAGCGGGTGAAGACCTCGCGGAGAAAGCCGGGGAAGCTCTTGCTGGTGTAGTCCGGGCTTACGGGCCGGCCGTTCTCCATCGTGAAAGTGGGGGAGAGCGAGCGGGCGCCGGCTGGTCCGTGATTTAGGTTCCACCAAGACCAACCCCTTGCCCTTGTGGCGTTGAGGCGAGTGAGCGAGCGGACCTTCGCCATCACCGAGGCCAGCGCCTTCTTGGATGGATAGGTGTACACCGCCCGCTTGCCGGGCCGACCGCGCCAGGACCGCCGTTGGATGCGGTATCCGAGGAAGTCGAACCCCTCGTCGATGTGACAGACCCTCGTCTTCTCGACCGACAGGCGCAGGCCCATCGGCGCGAGCACCGCGCCGACCTCATCCCAGAGCGCTTCGGCGTGACCGCGGGAGCCTCCGACCATCACCACGAAGTCGTCCGCGTAGCGGACCAGGCGGTAGACCGGGACACCTTGGCGGCGCAGCTTGGCACGTGCCCAGTCGGGACCGAGCGCCTCCCACTTGCGCGTGAAGTGCTCGTCCAACACAGTCGCCAGCAACGGCGAGAGGATCTGCCCTTGCGGAGTGCCGGTAATCGTGTCCCTGTTCACGCCGTCCTCAGAGAGGACGCCAGCGGCCAGGAACGCCTTCACCAACGCCAGGATGCGTTTGTCCTTGATGCGAGCGCGCAGCCGGTCCAAGACGACCGTTATGCGAGATTTTGTCAAAGCACGCCGCGATGTCTGCCTCGAACACCCACTCGTACTTGCGGGGGGGGGCGATCCGAGGAAATGGATCTCGGCGATCGCGTCCTGAGCGCGGCGCTTCGGGCGGAAGCCGTAGGAACACGGCTTGAAGTCCGTCTCGAAGATCGGCTCGAGCACCAGCTTCAACACGGCTTGCACAAACCGATCGGCGGATGTCGCGATCCCCAGACGACGGACCTTCCCCCTCGCCTTGGGGATCATCTTCTCCCGCACCGGGTCCAGGGTAAACCGGCGGGTCTTGAGGTCACCTCGCAGCCCGTCGAGAACCCCCCCGCTGTCGCTGATGGATCGCGGTGCGCCCGTGTTCACCGGCGACCTTCCCGCTTCGCGTTGATGCTGCGAACCCGCTGGACCCCTTCGCCATGTGCCGGGCTCTCCCCGGCTCGGACTACTACGGGTCCTCCGCCCCGTGCCGACGGCATCCGCCGACGACGCGCGTTCCCGCCGGCGGGCACGGGGCCCGCCGGTAAGGGGACCACCGGCACGGTTCCCACGTTCACCTTGTGATCGTTCGTCGGGTTAGGTGCCCAGCTATGCCCCTGCGGCTTCGCCAAGCGTTCCGACGCTGGTTTCTCACGTACACCTTCCCGTCTTGCTTGCCGGACCCGGGCCGTCTGGCAGTGCCGACCCGTCCCGTCGTTGTCCGGGCTGCTTGCCACCCTCGCCTGCGTCTCCAGGGTCAGGCTGCCCCCAGCTTCACCGGCCCGCTCCGACGAACCGGAGGCGCTGTCCTTTCACCACCGCCGATCGCAAGGCGCCTCGTGGCGCTCGATGTCCCAACTCCAGGTTCCGCTCGAGGGCGAACTGGGTGTCGCCCTGAAAGACGAGAGCATCTGCGTCCAGAGATCCCTTCGCGCCCGTCATGCCGGTGATGAGCCCCTCGCTCATCGCGCTCATCAGCATGGTCAGAGACACGACCAGTCCCACGGCCACGGCCATGAGGCCGAAGCGCACCCTGTTCTGGAGGAATTCCTTGAGTACGAACACGAGGTGCATCGTAGCGTGGCGGAGACTATCGGTGCGGAGGCGCGCGATTGGGCTCCGTCGGCTTGCGCGGCGATCATCTATTGGGAACACGTGACCGCCCGGCGCCAGGCAATGGAAAAGGCCCGGGAGGCATGATGCCGCCCGGGCCCAAGTGCGGTCCGCCGCGGTTGGGCCGCGTGCTCGTCGCGCCCGTCGCCGGTCGTCGGTCAGGCGATCGCGAACTGCACCTAGTACCGGTAGTGCTCCGGCTTGTACGGCCCTTCGGGCTCGAGATTCAGGTACTCGGCCTGCTCCGAGGTGAGCTCGGTCAGGTTTCCGCCGGCGGCCTCGACGTGCACGCGCGCGACTTCCTCGTCGAGTTTCTTGGGCAGCACGTATACCCGGTCATCGTACGGATCGCCATTCGTGAAGAGCTCGATCTGGGCCAGAACCTGGTTCGTGAAGGAGTTGGACATCACGAAGCTGGGATGGCCGGTTGCGTTCCCGAGGTTCAGCAGTCGACCCTTCGAGAGCAAGATCAACCGCTTCCCGTTCGGCCAGACGACGTGATCGACCTGGGGCTTGATCTCCTCCCACTCGAGATTCTGAAGTCCGGCGACGTCTATCTCGATGTCGAAGTGACCAATGTTCCCGACGATGGCGTTGTGCTTCATCCGGTCCATGTGGGCGCGGGTGATGACGTTCATGTTGCCGGTGGCTGTGACGAAGAGGTCTCCCCACTCGCAGGCCTCGTCCATGGTGGTGACTTCGTAGCCCTCCATCATTGCCTGCAAGGCGCAGATGGGATCTATCTCGGTGATCCAGACACGCGCGCCCATGTTGCGAAGGCCCTGAGCGCTGCCCTTCCCGACGTCTCCGTACCCCGCGACGATGGCCTTCTTGCCGGCGATCATGACGTCGGTCGCGCGCTTGACCCCATCCACCAGAGACTCGCGGCAGCCGTACAGGTTGTCGAACTTCGACTTGGTGACCGAGTCGTTCACGTTGATTGCCGGGCAGCGGAGCGTTTCATTACGCTCCATCTGGTAGAGACGGTGAACGCCGGTAGTCGTCTCCTCGGTGATGCCATGGACGTCTTCGAGGAGCTCGGGGTATTCCTCGTGCATCACCGCGGTCAGATCGCCGCCGTCGTCCAGGATCATGTTCGGGCGCCAGCCTTCGGGTCCCTTGATCGTCTGGTCGATGCACCAGTAGTACTCCTCTTCGGTCTCGCCCTCCCAGGCGAACACCGGCGTCCCGGCCGCGGCTATGGCGGCCGCGGCGTGATCCTGCGTGGAGAAGATGTTGCAGGAACTCCAGCGGACCTCGGCGCCCAGATGCTGAAGGGTCTCGATGAGAACCGCGGTCTGGATCGTCATGTGGATGCATCCGGCTATGCGCGCGCCCTCGAGGGGCCGATCTGGCCCCCGCTCCTCTCGGATCTTCATGAGGCCGGGCATCTCGGTTTCCGCTATGGCTATCTCCTTGCGGCCCCAGGCGGCGAGATCGATGTCTGCGACCTCGTAGTCGGGGCGCTCGGAGCGACGGGTTTCGAGTTCTGCGTCCTGTAGACGAGTGGCTGTCATACGGGCTCCCTTCCGAAGGTGGCTTCCTCTACTTTGTCTGCGAGGCTGTAGCCGAAGCTCCGCTGGAAGCGATGCTCCAGGGCCTCGGCGGTCAGCGTGTGGTTTTGCGTACCGTGGTATTCGATCTTGACGGCGCCCATGAGGGATGCGACACGGCCGGTGGTTTCCCAATCGAGGCCGTTCAGCACACCGTAGATCAAGCCGGCGCGGTAGGCGTCGCCGCAACCGGTGGGATCCTCCACGCGATTGGGGGTGGCCGGCGGAATCTCCACGATCTCGCCGTCGGCGTAGATGCGCGATCCCTCGCCTCCCAGGGTGACGATCATGCCTTCCACCTTGTCCGCCAGCTTGGAGAGGCTCGTGGCGGTCAGCTGCTGTAGCAGCTGGGATTCGTAGTCGTTCAGCGTGAGCCAGGTGGCCCCGCGGACGAACTCGAGCAACTCGTCCCCGCTGAAGAGCGTCATGCCCTGGCCCGGATCGAAGATGAACGGCACATTGGCTTCTGCGAACTGCCGCGCGTGGTCGATCATGCCCTGCCGGCCGTCGGGAGAGACCATGCCCAGGTCCAACCCGCCGTTCCCGTCGATCTCGTTCAGATGCGAGTAGCCCATGGCGCCGGGGTGAAAGGCCGTGATCTGGTTGTCGTCCAGGTCGGTGTTGATATACGCCTGGGCTGTATACGTGTTCTCGAGCTCCTTCACGTGGCTGCGATCGATTCCCCACCGATCGAGCCATTCCGCGTAGGGCGCGAAGTCCTGGCCAACGGTACCCATGGGAAGGCCGTCGATGCCCAGCAGTTTGAGATTGTACGCGATGTTGGTCGCGCATCCTCCGAACTCACGCCGCAGCTGGGGCACGGTGAAAGAGACGTTCAGGATGTGCACCTGCTCCGGCAGTATGTGGTTCTTGAAGCGGTCCTCGAACAACATGATCGTGTCGTAGGCGATCGAGCCGCAGATGAGCGCCTTCATAGTTTCCTCCCTTGCTGCGTTCATGCCGCCGAGACATGGAGTTCGGCCGCCTCTTGGAGGGCCTCCGCCATGTCGGTTCGTTCCCAGCTGAACTCTTGCCCATCTCGCCCGAAGTGGCCGTACGCGGCCGTGTTACGGTAGATGGGTCTCAGAAGATCCAGATGCTCGATGATTTCCCGCGGTTTCAGGGGAAACACCTGGCGGACCAGCCCTGCGATCGTGTTCGGGTCGACCGTCCAGGTTCCGAAGGTGTTGATCATGACCGACGTGGGCTCGGCTACTCCGATGGCGTAGGAGAGCTGCACTTCGCAGCGCTCAGCGAGCTCGGCGGCGACGATGTTCTTGGCGATGTACCGCGCCATGTAGGAGGCGGACCGATCCACCTTGGACGGGTCCTTCCCCGAGAAGGCGCCCCCCCCGTGACTGCCATGGCCGCCGTAGGTGTCCACGATTATCTTGCGTCCCGTGAGGCCGCAGTCTCCCACGGGCCCGCCGACTACGAAACGGCCGGTGGGATTGATGAGGTAGCGGGTGGTGGGGGTGAGGAGCTCCTCGGGCAGCACCGGCCGGATGACGTGCTCGATGACCGCTTCGCGGAGCTTCTCCTGGCCGGCGTTGGGGGCGTGCTGGGTGCTGATGAGCACCGTGTCGATGTCGACCGGCTTCCCATCCACGTAGCGCACGGTGACCTGGCTCTTGCCGTCTGGCCGGAACATCGTCGCCGAGCCGTTCTTCCGCACCTCCGCCAGCCGTCGCGTCAGACGGTGGGCCAGCAGGATGGGCATGGGCATGAGTTCGTCGGTTTCGTCGCTCGCGAAACCGAACATGAGACCCTGGTCGCCCGCGCCCTGCTCGTGGTCGTCCGAGTGGTCGACGCCCATCGCTATGTCGGCCGATTGCCTGTCTATACGGGCAATGACCTCGGCGGACCGGTGGCTGAAACCCGAATCGTCCTCGTCGTAGCCGATCTCCGCGACGGTCCGGCGGGCGACGCGCTCGTAGTCGATCGTGGCGCTGGTCGTGATCTCACCCGCCAGCATGATCAGGTCGGTGCTGACCAGTGTCTCGCAGGCCACGCGGGAGGAGGGATCTTCCTGAAGCGCCGCGTCCAGTATGGCGTCGGAGATCTGGTCGGCCACCTTGTCGGGGTGTCCCTCGGTGACGCTCTCGGATGTGAACAGGTACTCGGTCATTCCCATGTGGTGTGCCCTTTCTCGTTGGTGCAGTCAGGGGTTTGTACGGTCGTCTACCGGCGCTTGTGGAAGTGGAAGATGCCCCAGGCCAAGTGGCCGCTGCGGCCGCCTTCCACCCAGTGCCCCAGGCCTTTCTTCATTCTCGCTATGTATTCTTCGCTGGTCACGTCGCTCAGCGCCTTCTCGCGTCTCTCGGTTTCCTGGAGCACGCGGGCGTAGTGACGGGCGAGCTCGGGCGTATGGCGCTCGAACCGGGCTTCCTCCAAACCGACCTCATCACAGGCGTCGCGGTAGAAGCCGGGCGAACCCAGAGAATCCAGGTGAATCCGCGCGAGGATGGGCTCGAGGACGCCTTCGGGGCAGTCATCCGCCTGCATCGGGTCGGTGAAGATGAAGTCCGCTCCCGCCTTCAGCACCCGTGAGACCTCTTTGAGAGCCTGGCGGCGCCTGCCGCTGTGCAGAATGGCGTCCTGTGACCACACGACGTCGAAGGCCCCATCGGGGAAGGGGATCTCCTCGAAGTTGCCGTCCACGACATCGATGAGGTGGCCGAGCCCCTGCTCGGCGGAGAGCCGACGGTTGCGCTCGTTTTCCGCCTCGCTCAGGTTGAGCGCGACGACCCGGCAGCCGAACTCCCCTGCCAGATATCGGGCCGCGCCTCCATAGCCGGCTCCGAGGTCGAGGACGCGGGAGTCCGCGTCCAGGCCGTCCAGGAAGGACGCCATGCGTTCGACGGTTCTGCGGCTGGCGCTCGAGATCGACTCCTCGTCGTCTTCGTAGAGCCCGACGTGGATGTCCTCGCCGCCCCAGATGGTGGCGTAGAAGTTGTCCGCGTCGGTCGAGTTGTAGTACGTCCGGGCGGTCTCGACCGTGTTCGAGTAGGTGGATTCGCCCATACTCATACCTCCTCGGTTTCGTAGCTCTTCTGGGCGACGTGCACGAAGAAATCGGGTTCTTCGTCCTTGTATGTTTCCTGGAAGTCGCCGAAGGTGTCGATTCGCTGAAAGCCCACCTCGTGCATCAGGCGCCTGACGTACGCCTTGCGCAGAGGAAACATGTTCAGGTGGAACTCCGCTCCGCCCGGGAACCGGTAGACGAATCTGGCGAGGCCGTCGTCCACGTGCTCGGGCTCGGCGCTGACCTTGTCCCCGCAGTAGTAGTAAGTGCCCTTAGAGGAGTACCCGTGGTCCAGAATGGCGTCGTAGTTTCGCTGGTCCAAGATGAGCACGCCGTCGTGAGCCAGCATGGCGTAGTACTCGGCCAGTGTCTTCCTCCGGTCGCGCTCCTCGAAGAGGTGCGTGAAGGAATTGCCGAGACACACGATGGCGTCGAATTCGCCGTGGACGTCCCGGTTGAGGAATCGCCAATCGGCCTGCACCGTTCGGAGGATGTGACCGCGCGACTTGGCGTTGTCGAAGGCCTTGGCGAGCATCTCCGGGCTTCCGTCCGCACTCGTGACTTCGAAGCCCTCCTCGATCAGCCTCACCGAGTGGAAACCGGTTCCGGTCGCGACATCCAGGACCTTGCGGGCCCCGTGCTTTTTCAGAACGCGTTTGTAGAAGTCGCCTTCCCCGGCCGCGCGGGCGTCCCAGTCGATGAGTTCATCCCACTTGTCGACAAAACACTCGACGTATTCGTTCTGGTAGTGATCCGTGTCTCGAACCGCGGTTGGATCCGGGCCGTAGACCTGCTGTGCTTGTTTCACCGTGAGTCCTCCTTGTTTGTCTTGCGTGCTTCTCGGTGGGGTCTGCCTTGCGGCGGTATGCCGTGGTGCGGCGCCGTCCCCTTGCGCGGACGCCGCAGGTGCGCGAGCCTTAGACGGCTTCCAGGCCGGCCGTCTCGCTCGGGTCGGTCTCGGCTGCCGCAAGGTCGAGCGAATCCGCTGCCTCTCCCAGCTCCTGGGTCCTGGTCATCCCCACGACCCGCTCGAGGGAGGCCAGGATCATCAATTGCTCCCACTCCTCGAGACGGCGAAACTCATTCACGAACTGAGACTGCATTGGAGGGGGGGCGTCTCGCAGGAGGTCCTTGCCGGGCACGGTCACGGAGATGAAGATCATGCGCTTGTCGTCCATCGATCTGGTCCTGACCACGAGTTCGCGCTTCTCGAGCCTATTCACGATGCCGGTGACGGTTGGTTGGCTCAGGTTCACCGCATCGGCGAGGTCGGTGCCGCTGACCGCGCCCTTCTCCTCCACCTCACGAAGGACGAGCAGCTGCGGGACCGTCAGTCCGTACTCCTGCTGTATGTGATTGGAGTAGAGGCTGGTAGCTCTTGCCACGCGGCGCAGGGCCGTCAGCACTCGCTCTTCGATGTTCCGCTCGCCTTCGGTAATCACGACTCCGTGTTCTTGGGAAGCAACGTTTGCGCCCGAGTCAGCTCCTGACTCGAATAAAGCCCCTGCGCGCTGCAGAAGCTTAGGACTCTAAGAACCTTAGCGTGGTCTGGTGTCGGGTGCAAGGGAGCCGTGGAGCGTGTCGCCGGGTCGGGGGGCTTTGCCGTCGGCCGACCTGCCCCAGGGAAAATGCACCGAACGCTCCGTCCCATCATGAACGGATTCATGATGGGATAGCCATGGCAAGCTGTTCGTGGGTCTTTCCCAGCGGGACCAGAGGGTCCGGCATGAAGCTCTTCCCGGGTTGGCCATGCGGGGGTACGGTATGCTCGTAGGACGGCTAATGCTTAGCATACAAAAGGAATGTGGGTGTTCTTACAGGCCAAGTCTTGGGCAACATGAAGGAGGAATCGAATCGGCGTTCTGCTCGGTGTACAGACCTTGGCACGAGCGGGAGGCCAATGCGCACGTTTGATCCGTAGCAGGTCGAGGAGGCTACCTGATGCTCTTGACCTAATGTAGCCAATTCGACAAGGAGCCTTATCCGCACTTGTTTGCACAGCTGGGGATCGGTGGTATGGTAGCTACCAGTACAGTCGCCGGGCCTCTGCCGCAAGGCAAGCTATCTCTCGGCGGCTTTTTCTTTGCCTGGACGCCTATCCCATGAAGTACGAAAAGCCTTCCCTCACCCTCGGGCAACAGGCAGACCTCCTGCTCTCCCGCGGAATGGCCGGTGACCGTAACCTCATGGTCGAGCGGCTAGGGTCCGTCAACTATTACCGTCTGAGCGGCTACTGGTACCCCTTTGTGGACTCCAAGGAACAGTTTGAGGAGGGTACTTCTTTCGAGACGGTGTGGGCCCGATACGCGTTCGATCGGCGGTTGCGGCTAGTGGTATGGACGCCATCGAACGTGTGGAAATAGCTATTCGTACCTGGCTCGCCTACCACCACTCTCAGTCCTATGGTCCTTTCGCCTATGCGACGGTCGCATAGGCGAAAGCATCCTACTACCCTATCCAAATTGACTGCCCAGAGCCGCCGATAACCTGGTGACTCAGCACCCGGACAGTCACTTCGTCGCACTGGTCAGCTACGAAGGGCGCATTGACGACCCTTTGATGCCGCCGCCGCGTTTTTGGATCCTCCCATTCCAAGAGGTGGAGCGGTTCAAGCGGTCCTACCGGACACGAACGAACGTCGCCAGGTCACGCATCCTTGCCGAAGGTGGCGAATTCGAGAATGCCTGGGGGTTGATTCTGGGCACCGCGGGGTGACCCGCAGAACAGCTCTGGGTTAGCGTCCACAGCAGTGGTGTACGAGATTCCGGCGGTCGCCTCTTGAGATGAGGTGACCACTGCTCCATCCTCGAGGGTGGCTTAGTTCCCTTACACCGAGGAGGAGACAGTGGTCGATTCAAGGATGGACCCGTTGAGCTGGTTGCGCAAGCAGTTGGAGGTGGCCGACGTCGATCTCTTACGGGAGATGGTGCGTACCTTCGCCGAGACCCTCATGTCCGCAGAGGCCGACGCGGTGTGCGGCGCGCCCTACGGGCAGAGGAGTGAGGAACGGGTGAACCGCAGGAACGGCTACCGGGGGCGCGACTTCGACTGCCGGGCCGGCAGCATCGAGTTGCGCGTCCCCAAGCTGCGCCAGGGCAGCTACTACCCGGAGTGGCTCTTCGAGCATAGAAAGAGGGCCGAGCGCGCTCTCACCGCCGTCATCTGCGAGGGGCGTCTCCACGCGCCGGGTGGATGGCCTGGTCAAGGCTCTCGGCATGGAAGGGATCTCAAAGAGCCAGGTCTCGGTAATGGCCAAGAGCCTGGACCAAGAAGTGGCCGCCTTCCGCACTCGGCCTCTCTCTGCCGGCCCCTACCCCTACCTGTGGCTGGACGCCCTGGCCCTCAAGGTGCGGGAGGAGGGGCGCGTGGTCAGCATCTGGGGCGTGTGCGCCACGGCCGTGTCGGCCGAGGGTCACCGGGAGATCCTGGGGCTCGACCTCTTCACGGCCGAGGACGGCGCCGCCTGGACGGCTTTCCTGCGCGATCTGGTGGCCCGCGGGCTCTCCGGCGTGCGCCTGGTCGTCTCCGATGATCACCGCGGTCTCGTGGGTGCCATCCAGGCGGTGCTCCCCGGCTGCTCTTGGCAGAGGTGCCGGACGCATTTCATGAAGAACATCCTCTGTCGGGTCGCCCGCTCCGCGCAGCCCTTCGTGGCCACCCTGGTCCGCACCATCTTCGCCCAGCCCTCCGCCGAGGAGGTCGGGGCCCAGCTTGCCCGGGTGATCGATCAGCTCGAGAGCCGTTTCCCCGACGTGGCCCGGATGCTTGAGGCGGCCG
>Ga0209386_1000722_pt1 | contig 15092 bp, 17 predicted proteins | sample NGEPertwo_FD_184510 | JGI IMG/M metagenome (GOLD analysis project Ga0209386, IMG submission 184510) | Arctic peat soil microbial communities from the Barrow Environmental Observatory site, Barrow, Alaska, USA - NGEE Permafrost154B-two... | ecosystem: Environmental > Terrestrial > Soil > Wetlands... | reverse complement strand
GAAACATCAGAATCCTACGGCACCACGATCTAATATTTAGGCTGTTGGACTCGGACAGAATCTATTATTATCTATGATATAGTAAGGGCTTATTATCCTTAAATCTCGGATCATGTATCCTTAATCTAATCACTCAGATACCATTTATGGGATATACTAGGTGTTAAATATTAATTACCGAAATTTGTTCATTTCTACTTGACGTTCACAGTATTCTATTAATATGAATACTATAACCATACCATACTCACATCTAGCGTCAAATTTCATGCTATACTTTAGGTATTCACCATCTGCGCTCAGTGTTGTGCTCACAATTTAAGGGAATGCGGGCAAATAAGATGCGACTTTGGTAAGAAATAGAAATCGTTCATTCACAAAATAAAGAAGGGACCCAACGACGAGAGGAGAAATTCGCACCATGAAAAAAGCTAAAAAAACTTTGGCTTCATTAGCTATCGCAGGTATGACATTGACAATAATACCTTTAAATGCATTTGCAACAGGGACAGCCCCAACTCGTTTAGAAGGTACAACTGCTGCACAAACCGCAGTAGCAATTGCAGATCAAACTGACTGGACTGGAACAGCAATTCTTGCTTCCTCAACCTCTTATGGTATGGTTGATGCACTGACGGCGAGTCCGCTCTCTTCCTACTTAAAAGCTCCGATCCTTCTGACGGGAGCTGGAAATGTCCTCGACGTTGCCACTAAAGCTGAACTCGTTAAACTCGCTGTAACAAAGGTTTATGTGACGAGCGGAACGGCTGTTATTAGTCAAGCAGTTCTTGATGAGTTAGCCGCAATGAAAATCACGGTTATACCTCTCGGTGGATTTGATCGCGCTGCCACATCGGTGAACATCGCTTCGAAAATGGTTGGAGTAACTAAAGTTGCTGTTGCTAACGGTTTGCAAGATGCACTCTCCATCGCGGCGATTGCCGCTGCTGCCAATGAGCCAATTCTCTTAATTGACAAAGATGCACTTCCAGCTAATGTAAAAACTTACTTGTCTGCAAATCCTGGCATTACAGCAAGTGATGTTATTGGTGGGACAGGTATCATTAGCGATGCTGTCAAAGCGACTTTACCAAGTGCAACTCGTCATGCTGGTAACACAGCTTATGACACCAACAACAAAGTCATCCAAGACTTTGTATCTTCCCTCATGTTTGACCAAGTATATCTGGCTAATGGCGTAACAGGTATTGATGCCCTTTCTGGTGCACCCCTTGCAGCTAAGACTAAGTCAGCTATTGTTCTGACAGACGGAACAGTTCCTGCCGCATCAACTTTCGTGAAAAGCAAGCTCAACTCTAATAGTGTAACGACTGCTCTGGGCGGTAACGCTGTAGTCCCTGAGGCTGTGCGTGTTGGAGTTGCGTATAAGGATTCCACAGTGTCAGCTGTTACAGGATATGTATATAATACAGAACTGCAAATTGATCTAAAGGTAAGATCAGCTCCTAATTTGAATGATACTATCCCAATAAAAGGGTATCTATTTAATTATGAGAAGGTTACAATTCTGGATACTATCGTTGATACTGTTGATAATGTGGTATGGGATAAAATTATGTATAAAGATAGTTTTGCCTACGTATCGAACGCATATATACAACCTTATACATCTCCACCAAATAATGTAGCTACAATTGCAAGAAATATTACTAAGCAATTTGAAGTTGGAACTTCTATTCAAATTGCGGGGAATATTGATAAAGAAGGTTTATCCTTGGGATACCTCCAATGGTGTATAGGTCAAGGAACCTTGCAACCTATACTAAACAGAATGGATAGAGAATATAATGCTGAAATGAAAAGCATTTTCGGGGGAAACTATAGTGTTATTCATAGCATGATACTTGATACACCAGAGAATCAACTTAAATGGGCTAATAGCATTAATGATTCCACAAATAAAGTTATTGATCCTTGGTATTCACAGTTTGTTAATTTATGCAGTAATCAAGACTTTATTAATATTGAGGCAGATGCTGAGGTATATTCAGTTAGACAAGCAATGCTAATCTGCGATAAATACAATATAAAAACGGTAAGAGGCTTTGCTCTCGCTTTTGATATTGTTACACAAAATGGAAGCATCAGCTCAGATGCTACAAAAATTATTGATGGTGCTCTTGAGAAAACCCGTAATATGACTGAAAAAGATATTCTGGGAGTTATTGCAAACGCTGTAGCCGATAGTTCAGCTGATCGTTCTGCAGATATTCGTTCAAGAAAATTAGCTATAGTTAATGGACAAGGAACTGTTCACGGTTCAACGCTTGATTTAGATACAAATTACGGACTAAGCGATACTGAGTGGCGATGAAATATCATCGAGTTTCCGGATGCTTTTTGTACAGTAATGGACTATATGTTCCAGCACCAGAAACGATGAACTTAAAGAGCCCTCAGCACCTAAGCTGAGGGCTCTTTCCATAGGGTGAAGGGCTTTTCAAGCGTAATTTCAAGTTCCAGAAGAAACCCAAATATGCCAGATTTATGAATTTTGATAAACCTACCTACAGTTTCATAAAACGCTGGTTCTATCGTTTAATCAGGCTTATTTTAGCGGTATTAAAATTTTGTTTTCATTGAGTATCGCCACACAAAAAGGTACCGTAGCAAAGATGACTGATGCACTTCCATTTGGTACAAATTGTTCAGCCCAAGCTAAAGTGCCGTTACCGCCCAAAAGCATTAACTTTCATAGCTAAGTAATTGCCGCCCCAAAAAACATAGACCTTTGTTAAAAATCCATCACAAGAGCTCTCGTAAAATGCCTCCGAGACATCTAATCCCTGCTATAATCCTCTCCTCCAGCATGTTAGAGAAGTTAATTCTGAAGGTGCTTTCCTTGCCGCCGTTAGGAAAGAATGAGCCACCTGATACAAACGCTACATTCCTTTTGAGACTTTCTACTAACACATCAAAGGCCCAATACAGTTTTATCAGCGCTGTATTTAAGATTTTCAGAGCTTCGTATTGGTATCTCCAGATATCTTTGCAGCACATTTGCTATACTAAAATTCTCAGCATAGCGCATAAGCTCAGGGAGGTTTTTATCCTTGTGTTTTGTGTACTTCTTTAAAGCATCTGTTAAAATTGCAATATCCATCTGACTGCGGCTTCTTATAATAACGCAAATTGTATGCTCCATATCATAGGTTTTGACGACACGATCAAATGGAGTCTTTGCAGTGATTAGTCCCAAATCATATAATTCTTTCTTGATAGTATAAACCTTTGCTCCGCTGGCTTTTATATTCTTCGTATTGTATCCTGTTTTCACAGTCACTGCATATTGAAGCGGATCTCTATCTGTTAAATCATGCAAAAACAATGCCGTATCATGAGAAAAAACAGCTTGTTCATATTTAATCTGCAAGCAATACATTTCATCATCATAACAATCTTTCGAAATGTAAATACCTCGTTCTAATCGTTCTAAAATTCCTCTTTTCACAAATTCTGAAAGATAAGTCCTTGGAATGCCTGCTTCCGTTGCAATCTTTGTAGAAATAACGCCATTATCTTTTTGAATTAATTCCTCTAGTTTTGCAGAATAATCCAATCCAGCTACCCGCCTTCTTTGCATTCACGCTAATATTATACTTCGAATTAGCATATTTGCAAAGATCCTATATAAATCTTTTCCAATCGAGCAACCCTGCTTTTTGGGGAAAATGGACTGTCTCCACAAGTTTTTAGGTTATTTTACGATATTTCATGAAGCCCGGCCATCCTGGTGCTTTTCTCTTACCTCAACAGTCTGTTCCATTTCGAGACTGGATTTGAAAACAGAGGTTCCATGACCCTGCGCGTAATGGTGAGCAGCAGCGAGCTGTTGCGCCGAGTATAAAGGTAGATCGCGAAGAGATTAGCTTAACTCATTTAATAACTATGAGGCTATAATTAACTCGACAATTTCAGACACTATATCTAAATAGGCCCAGCCGTAAAAATACTGCTGGGCCTACTACTCATCTAGAGTTTCTACTTAGCTCTGATTCCACAGATTCGACCCACCCAGAACATCCCTTAACTCCTACAGTTACTCTTTGCCAAGCATGTTGTACCATAACTATAGATTGCACAATCCCCGTCACACTAATGTTTCGCGTTAATTTTGCAGGCAACCGCTTGATTATCCATATCCTGTGAAAGGATATCCGGGTACAATTCTTCATGCCTTTTCAACCAAATATTAGCATAGGAACACGTAGCAGAAGCCTTTAGACCTTTTTCCCGTAAATACTCAGATACAACCACCATCATCTTACCAGCCATGCCCTGCCCTCTCAAAATTGGATTTACATAGGTATGATCTATATCTAACTCTCCGTTTTCCTTACGAACAAAAGTAGTTTCACACATCAATTCGCCTTTTTCATCTGTACGGTATATACGTCCATCTTCATATTTCCAATTCATAACTTTCTCCTCTCCTTACCTAACATCGTATGATCCAGCAACCATGCGGAAACCTGTCAAAGAAATTGAAAACGCGCTCCAAAACCATGGTTACTATATTAACAATATTATATGTGATGTTATGAGTACCTTCAAGCTTAAAACACTATGCTGGCAAAGTTAGGTTTCAAAAACAAGCGGGTTGCAGTACTTCTGAAATCCTCACGCTTATGTTGATGTTACCCCTAATAATACTAAAAAGTGTCCACGCTTTATACAAAGTGATTTTCAAAAGGTTACCACTATGAAGAAAGTCTCTATTGTCCGAATTAGAGATGGCTCCCCATTTTATCCCTGAACGAAAATGGCACAAGTGAATAGGCCTTGAACAGCGTCTATACACGATCGCATCAATGGATTATTGCTTATCTAATTCAGTTTCGTATGGCCAATTATTGATACCACCTAAATCAAAGACGTTGGTATAGCCCATATTAGCTAGTTCTTGGGAAGCAATAGCACTTCGATTTCCGCTCTGACAGTAAACGAAAATTGCTGCATTCTTATCCTGAAGTTTTTCAGTTGCCTGTTTATTGATTTCATCAACTGGGATTAAAACACTTCCAGGAATACGCTTTTCCATGTTTTCCGCGAGAGTTCTGACATCAAGCAGAACTATACCTTTCTCTAAATCCAATCGCTTTTTTGCAGTTTCTGTAGAAATCGTTTGATAGGTGGCTTGTTTTTCAGTTTGGATTTGTGAACACCCAACAATGTTAAGAAAACTAAAAGCAACTATAAATATAAGTAATAGAATGCGTTTTTTCATATAGAATTTTTCCCCTCGCTTTTCATCTATCTTCAGATTCTATCCCACCCAGAACATCCATTAACTACCCTCAGTATCTCTTTACCAAGCAATGCCTTATCTTCCCCTTATCTGGGAATGATCCATTGCTCATTGTAATTTATCCTTCATTTCTACTTTGAACTAGTTAATCAAATAGTTATGACCCTCGTGTCATCGTCTTTCAAAGAATCCGTAAGCACTTGCCCCGTATATTTTACGGTTATCCCCATATTCTCTAACACTTCGGAAACTCCGTAACTATCTGCGCATGCTTTGCACGCTAATAGTTCCACTCCTGCTTCTTTCATTTTTTCGATGTATTCCTGCAACGTTGTATCTTCCGCTAGGAGTTGAGCCGAAGGCCCCCACACTATTAGAGATACTTCATTCCACCATTCCTTAAGCTTCGAATTGAGTGTATACATAAATGCCATACGTATAGCAACTTCCCTATCTCCGTTAGTCCAAACCACTAATAATTTGTTGGGCTGATTCATACTAAGTGCCTCCTATATTTTTTTCTTACACGAACATTGTAACAGGAGTGTTGGAAAGATACCATGTTACCAATCCAATGCTTGAATGACTAAACCCACCGCATGGGTAAAACCAGAAACGGCCAACAACCATAATGTTTTGGCCAACCGAATCCACTTATCATTGTTGAAATTATTGAAGTTGATCTTCATTATTAAAGAATGTGCGATACCCAAGCTGTAGCATTAGAATAACGGTAAGTGCTACAGCTCCCAAAATACCAAGCATAATCGCTAACTGATATGCAATGGCTGTTGTTGGCGCAGTGCCTGACAAAATCTGACCTGTCATCATACCCGGCAAAAAAACTATCCCCATACCGACCATTGAGTTAATCGTCGGCATAATAGCAGCATCAAAAGTGCTGTTAATTATGGTTTTTGTAGCTACCTGAGGTGTTGCTCCAAGTATTAGAGCTTCTTCTACTAAAGCTCTTTGAGTGGTCATTCCTTCAAGTAGCGATTTTACTCCAAGTGATATACCAGTCATCGAGTTCCCAATAAGCATCCCAGCTATTGGTACAAAGTATTGTGGCTCATACCATGGTGAAATGCGCACTACTATAAACAGAAAATATCCAAGACACGATAGGGTACCTATGCTCATAGAAAGAGCAATAGCACTCTTCAATGGTTTTGATAACTTGCCTTTAAATTTATTAAACACTGTGTGTAATGCAAAAGCTTCCATCAGTAAAATGATTCCTACAGTAATGAACGGGTTGGGATTGTCAAAAACATATACTAGTACATAGCCAGTTAATATTAGCTGAAGAGTCATTCTTACAGAGGATATAATAATTTCTTTTTCTCGCTTTATTCCCAGAATCCTTACAATAATTAATACGATTAAAACAAAAAAATACGCAAGCGCAACTTGCAAAACTGGCAGATCAATTATTCCGTTCACCGATACACCCCCTTTTGCTACAGCATGTACCGCCTGATATCTCGATAATCACATCAGAATACTTCTCAGCAATTGCCTTCGAATGAGTTACCATCACAAGAGTTTTGGTTTCTATTCTGACATGCTCAGTTACCATTTGAATAATGCTTTCCTCCATCTGATCATCTAACGAAGAGGATGGCTCGTCAAGCAGATATACTTCCGCATTAAGGAGAAGTACCCGACCTAAAGTAAGTCTTTGTTTTTCTCCTCCAGAAAGAGCATTAGCTGAGAAATCAAGTTCCTTTTTTAACTTTACTTTTTCTAAAATACCTAACAATACATCATCACGTAATAAATTCTTTTCTTGGAATTTCAGCCCCACATTCAGATTATCTCTAACACTCCCTTCAAACACAGCAGGGTTTTGCGAAAGCATAATTACACGTCGACGGTGAGTAACAGAATTTATCTGTCTTAGGTCCGTATCATTAAATAAAATCCTGCCCTGTGTGGGAGAAAGCATTTTATTTAACATTCTTAAAATCGTTGTTTTACCACTACCACTTGCCCCAACAATTGTTACTATTTTTTTCTTTTCTATAAATAACGTCGGCAAATCTAAGATATTCTTATATTTTACATCAATAAATTCAAACAACGTCATCCTCTCCCTCTGAAACTCCAATTTCACTAATTAATTCGGCCAAATATTTCTTATCTTCCATTAATTCAGCTTTGCCAGCTTTGGTAATAACATAGTATTTACGGATTTTGCCACCAACGTTTTCATTATAATGCTCAAGCAGCCCTTCCTTTTCAAGGTTGTGTAAAATAGGATACAACGTGCCCGAGCTTAGTTATCGTATTTCGATAGTATTATAGTTCATCAGTGGATAATTGGTCAATCAATTTCCTCCACTCTCATCCCCGGCTAAATCACCGCAGGCAAACAAACCGGGTAGCCGGACATTTCCTTTTGAATAATTGCCTATTCATAGATTCAAGGATATAATCTATTGATAGGAAATCACGCGGGGTTGAAATTTTGTTAAATCTCTTTATAACACAGTAATTAATCCTAATCATACTTCAGAATAACAATTCATTTGCGGGAAATAGAAGACATTTATGAAAGGCTGAATCTATGTGAAGAAAAACACTATAATAAAAGGAAAAGCTGTTTGGCGAGAAATTATTGGCAGGTTTCTCTTGCTAACTTTGATTTTTTCTATTATATATGCAACTGTGCTAATTATTTTGTCGCCATCAACTGTTGTTGAAGGTGCCGCCCATGTTAAGCTCAAAAGTGATTACGTGCTAATGTTATTACAATGTATATTGGGAATTATTATGATGACAATTCCGTCCATTCTTAATAGGAGATGGTCATTTGATATTCCTAATAATATGCATATGTTATATTTTGTGTTTTTGTATTGTGCAATTTACTTGGGAGAGGTGCGCAGCTTCTATTATATTATTCCCCAATGGGATACTATTTTACATGCTTTCAGTGGGGCCATGTTAGGAGCCTTTGGATTTACATTAGTTAGCATACTCAATAATGCAGAGCAGGTTAAGGTCGAACTGAGTCCGTTTTTTGTAGCGTTATTTGCTTTTTGCTTTGCATTATCAATTGGAGCACTATGGGAAATTTATGAATATGGCATGGACGAATTGCTGTCGCTTAATATGCAGAAGTTCGCGTTAGAGGATGGCACGCTGCTTCTTGGACATGCGGCGCTGGACAATACAATGAAAGACATTATTGTGGACACCTTAAGCGCTTTTGTGATAACTGCTCTAGGTTTTTTCTCCTTGAAAAAGCAAAAACGGGCTAAAGAAAATCGGATTAATGAATAGTATAGTGCTCAACTTTCTCATCGCTAAAAGCTTGCTTAAAACTTAAGCATTAAAGGGAAAAGCACTAATTCAAAAACAAAATGCGTTGGTGTGAGAATTTCTTCTCACACCAACGCATTAAATATTTCTTCATCGAGCTCTTACAGTAGTGAATCCCTACTGTTTATTGTCTGCATGATTTCATTAAGACTTTGCTTCTACCCATCCTTTTAACCAAAAAAGTACCGACATGTTCCCTCGGACGCACCTATAAAACATTTAGCACTGATTTCACACAGATATTTCCATTACCCCGCAACAAGCGTTTTTGAAACCCGCCCCACTGCTCGAGGACACATCCAGCTTATATTGTAAGATCCACAGGAATTCTGTTCACATAAATCAATTTTATAAAGCTGTTTCTCTATCTTCATTAGTTTAGCACTTCCTTATCAAAATGAATAATTATTTATTACTCCAAAAATGTGCTGAAACGAAAGAGTATGCTGATTGGAAAGCAAAATAATACCAGTTCATTTATACATATTTATTGATAAATATGTACACTAATACTGTTAGGATCAGTAATGTAAGCGCATGTTTTGATGGATAAGTCTGTAGTATATGATATTGACAAGCCGATAGTAACTTAAAATATACACAAATACTCTATTAAACAATTTATCATAAAGGGGAATACTAACATGAGCAACTATAACGCAGTATTAGCAATAAATACAGAAAATGCACCAAAAGGTATCGGTCCATATTCACAAACTGTAGCTTTCTCTCATTACAATAATCTTTCAGCTCAATTACCCATCGATCCAAAATCTGGCACGTTGTTAGCTGGTAGTGCAAAAGAGCATGCCGAACAGTGCTTTAAAAATATCAAAGCAATTGTAGACAGCATCGACCATGTTATGAGCGATGTTGTTAGAATCACTGTATTCGTTAAGAATATCAAAGATATTGATGCTGTAGACGAAGTTTATAAAACATTCTTCCCAGGCTATGTTCCTACACAGACGATAGTCGCAGTTGTAGCTTTGCCTCTGGATGCTTTGGTGCAAATTGAAGCACTTGTTACAAACGGTGAAGGTACAATTCCAAACGCACCACAGCAGGCGACCTCATAAAGCTTACTAATAACACGGCTAATGCGCCAACAAGTCCTCTATCTACGCAAGCTGTAGCTTTTTCTCATTACAATAATATTTCAGCTCAATTACCTATCGATCCAAAATCTGGTAGAGTGGTAGCCGGTGGTGTAAAAGAGCAAGCTGGACAGTGCTTAAAGAATATCAAGGCAATTTTAGAAAGTATCGACGTTCCTTTTGACGATATTGTTAAAATTAATATCTTCCTCAAAAACCTCTCGGATATTGAAGCCGTAAACGAAGTTTATACAACATTTTTCCCAGACTCGGCTATCGCCAGGGCCGCAGCCTATGTCCCTGCACTGACAACAGTTGCAGCTTCAGCTTTGCCTATGGATGCTTTGGTACAAATTGAAGCAGTGGTGTCACATTGCTCCAAACATTTCTAATGCTAAAGATAATAATAATTAGGGTGTGTAGACCATCTTTTTTATTGTTAACTTTCTGAATCCAACGTCGCATTCTAAGAATAGCACTAAACCGCTGACGCGGTGGTTTACATGGTTTTTGCCATAGATGCAGTATCAAATCCCTTTTTTATGTAAATCCTTTAGTTAGAAATAATTCGAACTTAAAGAGGTAAAAAGATTCAATCCCCATAGCTATATATCCCCACGGTTTCGTGCTATTGAAATTATCCAAAGTTAGGTAAGTTCAATCCATAAGATATCTTTTGTAAGTTACTCAAGCACTACTCCAAGCTTGGGCTTTTTTATGCCGAACTTCGGATAATTTGCTAAGAATAACTAGCAGTTTAAAATTCAAGGCTAAGGCTTTTGTAGTACCAATGTGAAATTGAGATTAAGCAGAAATCTATTGTCAGGGGTTCAGTTTAAGGTCTGTCGGCACATTTGTCTGACCATCCCTATTATCCCCCCACGCCACAACCGTTCCATCCGACTTGAGAGCTAAACTGTGCAAACCTACCGAAAGTTACTTAATGGTTAATAAAATGGGAATATTATTAACGCTTGCATCCCCATCCCCAGTTTCGTCCAACCAATAACCCACAACTTTGCTACCGTCTAGCAGCAGTATCATTTGCTGATCTAGAGATTTATTGTCTTTGTCTAAACCGAGAGCAAAAAAGTAAACCTTTTTACCAAGATAGCCTGAAAAATCTAGGCCGTTCTGTTTGGATAGTTGATTGTACTTTGACAAAAGCTCGCCAATTTTTACTCCGTCCTTTTGTTCCTCAAAGCTATTAGGAAGTAAAATGTACGCCGATCCGACACCATTCAAAGCAACCTTATAACCTTTGTCATTAACAAAGTTAGTAGCAGCATCGCTTGCAGTATCGTGTTGCTTTTCGTAATCAACAACTGTACTATTATTAACTTCTTTTGATTGAGAGGATGGTGCGACATCTATAGCAGATGTATCGGCATTGTCATACAATCCAGTAACAATATCTATCATTTTTGGATTTTCAGCTATATAATCCACCTTAGTTTCCCCAATATGGCGGGATACCCTTATTTTATTACCGTTCACTGCAAAATCTAATGTTCTTCCGCTTCCGTCATTGAAGGCCATTAAAACAACCAAGTCATGATTTACATCAAGATTATTTACACGTGTGATTTTGGAGTTATTAAACTCCTGAATTATAGAAGACCAATCTTTGGTAGCAATCTTTTTATCTGTACCATTCATACCAATACGAATTTCTTTAATATCGCTTTGGTTAACGGGTATATGATAGTTCGGTAGATTCTTAACACTCGTGAAAACCGCAGTGGCTATTAATGCTATCACTAAAAATCCTAACACTGACCATTTAACGGAACCGCGTCTGGAATCTTTAATCATAGTTAACCTCCTCTTTATTTGAGATTTGGAGCCAGATAAGCTTGCCAAGCCTGCCAATCGAGGCGTGTTAGAGTATGTCTCTACCAGTTTGATGAGCGTATAGGCATAGCCGTTGGATTGTTTTATATCGATTCGATCTATGGCTAAAGCGTCACAAGATATTTCCTGATCTTCTCGCATTCGGTAAAAGGCGTACCAAATTAACGGGTTAAACCAGTGGATGATCACTAAGACCTGGGTTAGCCAATTTATCATGATGTCTTTACGCTTGAAATGTAATAACTCATGTAAAAATATGTACTTTATTTGTTCCAAATTAAAAGCTTGCTCAATCCCAATGGGTAACAGTAATCTTGGCTGAATGAAGCCTAATAAAGAGGGACTATTAACATGTCTCGTCTTCACCAGGGGAATGTCAGCTTTTATCTTCAGTTCCACTTTGAGTTGATTGAAAACTGTGATTAACCTTGGATCAGTGACCACATTGTGTTCAATTTTATTAGAGAACCGGATGTTTACACGGATTGTAACTATTGTTAAGATCAAAATTCCCAAAAGCCATATCAAGAACATCAGTTTAAATATGAACAGAAAGCTGGCGAAGGGTGCCTCATTATTACGACTTGTTAGCGGTGTTTCCTTGCTTAAGACAGGTTTGCTGGAATTGCTCTCTACAACGGCAGTTTGTTCGACGCTAGTTGGTTTAGTATTAACAACGGTCGACGTTGGCTGTATCATACCCTTAGAAATTGGCGCTATAACTTGTTGTATGTAAGTGGAGTTAACTAAATTATAGACACTCACTGGACTACTGGGTGTCCACGGTAAAACTAACGCAATCATCAAAACTGACCATAGCATATACTGGAGGCGTGCTCCCATTCTATGCCTAAGCACATATTTTACGCCAAGCAGAAAGACAATGAAGATGCTCGCTTTGGCAGACGTTGTTAATACCCAGTTAAATAGGCTCAGATAATTTGCCTGGATTAGCGTCATCAGCATCTTCTTCAGTCCTTTCTTGCTTCGAGGAGTTGTTTAAGTTCTTCAATTTCGTCTTGAGAGAGCTTTTCTTCTTGAAGAAACGTGACGAGCATGGGCTTTATGGCTCCACCAAAAACACGCGTAAGAAAGGACTTACTCTCTGCTTTAATACACTCTTCCTCTGCCACTAACGGAGTATAGAGGTATGCCTTTCCTTCTTCTTGGAAACCTATGGCCCCCTTTTTCACCAGTCTCCCGATTAAAGTCTTGATTGTGTTTGGTTTCCAATCGGTCGATTGTTCTAAAGCCTTAACGATCTCATTGGCAGTACATGGACCTGATTTCAACCAACAGATTTTCATAACTTCCCATTCAGCATCAGATATATTCGGTATTTCTATCAACGTTAAGACTCCTCTTCAACTTATATTTACACATGTAGTTGGTTTTATATTACATCCGTAAACGATTGTTGTCAAGCAGAATTTAATTAATATTGTAGTATTATTTTTCTGCGCAATTTCATTCAAGGTTACTTACGTTTAATTAACAGCCCTTTTAAACCCTCCAGAGTAATTTTAATTATCTTTTTTATCTAGAAAGTAAATATGCCCCTAACAATCCCTTTAATTCTTGGACTTGTTTTACCCGTAAAGCCCGTTCACCTTGTTTCCCTTTTAGACTTTTCATCCGTTCACGCATCATATCTATTTCTCCGGCTAGAGTTGTGTACACCTTCTCATCGAATCCCGTCTTAGCCAAGCTCTTCATTTGGTTTTGAAGTTCTTCAATGCGGTCACCAAGTTGCTCGATCGTATATTCTTCCTCTATCTTTTCGAGTTCTTTACCGCCTATGGCCTTGTTCATAACCCGTACGAAAGCCTGCTCTAAAGACTTCTCCTTCACCGTCTTCATACTGCAGGCTTCGTTTCCACCCAGTTGATGGTTGATACATATCCTTACGATCTGCAGATTCTTACCCGTGCCCCATTTGGTACGCCGAAATTTACTGCCGCAGTTCTGGCAAAATAACTTCCCTGAAAAGGGATAGTCACTCGTAAACTTGCTCTTACCCGTTACGGAATAGCCTCGCATACTTGAACGTCTTTCAAATTCTATCTGTACTGCAGCAAAGTCTTCCTTAGATACAATTGGCGGGTGGCTGTCCTCAACATAATACTGTGCAGCATGCCCATTGCTCTTGACCCTTTTCTTAGTTAAGAAATCGACCGTATAAGTCTTTTGAAGCAGCGCATCGCCCATATATTTTTCGTTAGCCTGTGTCAAGTCTTACATAAAAAAGAAATGACCTCCCGCAACATTTCCAATAATTGCAGATGGTCAGCTATACATAAAACGTCTTCATTTATTAATTATTAAGATAGAGTCATCGTTATTACCAAAGTTCTTTATAATGCTGTGCATTATCCGTTAGCCCAGTTGCACAGGCGGGAGAGTAAAGGATAAAAAATAAATTCGCAGTTCCGGCTCAATTTAAATCATCAAGTATTCTTTGGAGCAGCGTAGGTGATATCCTAAAATCGACGTTCATTAGCTCTGCTATATCGGATTTAAAATCTTTGATTATACCCTTCTTATAAGCAATTCTCAGTATGCCAAGAGTACCTATGATGTTTAAATCAAATTGTTTTGCTTTATTTCGTGCGTGGAGATCATCAAGAATGACTTCCTTTATACCAAGTTCAGATGCTCCAATAATAACTTGAACTTCTCCAGGATGCAAACGACCTGAAAGAGCCTTTACCGCCAACTCATTCTGTACATTGAACTGGATGATTTGCCCTATTGTAACAAAATGAGCAATCTGCGAAGCGGCATCATCAGTTTTGTGTGACAGCACAGTTTCCTCATATACAGCATAAGGAATGTATACCTTATTGAATATCTGGGTTAGTACATTCAGCCTGCCTATCTTACTCAAAAATATCAGCGGGCTGGAATTTGATACAATATTCATACACTGGGCCTCTCGCTTTCGTGGTTGGACATAAATTTCAGGTCATCTTCATACATTTCCTCTGTATATTCAACAGCAGGAATATTCAAATGGTTAAGGATATTGATAAATTCTGATAAAGACTTGCCTGCAAGTTGGGCTGCCTTTCCAAGACTTATATCTTTAGATACGAAGAGACCTATGGAAAGGTTGAGTTTTAGTTTATCCTCAAGGGTTTTGCCCTCTATATGCAGTGCGTTTATCTCCAATAACACATCCTCAGGCAGATACATGTTGACCGCTATCTGATTCATAATTTTTCACCATCCTTTTAATCTTTCTTAATCATTCCACAATTTGCATTATTTTTATTATAAATAAAACCCTTACTTGCACAGTGGAGTTATATCCTTTATAATAGAAGCATTCTATTGGGACGGAGGATAATAATTTGGATGGTAAAAGTCATGGTAAGTCACGACGCAAAACACCATGGGATGGAAAAACGGAGTTGACTCCGACTCAAGAGTTTCTTCGAACACATTATAAGGAACATTACGAAGCCAGACACCCGAAGCTTAGTACTACCGGCGAAGCTGAGATGATCAATTCATACGTACCAGTGCGTTGCCCATACTGT
>Ga0209386_1000721_pt1 | contig 15094 bp, 12 predicted proteins | sample NGEPertwo_FD_184510 | JGI IMG/M metagenome (GOLD analysis project Ga0209386, IMG submission 184510) | Arctic peat soil microbial communities from the Barrow Environmental Observatory site, Barrow, Alaska, USA - NGEE Permafrost154B-two... | ecosystem: Environmental > Terrestrial > Soil > Wetlands... | reverse complement strand
GTGCCTTTGCTCGACGACCCCGAGGTGGCGACGGCGGTCGATGCCTTCGCCGGCCTGCAGATAGCGCGCCGGCAGCTGCGCGATCTTGAGCTGCGCCGCGTCCAGCACCGCCGTCCGGCTGCGTACCTCGACGTCCTCTTCGGTCTCCTCCCACTGCTCATGCGCGAGCTCGGGTCGCCCGCCGAGCGGGTCGAGGCGCTCGCCGGAAGGCTGAGCGCCACACCGGGCCTGCTGGAGGAGGCGCGCGACAATCTGGAGCCGGGGCTGCCGGCCGCCCTGGTCAGAGCGGGCCTGGACCAGGTCGACGGGCTCCTCGAGCTGGCCGGGCCTACGGTCCGCGCCTTCGCGGCCGGCGCTGGTCAGGAGGGCGCTCTCGATCGGGCTTCGCAGACGGCCTGCACGGCGCTGGCGGCCTTCCGCGAGCATCTGCACGACCGTCTGCTGCCGGGGGCCGCAGCGGAGTGCGGCGCCGGCCGTCCCGTGCTCGAGGACATCCTGCGCTGGGAGCATGTGCTCGACGACACGCCCGAGGAGCTGGCGCGCTACGGGCGCGAGGTGCTGGCCGAGACCAAAGACGGCATGGAGGAGGTCGCCGCCGAGCTCGGCCACGGCGACGCTGCGGCGGCCGTGGCCGAGCTGCAGTCAGACCACCCGGCGCCGGACGACCTGGTGGCCGCCTACCGGCGCGCCGTGGAGGCCGCGCGGGCGCACGTCGTCGACCGCGGCATCGCCACCATGCCGCCGGGCGAGGAGCTCACCGTCCTGGCTACTCCGACCTTCCTGCGCAGCATGCTGCCCTTCGCCGCCTATGATCCGCCCGGCCCCTACGACGTGCGCCAGCTGGGTTTCTACTACGTCACGCCGCCGCGCGACGGTCTGGGCGGGCCGGAGCTCGAGGCGGCGCTGCGGAGTCATCCCCGCGCCTCCCTGGCCACGACCGGCGTGCACGAAGCGTACCCCGGCCATCACCTGCAGCTGGTGAGCTCCAATCGCGCGACGACCCTCGCGCGCCGTGTCGCCCACATTCCGAACGGCGGCAACATCCTCGTCGAGGGCTGGGCTTTCTACTGCGAGGAGCTCATGGAGCGGCAAGGACTTCTGGCCGATCCCGCCGTGCGCCTCATGCGCCTCAACGACCAGGTGTGGCGCGCCTGCCGGGTGGTCATCGACATCGAGCTGCATCTGGGGGTCATGGACCTGCCGGCAGCCGTCGACTATCTCTCCGCCGAGGCGCACATGAACCGCTACGAGGCCGAGCTCGAGTGCCGGCGGTACGCGGGCGAGCCGGGTCAGGCCATGAGCTATCTGCTCGGCAAGCGCGAGGTGCAGCGTCTGGCGGCCGTGTACGGACGGCAGCGGGGCGGCTCCCTGCGGGACTTCCACGATGGACTGCTGGGGTGGGGTTGCCTGCCGCCGGCGGTCATCGCCTGGGGGATGGGTCTCGCGCCGCCGCCTGCGGCGGCGCGCGTCAGTTCCTGACCCGCTCGCGCTGCTCCGCGCCGTGGAGCACCACCTGGTCGCGGCCCGCCGCTTTGGCGCGATACAGCGCCTTGTCCGCCAGCTCCATGAGGGCGTCGAGCTCGGTGGCGTCACGCGGGCAGGTCGCGACGCCGACGCTGATCGTGATGTTGGCTTCCGCCGGCAGTCCGAGGCCGGTGTAGCGTGTGCCGCTCAGCGTGCGCCGCACGCGCTCGGCCACGTAGTAGGCGTTCTCGCCCGGCGTGCTCGGCAGCAGGACGGCGAACTCCTCGCCGCCGTGCCGGGCGCAGATGTCGCTGGTGCGCAGGGCGTCCTGCATGGCCCGCGCGACCGTCTGCAGCACGCGGTCGCCGGTGGCGTGGCCGTACGTGTCGTTGAACCTCTTGAAGTGGTCGATGTCGACCATGAGGACGCTCAGCGGCGCCTGGTGGCGCAGGCTTCGCTCGATCTCCTCGCCGGCGCGGTTCATGAAGTAGCGCCGGTTGTAGAGGCGCGTGAGGTGATCGGTGACCACCTGGCGGCGGATGGCGTCGTACTTGTGGGCGTTCGTCAGCGCGCTCTGCACGTGGTTCTGCAGCGCCACGAGGATGTCGTCTGAGAGCAGGGCGACGTAGTCGCCCGAAGTGAAGGTCGCCAGCACCGCCATGTCCCCGACGTTCTCGATGTGCACGGGGATCACGACCTGGTCCTTCATGGTGTGCGGGAAGAGCGTGCAGGTGTGGTCGGTGGTGCGCACCAGCTGGCCGCCGGCGATCGCCTGGCGCACGGGGCAGTCGGGGGTGAAGGCGCAGCACTCCGCGGAGAGCGTGGGGGAGAGGACGCCCTGCGCACCCTCGAGCGAGAACGCTCGCGCGTCGGCGTCGAGCAGCAGCAAGGCCGCGAAGTCCGCATGCAGGAAGGCCTTGCTCCGCGACAGCACGCGCTCCACCGTCTCGCGATACGGCAGGGCCGCGTTCATCTCCTTGCCGAGCTCGCCGACGTCCATGAGCTGCCGGTTCAGCGACCGCATGCGTTCGAGGTCCGCCTTGATGCTCTGCGACACCCACTCCTTGTCGTCGGCGGCGGTGAAGACGGCGATGAGCGTGCCGACGAGATGCCCGAGCTCGCGGGCCTCGTCGCGATAGTAGGGATCATTGCGTTCGTAGTTGCCGCCGAGCCTCTGGCGGGCCCGGCGGATCAGCCCATTGAGGGGTCGGTAGACCCACAGGTCGAACGTCAGGGCGATGAGTGCGAACACCACCAGCACGGCGGCGGCCAACTGCCAGGTGGACTGGACGCCGATCCAGTTGGCGACGACGTAGAAGAAGGCGCCGAGGGCCACCGCGACGACCGCGGTCGTCTTGAGCTGCAAGCTCACCCCGCGTTTGTAGCCGAGGCTGCCTCCTCGACGCTGATCACCGGGTTTGTCTGACGTAGCGTGCCTCTCGTGAGCTTGCGACTACTCCCGGTATCGGCAGAAGAGCGCCTTCCATGATAGGCCGCCGGTGTCTGAGAGCGGGGTCGAGTCCGGCGCGCGCGCGATGGCGCTCAGATACGGCCGAGGATGCGGCGGTCGTACGTGCGCCGCGGGCTCCAGCGCCGTTCGCCGATGCGCCGGTCGCGTACGTAGTACGGGCACACGGCGCAGTAGGTGCTGCACGTCAGGCGGGTGTCCACGTCGGCGACGCAGAGCATCGGCTGCAGGGTGATGCGGGGGGCGTTCATCATGATCATCAGACTTTTCGCCAGAGGCGCGCCGGCTCCTGCCCGCTGCCGCACGGCGGCGGCGGGCCCCACCGGCGCTCAGCCCTGCAGATAGCTCTCGACGACGGTGAGCACCTGGGCGATACGGAAGGGCTTCGTGATGTAGCCGTCGATGCCGACGTCGGTGGCGCGCTCCATGTCGGTGGCCATGGCTTTCGCGGAGAGGCCGACGATGGTGATCTCGCGTGTCGCCGCGTCGGCCTTGAGCTCGGTCACGGCCTCGTAGCCGCTCACGATCGGCATCATCATGTCCATGAGCACGAGGTCGGGATGATGCTGCTTGGCGAGATCGACCGCCTCACGCCCGTTGGTCGCCTTGTAGACCGTGTAGCCCTGCGTCTCGAGTGACATCGACACGATGCTCAGGATGTCGGGGTCGTCGTCTGCTACCAGGATGGTCTTCGCCACGGTGCGCGCCTCCTCAGCTGATCTTGCCGGCCGCCAGCGGGTCGGCGGGCTTGGTTGATATCGGCATGGTGAAGATAAAGCTGGAGCCTTTGCCGAGCTTGCTTTGGACGCGGATGGCGCCGCCGTGCAGCTCCACGAGCTCTTTGACGATGGCGAGGCCGAGCCCTGTGCCTCCCTGCGTGCGCGTGGCGGAGGAGTCGATCTGCGTGAAGCGCTGGAAGACCTTGTCCTGATCTTCTCTGGCCATGCCGATGCCCGTATCGTTCACCCAGATCTCGACCATGTCGCCGATGATCCGCGCCTCGACGCTCACGTTGCCGTTGTCGTGCGTGTACTTGATGCCGTTGGTGAGCAGGTTGAGCAGGATCTGGTTGAACTTCGCCGGGTCGGCCGACACCAGCGGAAGATCGGTGGGCAGGAACGTCGAGATGCGGATCCTCTTGTCCTGAGCGCGCGGCTTGACGATGGGCAGCACGCCCAGCAGAGCCGCGCGCAGGTCGACCGACTCCGGGTTCAGCTCCAGCCGCCCGGCCTCGATCTTGGTGAGATCCAGGATGTCGTTGATCAGGTTCAGGAGCGCTTCTCCGCCTTTGAGGATGCTTTCGACGAAGACGCCCTGCTTCTCGTTGAGCTCGCCGGTCATCCCGCTCAGGAGCATGTCGCTGTAGCCGATGATCGACGTGAGGGGAGTGCGCAGCTCGTGGCTCATGGTGGCCATGAAATCGCTCTTGAGCTCGTCGAGGTGCGTGAGCTCGCGGTTCTTGCGCGCGAGCTCTTCGTTGTACTGGATGTTGCGCACGACCAGGGCCACCTGATCGCTCAACGCGCGTACGGTGGCCACCGCCGTGGGCGCCACGACCTCGTTCTCACGGTAGAGCAGGCAGACCAAGCCGAGCAGCTCGTGCTTGGCTTCGAGCGGCGTTGCAAGGAAGCCGTGAAAACCGCCTTTCTCGGCTGCCTTGAGCAGCCGGCCGACCTGCGGATCAGTGACCGCCTCGTGCAGCTGAGCCCCGGCCTTGGCGACGTCGGCGATCCCGAGGTCCTTCATCTTGCGGACGAAAGCCGCGTCGAGCGGCCCATGCTCCGCCTTGTCGTCGAGCTCGCCGCTGTTGTGGTTGAGCACGAGGGCGAAGCCCGCGCCGATGCCCGAGGCGCCCATGATCTGCTTGAGCGCCTCGGGCATCAGCGCATCCACGTCCCGGTGGCGAAGAAAGATGCGGCTGCTCTCGCTCATCACGCGGAGCTGCTCGTTGGTGGCCTGCATGCGCCGCAGCTGTTCGTCGGTGTCGGCTTTGGCGGTGCTGAGCTGGACGGTGCTGCGTACGAGGGCTGTGGCGAGCGGCCCTGCCAACAGAGCGATGAGCAGGAACGCCGCGACGTGCAGGCACACCGTCATCAGCATCCAGTTGGGGGGCACGTTGATCTCGGCCACCGTGGCGGTCGTGTGGAGCCAGCCGAGGTGCTGCAGCTCCCAGATGCCGGCGTAGGCCGCGCCGGCCGCGGCCGCGGCCGCGTACGGCGCCCAGGCCGGCAGGAAGACGGTGGCGAGGACGATGGGCCACACGTAGAAGACGGCCACCGCGCTGAGAGCGCCGCCGCTGAAGATGATGGCGGCGGACACGAGGGCAAGGTCCACGACGACGATGACCCCGGTCAGCGTGCGTGTCTCCACGCGGTTCTCGAGCAGGAAGAAGGGTGCGTTGGCGGCGACGACCACCGCGAGGGAGACGAGCAGCTCGGCGGCCACGAGGCCGTGATCGTCGATCTGGACCCAGAGCACAGCAAGCAGGAGGGCCAGCGTGAAGAGTACGCGAGCCCACAGCACGTCGTGCAGTTGTTTGCGCAGGTCCATCCCCTCCACTCGTATCTCCGCGCTGTGGGTCGGGCGAGTAAGGTATGTAAGGTATTCTACCTTGGGACCCGAAGTCCGTTTCGCGCGCGGACCGCCGGCTGTCTGGGCAGCGCGGCCGGCCGAAAGGAGGACCCGTTCATGTCTGTGCCCCGGCTTGTGGTGTGCGGGCTCGAGCCCGGCCCTGCCGTGGCTCTCGCCGCAGGCGCGCTCCAGGCGTGCTTCGCCGAGCAGCGCGCCGTCCGCGCGGTCACCATCGGTGCGGACCTCCCGCTGTGGCGGCTTCTGTACGCCGGTGAGGGCAGGGCGCCCCGGGTGCTCGACCCGGCGCTCCATGACGACGCCGTTCTGGAACTCTACGACTACTGGAGCGAGGGCTGCGATCTCGTGCTCCTGGTGGCGGTGCAGCCCGCCCTCGACCGCTGGCAAGGCGTGAAGGGCTCGCGGGCGGTCGACATCGCCGCCGGTCTCGACGCGCCTCTTGTGCTGGTCCTTGACGCACGTCAGCAGGGGGCCACGGCGGCGGCCGCGGCCTACGGCGTGCGCGCCCTCGCGGGGCGTCTCGAGATCGCCGGAGTGATCGTCGTCGGCGGCGACGAGCGCGGCGGCGCGGCGGAGCTCGGGCAGATCTTGCGGCGCGACGTCGGCCTTTCCATCCTCGGCTGGATCCCGCCGCAGCTGAGCGAGCAGTTCGTGCGGGACTACTCGGCGGCGGCGGGCACGCTTCGCCAGATCGGCCGGCGGCCGGTCAAGGGCAGCGAGCGGCGCCTGTGCGCCGAGGCGGGGACCTATCTCGACCGGGACGACCTCCTGGCGGCGGCAACGCGCCGAGGCTTTCTGCCCGGCCGCACCCGGCGGCTGCTGACGCCGCTTCCGGCCGCCCACGGCCTGAGTCTCGCCGTGGCCTGGGGCCCGCCGCTGGAGCCGTTCGCCCTGGAGAACGTCGACATGCTGCAGGCGATGGGGCTCGAGCTCGCGCCGCTCAACGTCGCTCGCGACCGCGAGCTGCCGCCGGGCGTCAGCGGCCTGCTGCTCGCCGGACAGCTCGACGAGGAGCAGCTGCCCGCCTTCGCCGGCAACGCCGAGTTGCAGGCGGCGCTCGCCGAGGCCATCGGCGACGGCCTGCCCACCCTCGCGATGGGCGGCGGCGCGCTCCTGCTGCTGCGCCGCCTGGCCGACAGCCGCGGGCGCAGTCACGAGCTCGCCGGCGTGTTGCCTGCCGAGGCCGAACTCCTGGAGTGGTACGAGCGTCCCCGCTACGTGCGCGCCCAGGCGGCGCGCGGCAATCCGTTCGACGAGGGCGAGAACCTGCTGTACGAGCTGTTCGATCTCGAGTTCCTCCTGCTGGAGCAGGAGTCGTTCGCCTACCACGTGGGCGACGCCGGCGAGCCGGGTCAGGCCGAGGGCTTCGCCCTCGGCCACTGCCTGGCCACCACCCTGTACCCTTCCCTTCCCCGGTGTCCGGCGCTGGCCGCGAGCTTCGTCGCGGCCATGCGTCTCGCCGGACCCCGCGCGTGAACTCCCCCGTCGCCACGATCGAAGTTCCGCGAGCCCTGCGCCTGCCTGCCCGGGGCTCCCTCTCCTGGCTGGCCGTCGCGCCGCTCGCCGTCGCCACGCTGGCCATGCGCGTCTTCGGCATCTCCGGCGGCGACGGCACACTGACGTACGGCATCGCGTACTACTGGCTGGCGCAGTTCGTCCCCGGGGTGCTCCTGACCGTCGTCACCGGCGGCCTGCTTCCGCTTCTGTTCCACCTGTATCTGCGCGACGGCTCCTGGGAGGACGGGGCGCTTCCGCACGGACGCGCGCTCCTGCACAAGGACCCCTACGGCTTCATGGTCTTCACAGCTCCGGCCGCGGGCGTCTATGCGCTGCGCTTCGACCTGGCCAGGACGGCCGAGGCGGAGCTGCGGCAGTGACCCTGGCGCGTATCGAGGCGCGCCTCAAGTCGCGGCGCGGGCTTCTGGCGCTCTGGCTCGGCAGCACGGCGGCCGTCGCCGTCGTGGCTTTTCTCATGTACCGCGGCGGGCTGCCCGGCTGGGACGACGCCGCCCACGCGTACAAGGTCTTCCTCCTGCGCCGCGGCGAGTCGATGTTCTGGGACGATTTCTGGTACGGCGGCGGCTACGGCGCCGCCAACTACGGGTTCGTCTACTACCTTCTCGCCCTGTACGTGCCGTCGAGGCTGATCGTGATCGCCTCCGCCGGCGTGCTGCCCGTCCTCTACTACATCTACCAGCGGGATATGTGGGGCATCGACGACATCTGGCCCGCCTGGGGCTTCGCCGGGATCATGAGCGTCTATCTCGCTCACGGTCAGGACCCCTTCGTGCTCGGGCTCGCGCTGACCGTGGGCGGGTTGGCCCTTCTGGCGCGGAAGCGGCCGCTCTGGGCCGCACTCCCCGTGGCCATCGGCATCTTCGCCAACCCGATGGCATTCGTTGTGTGCCTGCCGTTCATGCTGTCCGACGTCGTCGCGCGGCCGGCGCTGCGCCGCCGCTACGTGAGGTTCTTGGGCGCGGTCGCGCCGTTCGTCGCCCTGCGAGTCGTGCTCGGCGCCGCCTTCAGCGAGCCGGGCGGCTACCTCAACGAGACATCGCAGCTGCTGCTCTATCTGGGCTTCGCGCTCGCCGGCCTCGCGCTGGCCGGCGTCAACGCCGCCCACTCGCGCCGGCCGTTCGTCGTCCTGTTCCTGGCGTATGCGGCCGTCTGCGTGCTCTCCTTCGTGACGCCGGGCAGCCCTCTGGGCAACAACATCGGGCGTTTCTTCTTCGTGTTCGGCCTGCCGCTGCTGTTGCTGCTGAGGCACACGAGGCTGCAGCGGCCGTTCCCGTACGGCGACTTGGCCGTCATACCCATCGTGCTGTTCGGGCTCCTGCAGATCAGCGCTCCCTACAGTCACTTTACGCGCACCGACGAGTGGCCACAGACGCGGGCGAGCTTCTTCGCTCCGGCCCTGGCCGCGGCGGCGCGCTACCACGACCCGGACTACCGTATCCACGTCGTGGCGCTTCGCCGCCACTGGGAGGCGGACTACTTCCCGGAGGCCGGCTACCCCATCACGCGCGGCTGGTACCGCCAAGCGGACGCCATCCACAACGGCCTCTTCTACACGTCCTACGATGCGGCGACCTACGTCGCCTGGCTGCGCCGCATGGGCGTGCAGTACGTCTTCTTGCCCGACGCGCCGCTCGACCCGTGGAGCCAGCGCGAGGTGAAGATCCTCGAGACGTCCCCCGAGTTCGAGGTCGTGGATCGCACAGGCGTCTGGACGGTGTACCGGCTGCGCGACGCCGAGCCGCTCGCGGTGGGCCTGAACGGCGGTACCGCGCACGTGACCAGCATGGGGCACCGCGAGTTCACTACGCAGGTCGACCAGCCCGGCACGTATCTGCTCAAGGTCACGTGGTCGCCGTACTGGTCGCTCACGGGCGGCCCGGGCACGCTGCGCCGCTCGCCAGATCGCTTTCTCCTGCTCGATGCGCGCGCGGCCGGCACGTACACGCTGCGCTTCGACGTCACGCCGGGCAAGGTGCTCGCCGAGGTGGGCGCCCGGCTCGGACTCTAACGGCTCCCGGAGGACCACGCCATGCCCCGTACACGCCTGTCTCCTGAGGTCTTCGCCCTGCCGCTCGAACAAATGCGGGACGGCTACTACTCGGACACCTACTTCAACTGCACGAAGGGCGTCCTGGAGGCCCAGGACCTGCATCCCCGGGTCACGATGCAGGTCTTTCAGAAGCAGGAACGCGCGGTGCTCGGAGGCGTGGACGAGGCGCTCGCCGTGCTCAAGCTGTGCGCTGGGCGGTATGCCGGAGAGGCGGCCGCCGGTGGGTGGGAGCCGGGCTGGGACCAGCTCGACGTCTCGGCCCTGTACGACGGCGACGAGGTGGCCGCGTGGGAGACGGTCATGACGATCGAAGGCGACTACAGCCTCTTCGCTCACCTGGAGACCGTGTACCTCGGAGCGCTCACGCGGCGCACGCTGATCAGCACGAACGTGCGCCGCGTGGTGGATGCCGCCGCCGGCAAGCCGATCCTCTTCTTTCCGGCGCGCTTCGACCACTACCGGGTGCAGACCGGCGACGGGTACGCCGCCCACATCGCCGGAGCGATCGGTGTCAGCACCGACGCACAGGCCTCCTGGTGGGGCGGCAAGGGCATCGGCACGGTGCCTCACGGCCTCATCGCCGCCTGCGGCGGGGACACCGTCGAGGCCACCCGCCGCTTCGCCGACACGTACTATCCGGAGCTCAACGTCACGGCCCTGGTCGACTTCGACAACGACTGCGTCGGCACGAGTCTCGCCTGCGCCCGGGCTCTGGGCGACCGTCTGTGGGGGGTCCGTCTCGACACCTCGGAGACGCTCGTGGATCGTTCGCTGTGGCCGAACATGGGGAGCTTCCGTCCGACGGGCGTGGCCCCAGAGCTGGTGCGCGAGGTGCGGCGAGCGCTGGATGCGGAGGGCTTCCGGCGCGTCAGGATCGTGGTGAGCGGCGGCTTCACCGCCGAGCGCATCGCCGCCTTCGAAGCGGCCGGCGTGCCGGCCGACGCCTACGGCGTGGGGAGCAGCCTGCTGCGGGAGGTCGCCGACTTCACCGCCGACGTCGTGCGCCTGGAGGGCGCCCCCTGCGCCAAAGCGGGTCGGGTGTATCGCCCCAACCCTCGCCTCGAGCTCGTGGAGTAGCGGCCGGCCCTACTCGCCGGCGGCCGGCGCCGACGTCTGCTTGCCTTCGAGAAGGTCGACGAAGCTCTGGGAGCGCCGGCCGATGGCAGTCGACGGATCGAGCTTCGCGGCCGCTGCCCATTCGGCCTTCGCCTTGTCGATGCGGCCGGCCGAGAAGTAGATGATGGCCATCGAGTAGTGGGCTTCCTGGTTCCCCGGAGTCTTCGCGAGGACGGCCTTGATGGCCTGCGCGGCGCGCGCCGAATCGCCGTCGGCGTGCCAGACCATGGCCAGGCGCACGGTGGCAGTAGGGTTGCCGGGGTCGATCTGGAGCGCCGCGCGGAACGTGCGCGTCGCTTGCTGGTAGCGCTGTCCGAGGAAGTAGGCGTCGCCGAGCTCAAGAAGTACGGCGACGTTGTCCGGCTGGTCGGCGCTGGCGCTCTCGAGCTGGGCGATCTTCTGCTGGACGGCATCGTCGGTGACGGGCGCGGGCGAGGATTCGCCGGCCTTGCCGTCGACCGCGGGATGACCGGGCGGCAGCGACTGGCCCGCCGTCGACGGCTGCGCCACGGTGCCGGCGCCGTCGCCTCCGGAACTCGTGCCGACGACGACGATCACCGCGGCGACGAGCGCAGCCACGCCGACGCCGGTGAGTACGTAGTGCTTTCTCAAGCTCGTCCTTCCGTGCGTGATGGGACGCGAGCCTTGGGAGGATAGCACCAACACCCTCCTCTGGCGACCACGTTTTGCCCGCAAACGAGGGGAATGAAGCGGCCGCCTAACCAAGCTTAACGGCCGCTTAACATGCGGGCCGCGGGGGGCGCTTCGCCGCCCGCGGCCCGTCGCGCCCGGCAGTTGACGCTCCATGGGCGCCGAGATAGAGTTCAACAAGACCGTTTCTGTCCGGTCTCCTGCCGAAAGAGGGCGTCCATGGGACTTCAGCTCACGCGCGGCGGCGAGTACGCCGTTCGCGCTATGACCTACCTCGCGCGGTTCCCCCAGGGCCACGTGGCGTCGCTCCACGACATCGGGCAGGCACAGGACATCCCCGAGAGCTTTCTCGCCAAGATCCTCCAGAGCCTCGTGCGGTCCGGCCTCGCGGTCTCGCAGCGCGGCGCGCACGGCGGCTTCGCCCTGGCGCGCCCTGCCGCCGACATCACCATGCGCGACGTCATCGAGGCCGTCGACGGGCCCATCTCGCTCAACCAGTGCGTGCTCTGGCCCGAGGACTGCTCGCGGAGCGCCGGCTGCGAGGTGCACAAGGCCTGGCTGCGCGCCCAGGCCCAGCTGATGGGCGTGCTCGACTCCGTGACCCTCAGGACGCTGGCGCCACAGCCCGTGGCCTAGAGCCGGCGGCGGCCGTCGCGGGCAGCGTTACCACCCGAGCGGCCCAGCCCGGCTTTCTCTCCTCGAGCGCTCGTCAGTCTTCGTAGCCCCTTGGATGCGCTTGCATCCAGGTCCACGCATCGCGTACGGCGTCCTCCAGGCTGCGCCGCGGGCGCCAGCTGAGGCGCGCCGCCGCCCGCCCGCCGCTCGCCACGAGCGCCGGCGGGTCCCCGGCGCGCCGCCCCGCCATCTCACGGCGCAGCTCCAGGCCGGTGATGCGGGAGACGGCGTCCAGCACGCGCTTCACCGAGTCGCCCTGGCCGGTGCCCAGGTTGAAGGCCCCTTGGACGGCGGGCAGCGCCTCCAGGGCGAGGATGTGGGCGTCGGAGAGGTCGGCCACGTGCACGTAGTCGCGCACGCAGGTGCCGTCGGGGGTGGGGTAGTCGTCGCCGAACACGCGCAGCGCGGCGCCGTCCCTGGCCGCCGACAGCGCCAGGGGGATGAGGTGCGACTCGGGGTCGTGATCCTCGCCGCCGGGCCCGTCGGCGCCGCAGGCGTTGAAGTAACGCAGGGCCGTGAAGGCGAGGTCGCCGGCGTCCCGCGCCTGTTCGAGCAGGCGTTCGCCGGCGAGTTTGCTCGCGCCGTACGGGTTGGTGGGCGCGAGCTCGTCGTCTTCGTCGATCGGCACGCGCCGGGGCTCGCCGTAGACGGCGGCGGTCGAAGAGAAGACGAGGCGGCCGACGGCGGCGGCCTTAGCCGCCGCGATCACGGCCGCCGTGCCGTTCACGTTCACGTCGTGGTAGCGCTCCGGCTGCTCCACCGACTCGCCCACCTCGGCCAGCGCGGCCATGTGGACGATGGCGTCACAGCGGCTGTCGAGGAGCGCCCCTTGCACGCGTGACTGATCGCGGATGTCGCCCTGCACCAAGCTCGCGCCGCCGGGGACGGCCGCGCGGTGGCCGCGAGAGAGATCGTCGTAGACGGTCACCCCGTGACCGCGCGCCAGAAGGCGCGCGGCGATCACGCTGCCGATGTAGCCGGCGCCGCCGGTGACCAGGACGTGCATGAAGCGATGCTAGCAGGTCGCAGCGAGCGCCCGGTAGCGGCCGGCGTCGCGGGGTCGCCCTTGCGAAACAAGAAAGGGGGGCGGCGCGCCTTTCGGCGCGCCGCCCCCCGGCGGACACCGCGATGCTCAGCAGCTCACTTCTTGTTGTCCACCCAGATCGTCATGACGTTGGAGTTCATCGCTTTCACCTGGATGCGCACGCCGAGGTTCTTGGGGATCTTCACCCCGGCCTCGGGGTCATCGGCGTACCAGTAGGTGCGCGAGTCCTTGAACCACGGCTGAGCGAGCTTGCCGGGGGCGGTGCGCTCCCCGACGTCCACGCCGGCATCGTAGTCCCTGAAGAAGATGCTCTGCGTCTTGGTCGGCGCGAGGCTGAAGGCCGCGTCGCGGACCTGGATGCGCGGCCGCCAATAGCCGGCCGTGTCGTCGTAGGCGACGCTATCGGGCAGCGGCCGCGCGTCGACCACCATACGGGCGCCGTAGCCGATGTGGCTGGCCACGTCGTTATCGACGTAGAAGGTGTCGCGATAGATCAGGTGCAGGCCGCGGTTGTAGCTGAACCAGTCGACCCAGCTCGCGTAGTTGTTGTTCCACTGGTAGCAGTTCTTGAGGCTCCCGTCGAAGCCGCTGTAGGTACGGTACTCGGCGATGTAGTAGCGCTCTGTCATCTGCATGTATTCACCGTCGACGCGCAGCCAGCCGTCGGTGTCGAAGGCTGCCACCGGGATGGCGCTGCCGCCGATGGCCACGCCCGTGACCTCCCAGCCGCGGAGCGCCACACCGCTATCGGTGATGTACCTGAAGCGCACGAGGATGCTCTTGCCCTCGTAGGCCGCGAGATCGACGGTGACCGTGTCGGCCCAGTGGGCGGTGTCGGTCCCGGTGAACGACTCGAGGGTTGTCCAATTGGCGCCGCCGTCGTCGGAGACGTCGACGAAGCCGTAGTCGTAGCCCTCCTCGATGTCGTACCAGGTTCGGAAGATCAGGTCGCCGCCGACGGGGACGGGGACCGCATGCTTGGTCACGAGCGACACGTCGAGGTCGTTGCCCATGGTGGAGTACCATTCCCTGGCCCCGTCCTTGCCGCTCAGCGCGCTCACGTGCTTGGCCTTCGGCAGCGGGATCTTGACGCCTGTGGCGTTGGATGCGCCCACGGCGGCCGGCTGGAGCTTGACCGTGGCCGTGCGGCCGCGCTTCACGACCTTGGGCTGCACGAAGCCGAGGACAGTCTTGTCGTCGACGTTCATCGCCGCCGGCTTGGTGCCGATGCCCCACTGGCGACCGAGCCAGGAGCCGCTGGCCATGATGGTCCAGAAGCCGCTGCTCGCGTCGCCGGTCGTCGCGCTCGCGTAGTCGTACTGGTCGGCGAGCCCGAGGTCGTGGCCGAACTCGTGGCAGAAGACGCCGACGTCGCCGTCCTCGGGGTTGATCGTGTAGTTGTAGGCCCAGATGCCCTTGGCCTGCGGGCCCTGCCCGCCGGTGCCGGGGATCATCATGCCGGGGCCGTCGCCGGGGCCGCCGCTGTAGTTCTCGTAGATGCCCCACGAGTGCGCCCAGATGGCGTCCGCGCCTTGCGCTCCGCCGCCGGCCGACTGGTCGCTGCCGGCGTGGATGAGGATCAGATGGTCGAGGTAACCGTCAGGCTTGTTGAAGTTGTCGCCGGTGATGCCCCACGGGTTCTCCTGGTCGTACTGCTCCCAGTCGAAGCCCGGGTTGTCGGCGGCGAACTTGGCGATCGCGTCGCGGGCGACGCGCCACACCGGCCCCGTGAGGTCGTCGGTCCCCGCGTCGTCGGCGCCGTACCACGACTCGGGCAGGTCGAGCTTGACCCAGTCGGCGATGTCGCCGGAGACTGTGTAGGTGCCGTGCGACTGCTCGAGGTAGTAGTTGCGCATCGTGTCGTCGCTGGTGCCGCGCAGGGCGCCCTTCTCGTCGTAGATCGGGTACGAGTTACCGAACAGCATCTGCTGGTAGTGCATGGGGCTGAAGTCGCCCGGCCAGAACGTGGCGTTGTCGTCCGCGGCCGGCGGCGGGATCTGCCCGCGCTGGGGTCCGTCCATCCAGTGGCCGGTGGAGTCGCCAGCGGGCCACGCGGCGTCGCCGAACTCCACGAGCAGCACCAGGGCGTTGGTCGCGTAGGTGTCTGTGGCGCTCGGGTCGATGACGCGGGCGGCCAAGTAGCGGCCGAGCGACTTGCCGGCCACGGCCTTGCCGGCCGGCGCCTTGACCGGGTACTCGGTCCCCTTCGCGTTGAGCGCCCGCACGGCGGCGCGAGCCATGCTCGGGCTCGCGTAGTTCGGGATCACTCCGAGCCGCTGCAGGTTCTTGGCGATAAGCACTTCGTTGGGCGGCACGGCGCCGGCCGGCGCTGCCACCAGGATCATGAGCAGCCCTGCGAGCGCCACACCGAATAGAAGTCTCCGCACTGTTGCCCCCTTCGTCGCTGGTGGGTGCGAAGGCGCCGCGCGGGGGACGGCGATACAGAGTCACCCGCGCGGCGCGCTACTGCTTCCGGAGTCTATCGCCTCCGGCACGCAGCGGCGAGCCCGGACCTCGG
>Ga0209386_1000720_pt1 | contig 15104 bp, 10 predicted proteins | sample NGEPertwo_FD_184510 | JGI IMG/M metagenome (GOLD analysis project Ga0209386, IMG submission 184510) | Arctic peat soil microbial communities from the Barrow Environmental Observatory site, Barrow, Alaska, USA - NGEE Permafrost154B-two... | ecosystem: Environmental > Terrestrial > Soil > Wetlands... | reverse complement strand
GCACGCAGCGTCGGCCGTTCGATGCGGATCTTCCGCTCGGAGGTCAAGGACGGTCAGGAGGGCTCGGGCTCCGACACCACGACCCCCAGTGCCCCGCCCAGTTCTGACGACAGTGGGCCGCGAGCCTGACGGACCCCGGACCGGCCGCGGTCGACGCCGGGGCGCCGAGGGTCGGATGCCGCTGCGTGACCACATTCGCGAGTTGCGCAACCGGGTGATGCTTGCGGTGGCGGGTGTCGGGCTCGGAGCGGTCGCGGGCTGGTTGTGGTACCCACAGGTCTTCGCCGCCCTGCAGGCCCCGCTCGCGGGGGTCACGCACGACGGCGACCAGCTGATCGCCCTCAACTTCGGCGGCGTCGCCACCCCGCTGGACATGCAGATCAAGGTCGCCCTGTTCGCCGGCGTGCTGCTCACCAGCCCCTGGTGGATCTACCAGCTGTGGGCGTTCGTCACGCCGGGACTGAGCCGCACCGAGCGCCGCTACACCCTGGGGTTCCTGGCGGCGGCGGTCCCGCTGTTCGCCGTCGGTGCCGGGCTGGCGTGGTGGGTGCTGCCCAAGGCGGTTCAGCTGCTGGTCGGCCTCACGCCGCGGCTGGCCGTCAACGTGATCGACGCCCAGGTGTACCTGGGGTTCGTGATGCGGATGGTGCTCGCGTTCGGGCTGGCCTTCCTGCTGCCGGTGGTGATGGTGGCGCTGAACTCCCTCGGGCTGGTGCGTGCCCGGACCTGGTTGGCCGGGTGGCGGTGGGCGGTGCTGCTGGTCTTCGTGTTCGCCGCGGTGGCGACCCCGACGGCCGACGCGATCTCGATGTTCGCGCTCGGGCTGCCGATGTGCGGGCTGTACTTCGGCGCGGTGGGTGTCTGCGCCCTGACGGACCGCCGGCGCGCGGCGAGAGAAGCGGCGAGGGAAGCTGCCGGATGAGCGGACTGCGGATCGGCGTCGTGATCAACCCGACGGCAGGTCGCGGGCGCGGCGAGGCGCGCGGACGCCACCTGCTGGCGGCGGTGCGAGACCGGGGCCACACCATCCTCGACCTCACTGCGGCCGACCTGACCAGCGCCGAGCTGCACGTGCGGCAGGCCGTCGTGCACGGGTTGGACGCGCTCGTCGTGGTGGGTGGGGACGGGATGGTCCACCTCGGGGCCAACGTGGTCGCCGGCACCGACCTGCCGCTGGGGATCGTTGCCGCGGGCAACGGCAACGACGTCGCGCGGGCGATGGGGCTGCCCCGGCACGACGTCCGGGCCGCCGTTGCCGTGATCGAGTCCGGGCTGGAGACCGGTGGCCGCGCGGTGGACGCCGTCATCGTCGGTCCGCCGGACTACAGCGCGCACGAGTGGTACCTGGGCGTGCTGTCGTGCGGTTTCGACGCGGCCGTCAACGCTCGCGCCAACACGCTCTCCTGGCCGGGCGGCAGCGGGCGTTATGTGCGCGCGCTGATCGCCGAGCTGCGCCGCTTCCGCCCCTACGGCTACCGGATCACCCTGGACGACGAGGCCTGGGAGTCCACCGGAACGCTCGTGGCGGTGGCCAACGGTTCCTTGTTCGGCGGGGGCATGCGGATCGCCCCGGACTCCCGGATGGACGACGGTCTGCTCGACGTGGTGATCGCCGGCCCGCTGAGCCGGCGCGAGCTGCTCGGCATCTTCCCCAAGGTGTACTCCGGCGCCCACGTGCACCACCCGGCCTGCACCGTGCTGCGCAGCACGAGCGTCCTGATCGAGCACAGCCATGTGGGGCCGGTGCCACCGGCGGCCTTCGCCGACGGCGAGCGGATCGGGCCACTTCCGCTGCGCGTCGAGGTGCGGCCCAGGGCGGTCCGCCTGCTGGCCTGAGGCTGCGCGATGCTCGCGCCGCCAGCGGCCACCGATGCCGCGTGCCTAGGCTGGCCGCATGTCCTCCCCGGCCGAGCGCTACGCCGCCGCCCGTCTCCGGGCAACAGCGGCGCGCACCTCGCTCGCCGGCTTCGCAGCCGACCTGCCGTTCGAGCTCGACCCGTTCCAGGTGCAGGCCTGCACCGCACTGGAGGGCGGACGCGGGGTCCTGGTCGCGGCACCGACCGGGGCCGGCAAGACAGTCGTGGGGGAGTTCGCCATCCAGCTGGCCCTGAGCAAGGGTCAGAAGGCCTTCTACACGACGCCGATCAAGGCACTGAGCAACCAGAAGTACGCGGACCTGGCGCGTCGGCACGGTGCCGAGCAGGTCGGCCTGCTCACCGGAGACACCACTCTCAACGGCGAGGCACCGGTGGTCGTGATGACCACCGAGGTGCTCCGGAACATGTTGTACGCCGGGTCCCCGACGCTCGAGGGTCTCGCGTACGTGGTGATGGACGAGGTGCACTACCTCGCCGACCGGTTCCGCGGCCCGGTCTGGGAGGAGGTGATCATCCACCTGCCGGCCGACGTCGCGCTGGTCTCGCTGTCCGCGACGGTCTCCAACGCCGAGGAGTTCGGCGACTGGCTGACCATGGTCCGCGGGGACACCGCCGTGGTCGTGAGCGAGACGCGACCGGTACCGCTCTTGCAGCACGTGATGACCCGGGACGGCATCTTCGACCTGTACGCCGGGCATGTCGACCCGACCGCGCCCGGCGTCGACCCGCCGATCAACCCCGACCTCCTGGTCGACCTCCGCCGGCAGGCCCGGACCACTGGTACGGCGCGGTCCGGCCCAGGGGACCGCGGCTTCCGGGGCAGAGGTGGGCGCCGGCCGGACGGCGTCTCCGCGGCCCGGCGCCCACCGCCGAGGTTCGCCGTGGTCAAGGTGCTCGATCGGGAGGCGCTACTGCCGGCGATCTTCTTCGTCTTCTCCCGTGCCGGGTGCGAGGCGGCGGTGCGGCAGTGCATGACCGCCGGCCTGCGACTGACCACCCCGGAGCAGGCCGCAGCGATCCGGGACACCGTCGAGGGACGGTGCGGCGTCATCCCGCCGCAGGATCTGGCTGTCCTCGGCTACTGGGAGTGGAGCCAGGCGCTCGAGCGCGGCATCGCCTCCCACCACGCGGGTCTGCTCCCGCTGTTCAAGGAGACTGTCGAGGAGCTGTTCTCCCGTGGCCTGGTGAAGGTGGTCTTCGCCACCGAGACGCTCGCGCTGGGCATCAACATGCCCGCCCGGTCGGTGGTGCTGGACCGCCTGGTGAAGTGGGACGGCTCGGCCCATGTGGAGATCACGGCGGGGGAGTACACCCAGCTCACCGGCCGTGCGGGCCGGCGCGGGATCGACGTCGAGGGCCATGCGGTGGTGGTCGACAACGGTCGGCTGGACCCGACCGCCCTGGCCGGGCTGGCGTCCCGGCGGACGTACCCCCTGCGATCCAGCTTCCGGCCCACGTACAACATGGCCGTGAACCTGGTGGCCCAGGTGGGTCGGGAACGGGCACGGGAGGTGCTCGAGACCAGCTTCGCCCAGTTCCAGGCGGACCGCGCAGTGGTGGGGCTGGCCCGGCAGGCGCAGTCCCATGCGGAGGCCCTCGAGGGCTACGCTGCCGCGATGCAGTGCCACCTCGGTGACTTCGGCGAGTACGCGGCGCTGCGCCGCACGCTCAGCGACCGGGAGCGCGACGTCTCCCGGGACGCCGCACGGAACCGCCGCGCCGGAGCCGCGGAGAGCCTGCGCTCGCTGAACGTCGGGGATGTGATCGAGATCCCGACCGGTCGGCGGGCGGGCTTCGCGGTGGTCCTCGACCCCGGCCGGGAGAGCCTCGACGGCCCGCGGCCGACGGTCCTGACCTCGGAGCGTCAGGTCCGCACGGTGTCGGGGGCTGAGCTCAGCCGCGCGGTGCGGACGGTGACGACAGTTCGGGTGCCCAAGAGCTTCTCGCCGCGCAACGCCGCGGCCAAGCGGGACCTCGCGGCCGCGATGCGCAGCGCGCTGGCCCGCCCGCACCGCACGCGGCCGGCCGAGCCAGCACCTGAGCGGACAGCCGAGCGGGCGCCCGCCGCCGACGACGCGACCATCACCGAGCTGCGGCGTCGGCTGCGCGCCCACCCCTGCCACGGCTGCTCCGAGCGTGAGGACCACGCCCGGTGGGCCGAGCGGTATCACCGGCTGCGGCGTGAGCACGACGGCCTGGTCCGGCGGATCGAGGGCCGCACCAGCTCGATCGCCCGCGTGTTCGACAAGGTCTGCGACGTGCTCAGGACCACCGGTCACCTCGAGGTGGTCGAAGGGGTGACCGGGGTGACGGAGGCCGGTCAAGGACTGCGCCGGCTGTATGCCGAGTGCGACCTGTTGGTCGCCGAGTGCCTGCGCGCCGGCGCCTGGGAGGGTCTTGATGCCGCCGGCCTGGCTGCCGCCGTCTCTGCTGTGGTGTTCGAGTCACGCGGCCAGGACCTCGGGCAGGCACCGCAGGTCGCCGGCGGCACCGACGGACGATTGGCCCGCGCGCTGGACGCCACCCAACGGGCGTGGTCCCGGCTGGCGGACCTGGAAGTCAGCAGGGGGGTCCCGGCCACCCGGGCGCCCGACCTGGGTCTGGTCGGCCCGATCCACCGATGGGCCTCCGGACGCTCCCTCGGCACCGTGCTCCAAGGCACGGACCTGGCAGCGGGCGACTTCGTCAGGTGGTGCAAGCAGGTGATCGACCTGCTGGACCAGCTTTCCGGCGCTGCGCCGGCACCGGCCACCCGTGCGACCGCGCGGCGCGCCGTGCAGCAGGTGCGCCGCGGCGTCGTCGCCCACAGCGCCGTCTGAGGCGCTGCCGTGAACCCAGCGCCGTCCGGAGGCGACACCCGCGCCCTGGCAGACCGGCACGCTCCGGACCGCGCTGCGCTACGGTCGCACCGTGCGGACGGTCTACCGCGGCGGTGTTGTGCACGCACGGGTCGACGGTCCGGCCCAGGCGCTCATGGTGCTGGACGGACGGATCGCCTGGATCGGCTCGGACGACGACGCACCGACGGATGGCGTCGACGACGTCATCGGCCTGGACGGTGCCCTGGTCACGCCAGGCTTCGTCGACGCGCACGCCCATCTGCTCGAGACGGGGTTCGCGCTCACCGGGGTCGACCTGTCAGCGGCACCTTCGTTGGCTGCGGCGCTGGACGTGGTCGCCCGGGCCGCCCGGCTGGGTCCGGACCCCCTGCTCGGCCATGGCTGGGATGAGACCACCTGGCCGGAGCGACGTCCGCCCAGCCGCCAGGAGCTGGATCGGGCCACCGGCGACGGCGTCGCCTACCTGTCCCGGACCGACCTGCACTCCGCCGTCGTGTCCACCGCCCTTGCCGACAGCGCCGGGTGCGCGGAGGCGGCTGGCTGGCGCCCGGACGGGCTGGTGACCGGCGAGGCCCACCACCGGGCTCGCCTCGCCGTGCGGGACGTGCTTCCGGAGCGGCGGGAGCAGCTGTACCGGACCGCCCTTGCGGCGGCTGCCGCTGCGGGCGTGGTGAGCCTGCACGAGCACAGCGCTCCGTTCCTGGACACCCGTGAGGGCCTGGCCGACCTGCTCGCCCTGACGCACGACGCCGCGTCGGGGCTGCCCGGCGTCGTCGGCTACCGGGCGGAGCTCTGCGTGACCGTCGACGACGCGCGGGCCCTGTTGCGCGCGGTTCCGGGCCTGACCGGGATCGGTGGTGACCTCAACGTCGACGGCTCCCTCGGGTCCCGGACCGCTGCTTTGAGGCTGCCGTACCACGATGCCGAGCCGGGCCACCGGGGCAGCCTGTACCTGAGTGCCGAGCAGGTGGCCAACCACGTCGCGGCGGTTACCCGCGCCGGCGTGCACGCCGCGTTCCATGTGATCGGTGACCGGGCGATGGACGAGGTGTTGCTCGGGTTCCAGGCCGCCGGGGATGTCGAGGGGATCACTGCCATCCGGGCGGCCGGGCACCGGCTGGAGCATGCGGAGATGGTCGACGCCGCGGCACTCGCCCGGATCGTTCTGTTCGGGCTGACGGTCAGTGCGCAGCCCGCGTCCGACGCCGCGTGGGGCGGCCGGGACGGGATGTACGCGCGGCGGCTGGGCGGCGTGCGGGCCGCGGACATGAACCCGTTGGCGGACCTGTCCGATGCCGGGGTGCCGCTCGCGTTCGGCTCGGACAGCCCGGTGACGCCGATCGACCCCTGGGCCGGCGTGCTGGCGGCAGCCACGCATCACGAACCGGGCCAGCGGCTCTCGCTCGAGGCGTCCTTCCGGGCCCACACGGTGGGCGGACAGCGCGCGGCCGACCGGCGCCACGCGGCGGACGGCGAGCTGCGGGTGGGCGCGCCGGCGTCCTTCGCGGTGTGGCGGGTGTCGGGGCTGGCCCACGAGGAGCGCACCGGGCTGCGGACATGGCGCGCCGAACCCGCGGCCCCGGCCCTGCCGCTCCCCGACCTGAGCCCAGGGGCGCCCGCTCCGGTCTGCGTGAGCACCGTGCGCGCCGGGGTCGTGCTGCACGACCTGCTGGGCTGAACCCTGTTCCCAAGCGACACGCCGCGCACGACACGCCGCCGACCTGAGGTCACCCGATCGGAGCACCAACCCCTTGACCTGGGGAGATGGCGCTGACCTGCAACGACGCAGCCTTGACTCACCCGCTGGAGCGGGTAGTTTGCAGAGGTTCCCTCCTGCGGACGTCGCGCCCGAGCTGGTGCCATTGAGCGCCCCGGACGTGCCCGCGGGGGACACCGGCTGGGCCCGCGCGTTCAGTAGACAACGGGCGACGCTCTTCGAACGGCGTCGTCCGGTCCGAAGGACGCACGGGCCAGTCGGCCGGCCCCCGGCGGTCCCGTACCCTTGTCGGGTGCCGTTCCCCGCCCCCCGCCGCAGGACGTCGCTGCTGCTGGCGGTCGGGGGAGGGCTGCTCACCGACGCGGGGTTCCCGGGCCTCGGCTGGTGGCCCCTGACCTTCGTCGGGATGGCCGCGCTCTTCCTTGCCCTCGGCCGCGACAGCGCGCGGTGGAACGCCCTCGTTGGCTTCGTCTTCGGACTCGCGCTCTTCCTGCCGCACATCTCGTGGGTCGACACCGCAGTCGGGCCGGCACCGTGGCTGGCGCTCTCCGTAGCCGAGGCCGGGTTCGTGGCGCTGATCGGCGCGGGATGGGCGTGGGCCCGTAGGGGCGCCGTGATCTGGTCAAGTGCCCCGTTGCAGGTGCCGGTCTTCGCGGTGCTCTGGGTTGCGGGGGAGGAGGCGCGCTCGGTTGCTCCGTTCGGTGGGTTCCCGTGGGCTCGTCTCGCCTTCGCCCAGGCCGACTCCCCGCTCGGGTCCTGGGCCTGGGCCGGCGGTGTGCCTCTCGTGTCGATGCTGGTGGCGGTCGTCGGAGTGGTGCTGGCGCTGGCCGTGATCGCCGTGCGCACCGCCGACATCGCCCAGGTGAGCGGACTGGTGCTGGTGGCCGTCGTCGTGGCGACGTCGGGCTTGCTGCTGCCGCTGGACACGGCGGCCCAGGCCGGCCGGCTGGTCGTCGGCGCCGTCCAGGGCAACGTGCCCGACCGGGGTCTGGACTCCTTCGACCAGGCGCGCGAGGTGTTGATCAACCACATCGCCGGGACGTCGGCGTTGCTGAGCGGTGTGCAGCCCGGCGAGCTTGACGTCGTGCTCTGGCCGGAGAACAGCACCGACATCGATCCACGCGCCGACGCCGGTGCGGCGGACGCGATCACGGCGGCGGCGCAGGAGGTCGGAGCACCGATCCTGGTCGGAGCCGACCACTTCCCGGAGACCGGGGGCCGGCTGAACACGTCGCTGCTGTGGGACCCGCAGCTCGGCCCGATCGACAGCTACGCCAAGCGGCACCCTGCACCGTTCGCCGAGTACATCCCGATGCGCGACATCGCGCGAGCCTTCTCGGACGCGGTGGACCGGGTGCAGACCGACATGGTCCCCGGCACGGAGGTCGGCGTGATCCACCTGCCGGTCGACCGGCTCGAGCGCACGGTCCCGCTCGGCGTCGGCATCTGCTTCGAGGTGGCCTACGACGACCTGATGCGGAATGCGGTACAGGCCGGCGCCGAGATGATCGTCATCCCCACCAACAACGCGACCTTCGGTCCGACGGACCTCTCCACCCAGCAGCTGGCCATGTCGCGGATCCGCGCCATCGAGCACGGACGGGCCACCGTGCAGATCTCGACGGTGGGGGTCAGCGGCGTGATCAGCCCGTCCGGCGTGCTGGTCCAGCACACCGGCCACTGGACCGCCGAACAGATGGTCGCGACGATCCCCCTGCGGACCGAGCTGACGCCCGCCACCCGGTTCGGCGACGCCATCGCATGGTCGGTCCGTGGCCTTGCCGTCGCGTTCGTCCTCGCCGGGATCGGCGGAGCGGTCCGGATCCGGCGCGACGAGCGGGTGACACCATGAGCAAGCCCCCGGACGGCACCGCCGAGCCGCTCGGCCGGGTGCTGGTCGTGATCCCCACCTACGACGAGGCGATGACCCTTCCGGGCATCGTCGGCCGGCTCCGGACCGCCGTACCGGTCGCGGACGTGCTCGTGGTCGATGACGACAGCCCGGACGGCACCGGCCCGATCGCCGACGGCCTGGCCGCGGCGGACGGCGCGGTGCACGTGCTGCACCGCGCCGGCAAGCAGGGCCTCGGTGTCGCCTACGTCGCCGGGTTCCGGTGGGCCCTCGCCCGCGGCTACGACGTGGTCGTGGAGATGGACGCCGACGGATCGCACCAGCCGGAGGAGCTACCACTGCTGCTCGAGGCCCTCTCCGGACCGGGTGCTCCCGACCTGGTGCTCGGCTCCCGCTGGCTGCCCGGCGGTCGGGTGGAGCAATGGCCCTGGCACCGGGCCCTGCTGTCGCGGGGCGGCAACACCTACACCCGGCTCGCGCTGGGGCTACCGCTTGCCGATGCAACCGGTGGATTTCGGGCATATCGGGCGGGCGCACTGAACCAGATGCACCTCGAGGACGTCGCGTCGCACGGCTACTGCTTCCAGGTGGACATGGCCTGGCGCGTGCACCAGGCCGGGGGAGTGATCCGCGAGGTGCCGATCCGGTTCGTCGAACGGATCGAGGGGCGCTCGAAGATGAGCCGTCGGATCGTCGGCGAGGCGCTGCTTCGGGTGACCGTCTGGGGGGTGCAGCGGCGCTGGGCCCAGGTCAGAGGCGCAGCAGCTCGGCTGACATCTCGGGCGCCCCGTCCTCGCTGATCAGGCCGAGCGACGGAGCTTGCCGGCACGCAGCAGCTCCAGGCGCTCGGTGAGCAGCTCCTCCAGCTCGCCGACGGTGCGGCGCTCCAGGAGCATGTCCCAGTGCGTGCGGGGTGCCTTCCCGGACTTGGGCTCCGGCCTGTTCGCGTCGCGGAGCAGGGCCTCGGCGCCGCAGCGGCACTCCCAGAACACCGGCACGTCGGCCTGGGCGGCGAAGGGCAGCACGATGGTGTGGCCGTTCGGGCAGTCGTAGTACGCCTCGAAACGCTCCGCGAACTCCACGCCCTCCTCGGACTCCATGCTGTGGGCGCCGATCCGGGTACCTCGCAGTGAGCGGTCCGCCATGGCGACCTCCCTTCTGACCGACGGGACTCCCAGGACGGTCTGTCCTTCGTCGTGACAACGCGCAAGCACCCAGCGGTGTTCCACGCCTGGCGTGAAGGTCCGGTGAACATCCACGCAGGTCCGGGATCCGGACAGCCCGGGTCCCGATGACCCGTCCAACCGTCCCGTGACCGGGGCGGCCTCGCAACCGCAGGGGCTCGGGCGAAGTGGCCCGAGCGTCGGTGGAGCGCCAGCTCGACGTGGGTGCGGATCGCTCGGGAGGTCGGGGTGTCGCGCCAGGCTCTGACGAAGCGCACTCGGGATTGAATCGGACCTCGCTGCGCTCGGGCTGGTTCTGCGCGCGCTCCGGGCCGGCTTGGTGGTGTTATGACGGCCACCTTTGGGAGGGAGTTGGGGACGGAGCGCGGCCCCCTACGACCCAGCACTATGCCGATAATGGACGTTATGTCAATCCGGCTCGAAGGACTGCTGGGGCGGGCCTGCCGACCTGCTCCCCTCCCAGGGGCTTCGTCCAGCGCTCCTCTGTCAGCGACCTGTCGCGTGGCATCGGCATCCGCACGCCGGTCGGCGCGTAGCCGGCCCGCCGGTGCAGCTGCTCAGCCACTGTGTTCCCGTGCACCAACCACAGCGAGAGCAGCGCCGCGCCGCCGTCGTGGGCCCAGCTCTGCGCGGCGCCGAGCAGGGCATCACCGACGCCGGCGCCACGGTGCTCCGGGCTGGCCCACAGACCCACCAGGTGCCGTTCCTCCGCCGGGGCGCCCGGTTCGCTGATCACGCACACCAGGCCGACCATCTGCTCCCGGACGACGGCGACGAACCATGGGCTCGCCCGCAGGCACATCCGCCAGTGGCTCTCCTTGAAGCCCTGCTCGCGCTCCAGGGACGAGCCGTATGCCGCGCCGTCCGTCGTGAGCCCCCGCCCCTGATGTCGCGCAGCCTCTCCCAGTCGTCCTCGGTCAGGCGGTCGACGCGCATGCCGCCATCCTGGCAGACCCGCGCTCGGCGGTGCGCATCAGTATCGAACACCTGTTCGATGGTTCGCTCCCCCGCTCCCCCGCACGCCCGCCGGGCCAAGGGCCCTGAGCCGGTGCCGCGCCATCACTGGCACCAGGCCGCCTGCGCGAGGATGTCGGAGCACACCTCCATGCCCGACGGCGCCGCGACATGGATCACGTCGGCGAACTGCGCACCCTCGGGCGAGAGGGTGCCCACCAGGTTCGGCAGGTCCAGAATCCGTTCCGGGCGGAAGCTGGCGCCATTCTGACCGTCGAAGATCGCCACGTAGAAGATCCCGGACTCCACCAGGTCCTGGAAGAAGTGGCTGCCATAGGAGAGCTCCGGGGAGAACCCGGCCTCCTGTAACGCCACCTCACCGATGACCGCCATGTTGCACAGCTCGGCGAACCGCAACGGCACTCCCAGCGCGGGGGTCGTGGTGCCCCAACGGCCGGGGCCGAGGAGCATCATGGCCTTGTCGCTGAGCGCACTGTTCAGCTTGCCGATGTGGCGGGCGACCGCGTACCGCTGCTGCTCACTGAGCGCCAGGTACGCGTGCGGGCGCACGTAGATCACGAAGTCGAGCGGGATCCGCACGTTCCCGCCCATGAAGTTGCCCTTGGTGCAGAACAGGCACGTGCCCGGGCCCGTCGGCAGCGGCGCCGCGACGGCCGCGCCCAGTCCTCTGGTCTGCAGCGGGCGGCACTGCAGGATGTTCAGCCGGAAGTCGCCGGCCGGGCCGAAGTTGGCGGTGAACTCCACGTCGACCGGGTAGGCGTAGGCCGCGGACAGCAGGGCCAGGACATCCTTCATGAGAGCCGGGAACTCGGTCTCGGCGAGCAGTCCATGGAAGTCCAGGATCTGCGACGGGCCGACGTCGCCGCGGCCCATCTCCCGTGCTCGTGTCGCTGCGTGGCTGTCGGCGCTGGCAAACAGCGACACGTCGGTCTTCAGATCGCCCGAGATGACCTCCTCATACTTGCGGCTCCCCCAGGCGTTCTCCCTCAGCGAGAGCACGTCGACACCTCGTTGGGAGTACTTCTTCTCGTCCCCGTAGCTCATCGGGGGCAGCCGCAGCGGGTCGTCCAGGCACACGATCTTCGCGTAGTCGCCGACCGTCCGGTCGACCGCTCTGGTCCCGAGCCCGAAGACCAGCCGGAGCATCCCGGCCTCCATGTCGACGTCGTCGGACCAGATGTACAGGTTGGAGGAGTTGCCGACGCCCGCGACGTGCGGGAAGTAGTCCTCGTCGTGCTGGTCACCGGACACCCGTTGGACCAGGATGGCCATCTGCTCGTCCCGCTCCAGGAGTCCACGGTTGCTCCGGTAGTCCAGTGCCTCCTCGCTCATCGCGCTGGCATAGACCTCCCGGACCGTGTCCTCGAAGGCTCGGTAGCGCTCCTCAGGGCTCCCCTGGTTCACGCAGAAGACGCTCTCGTACTTGCCGGCGAAGGCGTTGCCGAAGTCGTCCTCCAGCAGCGAGCTGGACCGGACGATGATGGGTGACTGGCCGAAGTACTCGAGCATCTCGACGAACCGCTCACGGATGTCGCTCGGGAACGTCCCGTGCAGCAGCTTCTCCCGGAGCTCGGGCGCGTGCAGGTAGTAGCCCTCCGGGGTCCGCTGCTTCGCGCGGAGCGGCCACCAGCCGTTCTGCACGATGTAGGTGTAGAAGATGTCGGACCCGAGGTAGTACGAGTCGTGCGGCTCCATGCGACCGGTGAGCCCCGGCCCGCCGTCCTGGTCCAGGACCCGTCTGGCGAGGAGCATCCCGACGCTCTTGCCGCCGATGAGCCCGGTGCCGACCTCACGTGCCGCGATGGCGAGGATGTCGGCGAGGGTGAAGTACCGGGCGCACAGGTCGAACATCCGGGTCGACCCACCGATCAGCATGCGCATCAGCGACGTCTTGACGGGTTCCTGCTGCTCCGGCGAAAGAGCCAGTGCGTCGCGGGCCCGGTCGAAGGCGACGTTCCAGTGATCGATCCGGTCGCCCTGGCGCGGGATGCTCGAGAACAGCTCGGCGACCTCCGAGCTCGCCGTGATGCAGATGGCCTCGTCGCCCCGGATCAGGTTGGGGAAGAACATGGTCGGCGAGTAGCGCTGCCACACCTTGAGCGGGTGGATGTAGGTGTTGCCGGCCACCCGATAGAGGTCCAGGAGCAGCTGGGTCGTCTCGCGGACGGTGGCGATCGTCGCGTAGGTGTGGGCGCCCCGCATGATGGCGAAGTAGGCGATCGTGTCCAGCTCGTACAGGAACGGGCAGGTCACCTTGAAGAAGTTGCCGATCATCAGGTCCGAGTGCCAGTACTGCAGGAGGTCGGTCAGGCAGTCGAAGACGTAGAACGCCCCCTTGCCGTGCCGCTCGGCCAGGTTGTGCACCTCGGTGGCGAAGATCTCGAACCCCTGGGTCGGGTCGACCTGGCAGACCGTCGTGCCCAGGCCCTCCTCCAGCAGTGGCTCGTGGCTGCCGAACCGGACGTAGACCAGCCGCCGCCCGTCGGCCCTGGCCTGTGCGACGTAGGGGTCGACCATCTGCTTGTAGTCGACCACCGAGTCGACCTGCCAGACGACGTTGTCCCCGAGGCGGAGGCCGTCGATCACGTGATCGAATCCCGACGAACCGGTGCTCACCCGGTCACCCGTGCCCATGTCGCTCCTCTGCTGGCGGATCGGTACCCGCCGAGGATGACGATGCCACAGTGCCGGGCGTCCGGTCGGTTCCGTGCGAGCGAGCCCGCGCCCGGGGTGGCAGGCTGGGCGGATGGCCGACCGCTCCCCCGATCCCGACCGCTCGCTCGCATCGTCCGCCGACGAGACCACCTCAGGCTCCGAGCCGACGAACCGCTCCCTCACCCACCGCTGGTGGTGGCAAGCGGCGATGATCGCGGTAGCCGGCGCCGCGATCATCGGCTTCCAGTGGGGGGTCATCTCCGGTGGCGAGCCGATCGCGGCCACCTGGGTGATGGTGGCCGTCGGCGCCGTGCTGGTCGTGGCCGGTGCGGTGCTCGCCTGGCGTTCCCGGCCGGGTCGCTCGCAGCAGGACGGCTGAGCTGCCGGCACCCTCCCAGCGGGTCAGGCGATGACCATCACCAGATCGCCGCCCTCGAGCTGCTGCACCGCGCCGATCGCCAACCGTCGGACGGTCCCGCCCACCGGCGTCGTGATGCTCGCCTCCATCTTCATCGCCTCGATGGTCGCGACGGTCTGGCCGGCCTGGACCTTCTGGGCCTCCTGCACCACAGGCGTGACCGCACCGGCGAACGGGGCCGCGATCTGGCCAAGGGTGCCGGGGTCCGCCTTCTCGGCGTCAGCCTGGTTGACCTCGACGGACCGGTCCCGGACCTGGATCGGCCGCAGCTGGCCGTTCAGGGTGAACATCACCGTGCGCATGCCGCGCTCGTCCGGCTCCCCGACCGCCTCCAGGCCGAGCAGCAGGCGCACGCCCCGGTCGAGGATCACCTCGACCTCCGTCGAGGGGGTCATCCCGTACAGGTAGCTCTCGGTGTCGAGCAGGCTGACGTCGCCGTAGCTCGCCCGCACCTGCTGGAAGTCCTTGGTCGGGCCGGGGAACAGCAGATGGTTCAGCCGGTCCCTCCTGGTGGCGGAGTCCCCGTCCAGGTCGGCCCGGTCCTGGTCGGTCAACCCCGCCTGCTCCCGGCGTGGTGACCGGCCACGCAGGGCCCGGGTCCGGAACGGCTCGGGCCAGCCCCCAGGGGGTGCGCCGAGCTCCCCGCCCAGGAAGCCGATCACCGAGTCGGGCACGTCGTAGTCCTGCGGGTGGGTCGCGAAGTGGGCCGGGTCTGCCCCTCGCGCGACGAGCTGCAGGGCGAGGTCGCCGACTACCTTGCTGGACGGCGTGACCTTGACCAGCCGCCCCAGGATCTTGTCGGCGGCCGCGTACATCGCCTCGATCTGCTCGAACCTGTCCCCCAGGCCCAGCGCGATCGCCTGCTGCCGCAGGTTGGAGAGCTGCCCACCAGGGATCTCATGGTCGTAGACCCGGCCGGTCGGGCCCGGCAGGCCCGACTCGAACGGCCGGTACAGCCGCCGCACGGCTTCCCAGTAGGGCTCCAGGTCGCACACCGCCCGCAGGCTCAGCCCGGTGTCGCGCTCGGTGTGCGCCAGGGCAGCGACCAGCGCGGACATCGGCGGCTGGCTGGTCGTGCCGGCCATCGCCGCACTGGCGACGTCGACGACGTCGACCCCGGCATCGATGGCCGCCATGAGGGTCGCCATCTGCCCGCCGGCGGTGTCGTGGGTGTGCAGGTGGATCGGCAGGTCGAACCGCTCCCGCAGCGCGGTCACCAGGGTGCGCGCCGCGGGCGGGCGGAGCAGACCGGCCATGTCCTTGATCGCCAGGATGTGGGCGCCGGACGCCACGATCTGCTCGGCAAGGCGCAGGTAGTAGTCCAGGGTGTAGAGGCCTTCGCGCGGGTCGGTCAGGTCGGCGGTGTAGCACAGTGCGACCTCGGCCAGCGGCACCCCGACCTCGCGCACGGCGTCGATCGCCGGGCGCATCTGCTCGACGTCGTTCAGGGAGTCGAAGATCCGGAAGATGTCGACACCGGTGGCCGCCGCTTCCCGCACGAAGGCCCGCGTGACCGCCGTGGGGTACGGGGTGTACCCGACGGTGTTCTGTCCGCGCAGCAGCATCTGCAGCGCGACGTTCGGCAG
>Ga0209386_1000719_pt1 | contig 15112 bp, 14 predicted proteins | sample NGEPertwo_FD_184510 | JGI IMG/M metagenome (GOLD analysis project Ga0209386, IMG submission 184510) | Arctic peat soil microbial communities from the Barrow Environmental Observatory site, Barrow, Alaska, USA - NGEE Permafrost154B-two... | ecosystem: Environmental > Terrestrial > Soil > Wetlands... | reverse complement strand
GTTTGAAAAGGCCGGGTGTGAATGCTTTTCCTTCTCCCCAGACGGTTTGTGTCAGGATTCGTTAGATGTGCTTTGCAAAAACCTTACTGTGGCTGAAATCTTAAAAGCAGCCAGTCTCGTCGCTCAAACTGACGTGGTTAGTGTCTATCATTTTATGGTCAATGTACCTGGAGCGACGAAAGAAAACTGCGAAGAGGGAATTCAGTTTGTCGAACAGCTTTATGAATTGCACAATAAGAAGAAAAATTTGGGAACTATTGTTTTGAATAATATTCGGATTTTACCAGGCACAAGGATCGAAAGGATCGCCAGAGCACAACGGATAATTACAGCAGAAACGGATTTGCTCTACCCCACCTATTACAACCCAAAACCCTTCGATACCTTCAGATACAAGCTGGAAACTCTTCAGCAGTGCAGAAACGTATTCATGTGGCAGGGAGTTGAGTCTTAAATTGAAGATACTTTTATTGGAGCACCCCCGAACGGTCTGTCCGGAACGATGCAACGACATCGCGAACACACCCCTTTCTTCATGCCTTCATTCTGGCTATATAGCTGGCCTGCTCATCAGTGAAGGGCATGAAGTCGAAATCATTGAAGGATTCCTGGAGGAACTGGATTACCAGGAAATTGAGCGCAGAGTAAAAGTGATGCAGCCGGACATCCTTGGGGTACATATGGTCTACCACTGGCAGACAGACAAGGTCTTATATGATTTTCTCCACAAGGTTAAAGCTGAGCGGCTTTCTTCTTATATCACGGCTTATGGGTATTATCCGACCACTGATTTCGTAGACATCTTACAGCAGTGCCCGGATCTTGATTCAGTGATTCTAGGCGAACCCGAACGAACCTTCGCGGAGGTTGCCAACGTTATGACGAGCCAAGCTAGTCTTGAAAACTTGCCAGGTCTTGCCCAGAGGGCCGAATCGGGTGCGATTGTTTCTCAGCGGCGTGAACTGGTGGGCGATCTGGATGCTCTCCCTTTTCCCGTGCGAACGGAAGCTTTGTTCCGTCTGCCTGAAGTCAACCTGCAAGGGAGCAGGGGCTGCTATGGCGGATGTGCTTTTTGCTATATTAACCCTTTTTACGGTCAGGGATCTCTGTGGCGAGGGCGAACGCCGGAAAATATTATGGCGGAAATTGATGAACTAATTGCCAATCATCGAATCAAGGAATTCTATTTTACAGATCCTAATTTTTTTGGACCGGGTGAACGGAGTCAGCAGAGAGCTTTACGCTTGGCCACTCTTCTTAAATCCAGAAACATCAGGTTTGGCATCGAGGCGCGGGTCAATGATATTCATGAGGAAACCATCAGTGCTCTGGTAGACTCAGGCTTACATCATCTCCTCATCGGGTTGGAGAGTGGTAGTGACAGTTCCCTCAAGCGCATCAATAAAATGACGACGGTTGCCCAGAATGAAAGGGCGATCCGTATCCTCCGCCAATACGGGATTGAACCCAATGTTGGGTTTATTATGTTTGAGCCGGATTCGTCTTTAGTAGATATTCGGGTCAACTTTGAATTTCTACGGCGCAATGAGCTTCTGAAGAATCTAGTGATCACGGCGAACATGCTTTATCATCATCTGATTGTCTTAAAAGGCACGAAGTCTCACCGAGATCTCCAGGCGGCTGGGCGTCTGGAGGTCCAAGCATCAACGTATGAAAGTGTCGTGGCTCTTGCTGATCCTAAAGTTGCAGTCTTAGCCCTAATCATGAGAAAAATTACGAACTTCCTCTTTGATTGTATGGCCGCGGTTTGGGGCGGGAAGGTGTCAGAACCGGAGAATGCCAAGGAACGATATGCAAAGATTAATGGTTTGTTGGTCAATTTATTTGAGACCACTTTAATGACGCTGGAGTCCGGTGGAGAGTATACGGAGGATCAGCTAGAGACCCTGGTTAAGGCAACAGAAACGAAGATCAAGGGGATTTTGGGATAGACGATGACCAAAGAGTAAAATTATGTATTTATGTAGGCTGTTTACAGTACGAGCTATAGTCGAACGATATTGCCGAAACATAAACTAATGTTCGATTTTGCACTTGACCTTTATACTACCTTCTTGTAAAATGAACTTAGTGAACTCGTTCAGCTAAAGCTGAACATAGAAACTTCAGAAGGGGATTCTACCCCCACTGAAGCGACGTAGAACGCTCCCACTTTATAGAAGTGGGAGTCTTACGAATAGATAAAAAATTCATAGGGAGTTCATATAACCGTGGAGATATGGTCCACAAGTTTCTACCAGGCTACCGTAAATGGCCTGACTATGAGCGGAAGTACCTCGGGGTAAGATAATAAGAACTTACGTTTGATGGAGCTTATGCAACATCAGACGTTTAGCTGAACTTATCTAGGGATTGAGTGCTACTTATCTTCCATTTAACAAGTTGGAGATCGGTGGTGGTTAGTCATCTCACAAGTGACCCAGGTGGGTAAGTTTCACTCTTTTTAAGGGAGGAATATGCTCACCTGGGTTTTATGTTTATTGAGCAATATAAGCGAGAGGATGAAGATTAGATGAGCCAGATTGGGGTTATTATGGGAAGTGATTCAGATTACAAAATCATGGAGGACGCGCTGACCATTCTCAGTCAGTTTGAACTTGATTTTGAGGTTAAAATTTCTTCCGCACATAGAACATTGGAAAGAACCGTAGACTGGGTCAAATCGTTTGAAGCTCAAGGCGGAAAACTCATCATTGCGGCAGCAGGCTTAGCAGCCCACTTGCCAGGCGTCGTGGCGGGGTCAACGATTTTACCTGTGATTGGCGTACCCCTGAGTAGTGGGGCCATGGAAGGTATCGATGCCCTTTACTCCATCGTGCAAATGCCACCAGGAATCCCAGTTGCAACCGTGGGCATTGGTGCGGCACGGAATGCAGCGTTGCTTGCAGTACAGATCTTGGCCGTTCAGGATAAATCCTTGAGTATTAAAGTTAAAAACTATCGAGCTCAGATGCTTAAGGATATTGAGGCTAAGGACGAAGCGTTGCAAAAACGTTTAAGTGAAGGAAATTAACTTGATAAACTAAACTAAACTAGACGAGTGATGAAGTGGGAGTCTTACGACTAGATAAAGGGGACTTAGGCATGATTGAACGATATACGCTTCCTGAAATGGGCGCAATTTGGACAGACGAACATCGCCTCTCTCTATGGCTGAAAATTGAAATTGCAGCTTGTGAAGGTTGGGCTAAACTAGGCAAGATTCCGAAGGAGGCTGTTGAAGTCATCCGAGAGAAGGCTTCTTTTTCCTGGGAAAGGGTACAAGCTTTAGAAGAAGTAACCCAGCATGATGTGTTGGCTTTCTTGACCAATGTTGCAGAGAATGTGGGAGATGAAGCAAAGCACATTCATTTAGGGCTTACGTCTTCAGATGTGTTGGATACCGCTTTGTCATTGCAATTGGTTGAAGCATCCGATCTATTGCTGTCTAAAATGGAGGGACTGCAAGTCGTACTAAGGCGCAGAGCGATAGAACATCGTGACACTATCATGATGGGGCGCACGCATGGAATTCACGCCGAACCCATTACCTTTGGCTTGAAGATTGCTGTGTGGTATGAAGAAATAAGACGCCAAAAGAAACGCTTAGCCTTCGCTCGTGAGGAGATACGGGTTGGGAAAATTTCTGGAGCAGTTGGGACTTTTGCCAACGTAGATCCTCAAGTAGAAGCGCATGTTTGCCGAGCACTTGATTTAGAGCCAGCTCTGATCTCGACTCAAATACTACAACGCGATCGACATGCTTTTTTCATGACCACACTGGCGGGGATCGCCAGTTCGCTGGATAAAATGGCGACCGAGATTCGGAATTTACAACGCACTGATGTCCATGAAGTGGAAGAAGCCTTTGGAAAGGGGCAAAAAGGATCCTCAGCGATGCCTCATAAGAAAAACCCCATTACTCCAGAACGTATTTGTGGCATGGCTCGAGTTGTTCGTGCGAATGCTCAAGTAGCTTTAGAAAACGTAGCCCTATGGCATGAGCGAGATATCTCTCACTCTTCTGCTGAACGAATGATCTTACCGGATAGCACCCTTGCTTTAGACTATATGCTCCATAAGATGACCCAGCTGATGGACCGGCTGGAGGTTTTTCCAGAGCAGATGAAAGAGAACATAGATAAGGGATACGGTTTAATATTTTCACAACGTGTGATGCTTACCCTAGTGGATAAGGGTGTCAGTAGGGAAGTTGCGTACGGTCTGGTGCAACGCAATGCCATGGACGCTTGGAACACTAAAGAACAATTTCAAAGCCTACTCAATCGAGATGCTAGTGTACGGGAATACTTAGACGAGAAAGAAATTGCTGGGCTGTTTGATTATGATTACCATACTAAGCATGTGGCGGATATCTTTGAGCGCTTGGGTCTCGTATAGATGAATGCCAATGAATTACAAGATATGAAAGAGGGTAAAACAATTATGAAAAAGCTAGAATTAAAATATGAGGGAAAAGCCAAGAGAGTTTATGCGACAGACGAAAGCGACTATTTATGGGTGGCCTACAAAGATGATGCTACGGCTTTAAACGGAAAGAAAAAAGGAACCATTAACGACAAGGGTGAAATCAATAATCAGTTATCGGCACTGTTCTTTGAAGAAATAGAGAAAGCGGGCATAATAACACACTTCGTCCGTCTCTTGAGTAATCGAGATATGCTAGTGCGCTCTCTGGAAATGATTCCATTAGAAGTCGTTGTGCGCAACGTTGTGACCGGGAGCTTAGGTAAACGGCTTGCAGTGCCAGAGGGGTTCGTTCTCTCCCAACCGGTCGTGGAATTGTATTACAAAGATGATGAACTTGGAGACCCAATGGTCAATGAAACTCATATTGCTGCTATGAATTGGGCTAGTGCTTCAGATACTAAGGAAATACAAGCCTCAGGCTTAAAAATTAATACGATATTGCAGAGCATCTTGATTAAAGCTGGGATCGAACTGATCGATTTCAAGTTAGAGTTTGGTATTGCGGATGGAAAAGTCTACTTAGGTGATGAAATATCTCCAGATACTTGCCGCTATTGGGATATAAAAACTAGGGAAAAGCTGGACAAAGATCGCTTTCGACAGGATCTTGGGCAAATTGAAGAAGCGTATCAAGAAGTTTTTCGTCGGGTAAAAGAGGTCATCACACCTGCTTAACCTAACATTTTAGTAGGAACGTGCAGTTTGACGTGATGAGATAGGGGGTCCGTACGTGTTTGAATTTGGAGATGACAAACCAAAAGAGGAATGTGGCGTCTTTGGGATTTATGCTCCCGATCAGGAGGTAGCTCGTTTAACTTATTACGGGCTTTATGCCTTACAGCATCGTGGGCAGGAAAGCGCCGGAATCGCGGTTTCGGATGGACGAAGCATTACTGTGCATAAAGGAATGGGTTTAGTGTCGGAAGTGTTTTCTGACAGTATTGTGGATCGCTTGAAGGGGAAAATGGCGATCGGACATGTTCGCTACTCCACTACAGGGTCAAGCCTCCTCGCAAATGCTCAGCCCTTGGTAGTACATTACCAAAAAGGCATGATGGCCTTGGCTCATAATGGGAATTTAACAAATGCTTTGGAACTTCGAGATGAACTGGGGAAGAATGGTGCAGTTTTCCAAACTACAGTAGATAGCGAAGTCATTATCAACCTCATTACACGGTATCGTAGGGACTCCTTAGAAGATGCGTTAGTTAAGACCATGATGGATCTCCGTGGAGCGTATGCTCTGGTGATCTTAGCAGAGGATAAACTTTTTGGACTTCGAGATCCCCATGGTGTTCGTCCCTTATGTATAGGGCGTATAGGAGAAAGGTATTGCCTAGCTTCAGAAAGTTGCGCCCTTGATACCATTGGCGCAGACTTCATTAGGGATGTGGAACCCGGTGAAATTGTGACAATCGATGAAGAGGGGCTACATTCACGACTGGGATTAACTAAGACTGATCGTTCGTCATGTGCCTTTGAATATATTTATTTCGCTCGGCCTGATAGCACCATGGATCAGCTGAACGTCGCGGAGAGTCGGCGTCAGATGGGCATAGAACTTGCCCGCGAATGTCCGATTGAGGCAGATATTGTAATAGCGGTTCCAGACTCTGGGACGGCCTCTGCCTTGGGGTATGCCACGGCGCTGGGGATTCCCTTTGGAGAAGGACTTATTAAAAACCGTTATGTTGGTCGGACCTTTATTCAACCGACTCAGGCCATGAGAGAAGTTGGTGTTCGTCTCAAACTTAATGCTAATGCGAGCGTGCTGAAAGATAAACGCGTCATTATGATTGATGATTCGATTGTTCGTGGCACGACTAGTTGCAAGCTGGTGGATATGGTAAAGAAAGCCGGGGCCAAGGAAGTACACTTCTTAATCAGTTCTCCTCCGGTAGCCTATCCGTGCTACTATGGGATCGACACGGCGGAACGGGAAAAACTCATTGCCAATCAATTGGATGTTGAAGGGATTCGGAAGTATATAGGGGCAGATTCGTTGCATTATATTTCTGAAGAAGCCTTACTAAGGGCGCTTGGCAGGGATACCGTTTGTTTGGCTTGTTTTAACGGAACATATCCTATCCCAGTTTCGAATCTGATCCAGAGTAAAAACGATTTTGAAATACAAAAATGCTAGGAGGAAACAACGTTGGGATACACTTACCGAGACGCGGGCGTCGACATTCAAGCAGGTAATGAGGTTGTAGAGCGTATTAAACCAGCGGTCGCTCGGACACTTCGTCCCGAAGTCCTCGGCGGGCTGGGAGGATTTGGAGGACTATTCAAACTGGATCTTGAGAAATATCCAGATCCAGTTCTTGTCTCCGGTACAGATGGCGTGGGAACTAAGCTGCGCCTCGCCTTCCAAATGAATAAGCATGACAGTATCGGACAAGATGCAGTGGCTATGTGTGTTAATGATATCTTAGTTCAAGGTGCAGAGCCGTTATTCTTCCTGGATTACTTAGCCGTAGGTAAGGTAGACCCAAACCGTGTTGCTGATGTAGTCGGCGGGGTTGCAAAAGGGTGCGAAATGGCGGGCTGTGCGCTGATTGGCGGAGAAACGGCAGAAATGCCAGGGTTCTATGCCGAAGAGGAATATGATATTGCTGGGTTCTCTGTGGGCGCTGTCAATCGCAATCAGTTGATTGACGGTTCAAAAATCCAGGCGGGAGATGTGCTCATTGGCTTAGCCTCTACAGGACTTCACAGTAACGGCTATTCCTTAGCTCGCAAAGTTTTTGAAACGGTGTCCTTAGATAAGGTGTTTCCAGAGTTAGGTGAAACACTAGGGGAAGCGTTGCTTCGTCCGACCCGGATTTATGTAAAGTCTATTTTACCACTGATTCCAAGGGGAGAAATTCTGGGCATGGCCCATATTACAGGAGGAGGATTAACGGGCAACATTCCACGTGTATTGCCGCCGGGTTTGGGTGTTCAAGTTGACACTTCGACTTGGGAACGGCCTCCTATTTTCGCCTTGCTGCAACGTCTAGGCGATGTGGCTTTGCCAGAAATGTATCAGACCTTTAACATGGGCGTTGGATTTGTCATTATTGTTCACCCAGAGAATGAGGGCAAAGTTTGTCAAAAGCTTACTGCTTTGGGAGAAACATGCTTTGTTATGGGCAGTGTTGTACTTGGAGAAGGGGTTACATATTGAGGACAGCAGTACTGGCTTCGGGCCGCGGGAGCAATTTGCAAGCCTTGCTCGATGCCTGCAATAAGGATTTCCTCCCGATAGAAATTGTGGGTGTGGGATCAGATCAGCCAGGGACAGAGGCACTCAAACGATCTTACGCGGCAGGAATCCCTTCCCGTGTATTCCAAGTGAGTGATTATCCCCATCGTCGAGCACAAGAGGAAGATATCCTGATCTGGATGCGTGAAAGCCGAGTAGAACTTTTACTCCTAGCAGGATATATGAAAGTGTTAGGTCCCCGATTTATTCGACAGGCCAATTTTCCAGTGATGAATATTCATCCCTCCCTGCTGCCAGCTTTTCCTGGGCTTCATGCGCAGCGTCAGGCTCTCGAGTACGGGGTTAAAGTAAGTGGGTGTACTGTCCATTTAGTGGATGAGGGTTTAGATAGCGGACCAATCATCTTGCAGGAAGCAGTCCCGGTGTTGCCAGAGGATACGGAAGAGAGCTTGGCACAGAGAATTCTAGAGGTGGAGCATCGCCTCTATCCGGAAGCTGTTCGAATGCTGGTTCTAGGGAAGATTGAGCGGACAGGGCGTAGGGTTCAAATTTTGCAGCAGGAGGTTGTTTAGGATGAAGAGAAGAGCCTTAATTAGTGTGTCAGACAAGACTGGGATAGTTGATTTTGCTCATGAGCTGGTGGAGCTAGGTTTTGAACTGATTTCTACCGGAGGAACGTACAAAGCACTGGATGAGGCCAAAATTCCCGTTAAATATGTGAGTGAGATCACGGGATTTCCTGAAGTATTAGATGGCCGTGTGAAAACGCTTCATCCTTTGATCCACGGAGGAATTTTAGCGCGGGATAGTGTGGAACATAGAAACCAAATGGAACAAAATGGGATAAATTATATTGATTTAGTGGTCGTCAATCTTTATCCGTTTCGAGAGACTATTGCCAAGCCTGGCGTTAGTTTTGAAGAGGCAATTGAAAATATTGACGTAGGCGGACCGACAATGTTGCGTGCTGCAGCCAAAAATCACGAGCGGGTTATCGTCGTGGTTAAGCCGCAATCCTATGGAGAAGTTCTAAGCGCTCTACACGAAGAGGCAGGGGTTTCTGAGAGCATGCGCCGCCGGCTGGCTGCTGAAGCCTTTGCTCATACGGCAGAATATGACCGACTCATTGCTGGTTACTTAGAACGCCAGGTTGAATCGACAGACAGTTTCCCCACAACACTTCGTTTAGTGGCTCAAAAAGTACAAGAGTTGCGGTATGGAGAAAACCCGCACCAAGAGGCCGCCTTTTATGTTAATCAGGAAAATAGTGGGGGCACTCTCGCCGCCGGAAAACAAATTCAAGGAAAAGAACTTTCTTACAATAACTGGGTCGACATGGATGCTGCATGGAAGATTGTTCTTGAGTTTGAATCGTGTGCCACGACTATTGTCAAGCACACGAATCCTTGTGGAGTTGCATTGGGAAAAACCCCGTTAGAAGCTTATGAGAGAGCTCTGGCTGCCGATCCCATCTCCGCCTATGGTGGGATTATTGCCTTTAACCGAGTGGTAGATACGGGCTGTGCGAAGGCGCTCAAAGAATGCTTCTATGAAGTAGTTATTGCGCCGGAATTTAGTCCGGAAGCCAGGGAAATCCTTAGTGCCAAAGTAAATCTTCGGCTCTTTGTGGTCACAAGAGGAGACAACGGTATACCGAATTCTAGCTGGGCACTTAAAAGTATTGATGGGGGATATCTGGTGCAAGAAGTGGATGAACGGACAACCCCGGTCAGCGAATGGGATGTTGTGACAGACCTATTGCCTTCGACAGAAGACCTCGTGGCGCTTGATTTCGCTTGGCGGGTTGTGAAACATGTGAAGTCGAACGCCATTGTGGTTACAGATCAAAGACAGACGCTTGGGGTTGGAGCAGGCCAGATGAATCGAGTAGGATCCGCCAAGCTTGCCTTAGATCAAGCGGGAGACAAGGTAAAAGGCGCATATTTGGCCTCTGATGCTTTTTTCCCTTTCCCTGATTCGATTGAAGCAGCGGCTAAAGCAGGGATCCGGGCTATTGTTCAGCCGGGAGGGTCTATTCACGATGCAGCAGTCATTGAGGCTGCCAATCGCTTAAATATGATTATGGTTTTTACGCATCGTCGCCATTTTCAGCATTAGGCAAATGAAGAGAATAAACTACCATACTGATTTGTTTTTTAATGTGTCTTAATTTACGAGAGTTGAAATATTTGGGGATGAGGTGAGCTAGTGGGTGACCTTCGAGTATTAGTAGTGGGCAACGGAGGACGGGAACATGCTTTGGCTTGGAAATTAGCGCAAAGTCCAGAGCTCGAACGCCTCTTTGTTGCGCCCGGGAATGCTGGAACCGTGTTATGGAATGTGGCCATTCCGGCTCAGGACATTTCTGCGTTAGTGGAGTTTGCGCTCAAGGAGAAGATTGATCTAACGATTGTTGGTCCAGAGGATACCCTAAGCCTAGGGATTGTGGATGCCTTCCAGGAGGCAGGTCTGCGGATTTTCGGACCAACCCAGGCTGCAGCGCAACTGGAGGGCAGTAAATCCTTTGCTAAAAGCATTATGGAAAGTGCAAAGATCCCAACAGCGAAGTGGGCAGTGTTTGAAGATTTGGAGCAAGCGAAGGACTATGTAAGAACCATTGGCGCACCCTGTGTTTTAAAGGCAGATGGCTTAGCTGCAGGTAAGGGCGTCATTGTTGCGATGGATTTGGAGACGGCACTTCAAGCTGTCGATGAAATCATGGACGGTGGATTTGGTACCGCGGGTAAAAAGCTGGTCATTGAGGAATTTTTAGAGGGACAAGAAGTCAGCTTGCTTTGCTTCTCAGACGGTGTGGCTGCACGGCCCATGGTGCCAGTTCAGGATCACAAGCGAGCATTAGAGGGGGACCTCGGGCTTAACACAGGGGGAATGGGAACCTATAGTCCCCCTCCAATTTGGACGCCAGAGCTTGATACTAAAGTAATGCGCGACATTGTTTTCCCTACCCTGAGAGTTATGAATGAACGGGGGACACCCTTTCAAGGGGTGCTTTTCTTAGGTCTCATGCTCACAGAGCAGGGGCCGAAACTATTGGAATACAATGTACGCTTTGGTGATCCCGAAACGCAAGTGGTTATGAAACGGCTAAAATCAGATCTCCTACCTATCCTTTGGGCGTGCACAGAGGGTCGCATATCCGAAGTCATGCCCGTATGGAAAGAAGAGGATGTCGCAGTTTGTGTTGTAATGGCTGCTTCGGGTTATCCGTTAGCCTACGCTAAGGGGGTTCCTATCCACTTACCAGTGGTGAAGAATTCCGACTCGGTTATATTCCATGCTGGTACAGGAATCAGCGAGGGACAACTTGTAAGTACTGGCGGACGGGTATTAGGGGTCACCGCTGAAGGTAAAACACTTCAGGAAGCTAGGGAAAAAGCGTATGCGCTCGTGGATCAAATCCAATTTCCAAAAGCTCATTTCCGTCGGGATATTGGAGTGAAGGGGCTTTAGGTCTGCTCTTTAGAAGACTTTAACTGCTCATATTCTTTAAGAATTGAGACACAAACTTCTGAGGCAATTCTAACGATATTGCTGTTAAAGGTAATGCTAGGGTTGTTATCGGGGTTCGGGTTCTTCTCATTAAACCTTTCTAGATAATCATCACTGAGCTTCTTGAAATCGATTTCCATAGTAGTTATCTCCCTTCCTTATAAATGGGTAATTATTACAATTAACACTTCGCCATGAAAGAGGAAAAGCCTGTAAATTTTATAGTTATTTTATAAGTTTCCATTATCCGTGATAGAAGTTACAGTATATTTTCATGCAAGAGACTCCCTCTAATTCATTGAATTAGAGGGAGTCTCTTTTTACTTCTTAATAAACCTTAGCTTCTTAAAAGCGAGGTATATTGTATCAGGTTCTTCTTTCCCAAGCCTTACCGAGAAATGCTACCCCAGCAATAACTACAGTGTGTAGTGCAATCCATGCTGGTTGAAGGAAACTGAATGGACCTGGATCGACTTTTTTAATTCTAAATTTCATATATAAATCTCCTTTGCACAATATATTTTGGCTCCATTAGTTTCTGTATTATGTCGTTAGAAATACCTGTTAAATGTTGTCTTTGTCATTTTGTGACCGTTAAGGTTCTCCTCCATATGATATAGGCAGAGTACTTTATCATAAAGGGGGGAGAAAAGTGTTCAATTTTCGCAAACAGTTATTCTATCCAATTCATGTTCAACACCAAGATTTAGTGTTTGCAAAGGTGTTACTTGAACATTATGCAGGGAGAAATAGTGAATTATCATTGTCCATACAGTACTTAAATCATCGCTCCAATAGTTTAAACCGTCATGTTCGAGAACTATTAGGGTTATTCGCTGCAGAAAAATTGGGGCATATGGAATTGATTGCAGTAGCAATCATAAAATTAGGAGGACCACCGATTAGATGCGTTAATTCCCAGGGCGCTCCATGGGTGGTTAACTATATTGATCAAAGCGTTGACTCGATTATCCTTCTGCAAGCAGATGTACAGACAGAAACTCGCGCCGCCCTTCTGTATCAACAGCATTTGGAGTTGACAAGTGACCCTAACATGAAGCGATTAATCAATTTTCTTATCGGTAGGGCAGAGGTCCATAAAAGTTTGCTAAAAAAGGCGCAAATACTAATTCGAGATATCGGTTCGCCAGAGGAATTTAACGAGTTGATTCACGAATATAAGATGAGCTTGCAGGTCTTGGAATAATGAACTGAACAAGGGGTCTTCGTCAGATAAAGAAAACTGAGCTAGCGTCAAGCGCTGGCCATGGATGGCCAAGTGTCCCTGAAGCCATGGACGGCGAGAAGGGACCTCTCAGGCGACGGCGGTTGCCCTAGTTGCACTTATGCTTCCAGAAAGTATATAACGTTAGTTATATTTTCTGACTAGTACAAGGAGGCATGGTTACCTCATAGCGGGCTATTAGGTGATCATGCCGACGCAGTATGACACGAAATAGACTGGTATACTGACTAGTTATTTTTTGAATGTGCCTTATAGTCCCAAAAGCGATTGGCGACGAGACGTAGGCAAAAGGGATGCGTCCCCCACATGTCTGGGTTATCGAGAGAAAGCATTAGGGCGTAGGCTTTTCGAGAAGTTGGAATGAAGGGATAGAGCTTCGCGATATATGCCAGAACCGATAGAATCGCCTCACGACGCTCAAGATGAAATAAGTTCTGAATATAGCGACGACTGTGGGGAGACAGGCGAAAACGAGTTAAGTCAAACGTGAGGGGATTAATTTCCGCAGTGGAAAAGGAGACCACCTCGAATTCAGGAAGGTACGCCAAGAGCTCAGACGTATGCAACGCTCGAACGAGGTGTTCTTGAATTTCTAGCGGTGGAAATGAGACGATTCCTGGGGTTGAGGCTAAAATTCGAATGCGTAGAAGGTTAGCTTCCAGCATCTTATCGTTCTTCAGTAGGAGTGACGAGCGTTGTGTTAGGTACTGAATCAAAGTCCCTAGAACCTCGTTACCTTCACAGGCCTGTAGTTCCCAATAGGGTAACAGGCATAGTAGGTCGTCGGCGAGAGAATGGTAGGGCTGGTCAAAGAGTTGGTATTCAATAATGGTGCTTAGAGATTCATCAGTCGGTCTGGCGAGTAAGATACGTCGCAGGACAGGATGGACTGCTACTGAAGCGGAAATTTTGTTATCTGCGCTATGCATCGAAGGTCCTCCTCGGTCGAGTATGTTGTTAACTCATCCTGTGCTGTAGTTTATGCGATTTGTGAGATTATATCCTGGAGATTCTGTATGCCATGAAAAAAACAAAAAACGCTCACAATAATGTCAAATTAAAGTGAGCGTTTATATACGGAGGGGTATTAATTAGTTTAATCAGTTTAAGTTAAGTTTTAATTTCAAAATAAGAGTTCCAGCAAAAAATGCTGAGGAGATTAGCACGATCGTGGCGCCAGTTGCTGTTCCCCAAAAGTAGGATAACATCAACCCGGAAACTCCGGAAATAAGAGCAATCAGAACAGAGTAAACATGGTATTGTCGCATGTTTTTTGCAATATTTCGCGAAGCAGCGGCCGGTAAAATTAGTAGGGAACTTATGATGAGTATTCCGACCCATTGAATAGAAATTGTCACGATAACGGCCATCGTCATGGCAAATAAATAATCATAAAGTCGAACATTAATTCCTCGGCTACGTGCCAGAGAAGGACTCATACTTGCCAAAAGGAGTCGATTAAAGATTATGATCCATAAGGCAATCACAAGTACAAAGACAATGCCTAGTGTTAACAAATCTGTTGAGTTTATACTCAACAGATCACCAATAAGATAAACTGAGTATTTGCTAAAACCACCGTTGCGAGAGAGTATAACTAAGCCAAGTGCTACCGCCGTAGAAGAAAACACCCCAATTATGGTATCGGTAGAAGCCGTATTTGCTTCTTTGACAACTAGAATGGCTATAGTAATCAACACTGAGAAGAAGAGCATTGACCAAATGGGGTTTTCGATGCCCAATATGACGCCAATGGCGATCCCTGTTAGGGCAGAATGGCCCAATGAATCAGAAAAGAAAGCCATTTTATTGTTGACAATCATAGTACCTAGCAAACCGAAAATGGGCGTTACCAATAAAACTCCCAGGAGAGCATTCTTCATAAACGCATGATCTAACCAACCGAAAGGAAGCAATAGGTCCACCAAACTATACCATATGTGCATTATCCACCTTGTCCCTCTCATGCTTTTGATAACGTTTTGACCAATCTAAACCAAACGTTTGGATTACTTTTTCATTACTGAATACCTCTTGTGGCGTTCCAGCACATTCAATGGTATTGTTATTGATGAAGGCTACACGATCCGCATACTCCGCTACCAAATTCAGATCATGAGAAACTAAGATAATGGATAAGTCGTAGTCTTCTCGAAGAATAGAAACTGTTTTATAAAATAATTCTAAACCTCTCTGGTCAATGCCAGATACGGGCTCATCAAGAAGTAAGAGGTGAGGGATTGGGTCAAGAGCGAGGGCCAGTAGAACTCTTTGCAACTCCCCTCCGGACAAGGCACCTAAGCGTTTACTAATTAAGTGTTCTGCCTGAGTGCGGGCTAAAGTTTCTCTAATTCGGTCCTGTATTTTTTGGGGATAAGAGAACCAGATAGGCATACTTGTGTGCGCAGCAGCAAATAAGTCAAGGACACTTGTTGGAGAACTTGAATCTAGATCAAGTTTTTGTGGAACATAACCCATAGAAGGTTTCGTTGTTCCATTGTCCTTAGCATCAAGAAATTGAAGTTCTCCTGTATGAGGAATCTCACCTAAGATCGCCTTTATAAGCGTACTTTTTCCAGCACCGTTAGGACCTATAATCGCCGTCAAATCTCCACAGTGAATGTGGAGATTAACATTTCGCAATATTTCTGTCCCAC
>Ga0209386_1000718_pt1 | contig 15118 bp, 18 predicted proteins | sample NGEPertwo_FD_184510 | JGI IMG/M metagenome (GOLD analysis project Ga0209386, IMG submission 184510) | Arctic peat soil microbial communities from the Barrow Environmental Observatory site, Barrow, Alaska, USA - NGEE Permafrost154B-two... | ecosystem: Environmental > Terrestrial > Soil > Wetlands... | reverse complement strand
AAATAAAAAACAGTTAATCCTTAAAAATTATGATATTGTAAATATTAATAAAAGTGATGATGGAGGTTATATAGCTTTGGTAAATGTTGAATATGTTTCAAACATGGGATCTGCAAATATTAAGGAAGCAGAGTTTAAAATTATTCTTGAAAATGACGTTTATAAGGTTATTAAACCAAAGTTAAAGTGGATAACAGAATAACAAGAACATAAAAAGCAGTAAAATAATGCCCCACAATGCCAAAGGTTTTGTGGGCATTTTGCCCTAGCTGATAATCACCGTCCGACTACTCCCATGCCACTTCACGTCATACCCAAATGCGTCGAAAATCGCACGCAGTGGAATATAGGTTCTGCCATCTTTTATAATGGCCTTCGTGTCCATTGCGACCTTTTTCCCATTTATATCAATCGTGTTTTCGTCTATTGCAACCTTTACTGTTATATCATTTTTGATTACCGTCACCACTCTGCTATTCGCATTATAGCTTACAACCGCACCTATGGCTTCCATCGGTTTTCTCAATGGAATCAGTGTCCTGTTGTTTGCATCGATGAAAGGGACACCGTATCCATCTTCCTTCAATAAAACCAGCTCCCTATCATCCAATATAATAGAGATATACTGTTTTAATTCTTCTTTGGAATAATCCATCATTCTGCTCCGAATGTCATGAATCATTGATACAACGCTAGTTTCATCGTTTGTATCTTCGTTGACATCAAAAAGCATGACTCCGCCAGCCTTACTCATAGCTATAATTGTTTTTTCACGTAATGTGTTTAATCCATTGTAGTTGGATTCCAGAGGGGCAGTCGCCACATAATCTTTATAGGCATATGCCGGATTTTCTGCTACCAGGTCCCAGTATTGCTTCCAACTTGGTCTTGCATAAAGTGGCATGCCCAGGATAATTTTTTCTGCAGGTACACCCCTGTCCAACCAGTAATTGATGGATGCTTCGGCAAACCACAATGGGCTATGCTCTGCATTATTCATATCGTAAGCCATTACATTAATGAAACTGAAACTGTCCAGGCAGGCATCCGTCATAAGTTTTGACACTTCAGGTCCGGCCGTTGTTGACCATGCACCGTTAAGCGCAGCAGTCAGATCTTTTTCATCCTGATCAAGGGCTGATTTTAATTCAACGACAAATTTTTCATAATTTCCAATGGAGCTCTGTCTTGGATGTTCCCAGTCCAGTTCTACCCCATCCAGGTTGTATTCTTTCAAAAACAGGCGAACATTGTCAATCAGGAGAGCTCGTTTTTCGCTTGAAGTAGCCACCGATTCAAATACCGTCACCAGGGGTTTTCCCTGATAGGACCACCCTCCCAAGGCAATATAAACTTTTGCTCCATCTTTGTGGGCCTTGGCAACCAATTCTTTAAGCTGATCCGGTTTTTCCAGTGCGACCAGATTGCCATCCTCTTTCGGGATTAAAAATGCATATATAATATGTGTCATTTTATCCGTCTGTAGGTTTTCAATCGGTTCATTAAATAAATTACCGGAGTAATACCCGACAACTTTAAACGGATTGTCCTTCATCGTCTCTTTGTAGATGGCTACGGAGCCATCGCTTGCCCTATGGAAATAGGAAGGAATGCATTCGGCGGTCCCAAACCACATGCCGTTTGCGCCAATCTCAGGCCTCCACTCCTTATATAACTTAAACTGAGCAAAATCGGTATACTGATCACCACCGGCCACCGTGGATACCATTAAATTAGTTATCTTCGAATTCTCCGACCGAGAGATACAATTGCTTCCATTAAATGGCTTAGACATGGCTATGGCCGTTACCGTCTTCACGGAGGCACTTTGGAAATTTGTCACGGTGGAAGATTTACGGATAACTTCTTTGCCGTCCAGTTCAATCACCAAGTCCACTTGGTTCTCAGAGACTGTTACACTGTAGAATTTAATATGATGAGTAGAACCTTGTTCAAGAACAATATTATCTCCCCATCTCCAGTCGTTTCCCTGACGCATAAATACAGTCCATTTGTTGTAATTCGGGTTATTAGAATCCTCGATAAACTGGAAGCCGCCTTCTACATTCCCCACATCATTTTTCCAGTCAAATCCAAAATAGACATAAGGACAATCTCCTTTTTCACCGAGGCTAACGACAGGCAAGGTAACATCCGCCTGCACGCCGTCAAATCCTTCAAATGGAAGCTGCTGCCGAGTAAATACACCTGTGCTTCCACCGTTGATAGTATAAGGTGAAGCGATGAATGCTTCCCCGTTTGTTACAGATGTCTGAAGAGTTTCAGCTGCGGCACAAGCCATCCCGGTAGAAACAAGAAGTACACTGATTAATATGATTGAAATTATTTTTTTCATGAAACTTATTCTCCTCTTTATATCCATTTGTCTGTATATCAGCTTCTTTTAAATCATGAGACAGTTCCTTATTATTTTACGATTAATATACTAAGGTGAACTCATATCGCTCATTCCACATATTCTCTTTTATCGGTAGCGTCTTAGCCTTTCCATCAATGATATATTCGAAGTTGGCTGGTATAGAAAGCTGAATGGCATATTTGCCGGGTGAAACCAGATTCCCGTTCAGGTCCTTGAAATCCCATGCGGGTATTACCAGCTGAGAGCCTGTGCTAGCAGGAAACGCAAGAGAGCCTCCGTCAAACTCTGGGATGTTATAACTGCAAATCTCAAGGCTAGCTCTGAGGTAGGTCCTCCAATCATTCCCTTGGTGAAGGGTGATGGGGTATCCCAGCCTTTTACTGTAATAGGATAGCTTTCAACATTGTCAACTTCCATAAAAGCGGTAAAGTCTCTCGTTTGTCTCTCCTGTAAGGGCTGAGCAAGCAGATTGCTGATCACACACTGATTTGCAAAAGAAACAGTCTTCCCGGAGACGTCCTTATTAATCTTTATCAAGCCAGTCACTTTAATATTTCCATCGGCAAGCTTAGTTTTATTTATAATATAAAGACTTACATAACCATCTTTATCTTGAGCGGATACAGGCACGCTTTTAAGATCATATATATCTATTTTATTTATATTTCCGTTCATGGCAGATGCCGACTCGAAATTAACGTATCTCCCCATCGAGTCAGAGAATGCGCGAAGCGGTACATAAACCCTGTTTTTATAATTAATGAATGGGTTGCCGGCGGAATCAAAATTGGTCGTTAGACCATCTTCATGAATTGTAATTTTACTCGGAACGTAATATTGCGAAGTGAAGTTTATTTTGTACTGTTTTAAAAAATGTTGGTGTTATTAAACTTTGTATTATATTCTTTACCATCAGGGGGCAGTTCGTCGGGATTTCCGGCATACTTAGCCTTGATCATGAAGAGGCCGCTCTTTATTATATTTGGCATATAATAGTCAATCACTTCCGCTGAATCCCTTCCCCGTCCAAAGTGCGGCACCAGGCCCTAGTGGATGAAATACTAATCATTTGCTTTACCTTTTTATAATCTTCATCTTCAAGCTTTCTAATACCTAAAGAACGTTTTTCATTGAAGCCATTAAGTATACCACTATAAAAATTTTCATTAATATAAATCATTATGAACTGCCAGTTATTTAAATCAACCGGCTGGCATTTATGGGATACAAACGGGTAAATCACTATAGCCTCTTTCTCTTTTATATAATAGTCTTTTCCATTAACATTTACATTATTTTTTCATAACAAAGGATTGATTATCAATTGCACGCATAGTAGCCAGTATACCATCCAAATGATCATATTCGTGCTGTAGTAATTCAGATAAATCATCATCTAGTTCAATAGCACATTCCTTCCAGTCGATATCATAATATTTAATTGTACATCTTCTATGTCTCATCACATATACATATAAGCCAGGAAAAGACATGCAATCATCCAAAACTTTCATCTTCTCATCATCATGATATTCCAAAACAGGATTGATGAATACAACTGGTTTATCAACATACATGTAAATCATTCTCTTTTTTATCCCTATTTGAGGCGCTGCAATCGCGCGTCCTGCACCATACCTGTTACGATAATCCATTAAGGTATCATGCAAATCATCAATTACACTCTTCAGACTAGCAATTTCTTCTTTTTCCACATTTACACTTACTTCATATAACTCCTTATTTCCTAACAACAGAATTTTATTCACCATTTTATCTGCCTCCTTTTATTTCTATTGTAATCTTGTTATTGCTTGCATTCAAATATTAAATTTTATGCAAAACAATATTCTTATACAATTGACATCATATTATACATCTTCATAATTCTAATATCTTCTTTGTTAATTTTAAGCTCATTATTTAAATCCTGATTCTCTTCTAAAAACTTCTTTGAAAATAAGCCATTATAATAGTATACTATTACTATGTAATACAAGCACTTGTTGCTTCTTTGCATTTGTCGTGTCTATACTATTTTTGTAATTACTTTTCACTTCAGAACAAATTCCTTTAGGTCTTAAAACTGGAGAGATTTCAGGTACTATAATCGCCGTTGTTTATATTGAAAATAAGTAAAGGAGTTTTACTATGAATTATAATTTTGATGAGATCATTGACCGAAAAGGTACCAATGCTATGAGTACAGATGGCTTTCGTGATTATATTTTCCATGCGCCTCCAACAATGAAATTCCCATTTGAAGATGATGAATTTATCCGCATGTGGGTAGCAGACATGGAGTTTCCAACGCCTCCCGAAATAATAAAAGCTATAAAAGACCGTTTAGATAGAAAAATCTTTGGTTATACAAAAGTATTTGATCCTAAATACTATGACGCATTTTCTGGATGGACAAATCGTCATTATGATTGGAATTTTAAGAAAGAACATCTAGTTTCATCTCCTAGCATTATTCCTGCATTATATGAATTAGTTGAGTATATCTGCAAACCAGACGAAAAAATTCTAATTGTAACTCCGTCATATGCTTTCTTTAAATATGCTGTAGAATATAATCACATGGAATTGGTTACATCTGATTTAACTGTAAATGAAGGATATTATACTATAAATTTTGATGATTTAGAAAAGAAGGCAAAAGATGAGAAAGTATCCCTTTGCATTTTTTGCAATCCTCATAATCCTACCGGTCGCGTATGGACCTCAGAAGAGCTAAAAAGATTTGGAGATATTTGTTTAGAAAATGATTTATGGATTATTTCCGATGAAATTCATTGTGATTTGCTGAGAAATGACCAAATACACATTCCACTAGCAAAGCTTTTTCCGGAATCAGACCGCATTATTACTTGTATGGCTCCAAGTAAAACATTTAATATGGCAGGATTCATGTTTGCAAATGTGATTATACCAAACGAGGAATTAAGAACCGTGTGGAATGATCGTCATTTTCCCTTTGAAAATCCTTTGAGCATTACAGCTGCTCAAGCAGCATACACCTACGGTGATGAGTGGCTTTGTCAGTTAAAGAACTATCTGGACGTTAACTTTATATTCACCAAGAATTATATAGAAAAACATTTGCCCAAAGCTGTGTTTCGTATTTCCGAGGCTACCTATCTAGCTTGGGTAAATATCAGCGCATACCTTCCACCTGAAGAAGATTTGCCTTTATTTTTTGCAAATAACACAGGTGTATTACTCGAAGGAGGCAATATGTTTGTAGCAAATTCAGAAGGCTACATTCGTCTCAATTTGGCCTCTCCTAAATCAATGCTAGAAGAAGGTCTGAAACGGATATGTGAAATACTAGAGAAAAATTAAAATGAATCAAAACACAATCATTGGTATTTCGGAAATCATCTTGGTATAACAAAGTGATATGCCCAGGTTATAAAAGAGCCAATACCAACGAAGTAGTACTTACTGACGTTACTTATCATGCCTATTTAATTTAATTAATTTGACTCATACTTCGCAACATCATTTGTACATATGTTCATTACAGCCAAAGTGCGCCACCAGACCCTAGCTGATATTGCCGTATCTAGCCAGGAAGGTTGCAATAATTTCATCCAGCATTGGTTTAACTTGTGCTTTATTGATCCCATTGGAAAAAAGGGCAGGATATGTGATGGCTCCTTCAACCAGAGCATAGAACACTCTGGCTGTGAGCATCACGTTATCTGTTTTTATTTTACCATCTTTTTCTGCTTCCTGAAGCCAATCAAGCAGCATATCATAAACTGGCGGATATTTTGATACAGTATTTCTGGCATAATCGATGTCATTTAGAAAAACCCCAGTCAAAAACCTTGATAGTCCTATTCGCTCTGGTGAATCAATCAGGAATATTTCAGCATTCGCAAATGCAAGTAATTGTTCTTCCAATGATTTTTCCGAATTATATATTATAGTTTTCAAACTTTGCCGTTGAGCCAAAAAATCATCTACAATCGCCTGGAATAAATTTTCCTTGCTGCCAAAGTGATTATAGACGGTTCGTTTAGAGACCCCAGCGGTTTCTGCAATTTTATCCATGCTTGCCAGTTCATACCCCATATTTATAAAGACATCTATGGCACCCTCGAGAATCGTTGCTCTTTTTTTGCTTTTATCACGGTTTTTAATTTGTGTCAGCGTTGTACCTCCATATTATTTTTATAAATTACACCGATTAGTGTAAACAAGTATTGAAACAACCATGAATAATATGGCCCATAATGTTTTCGCGGTTGATTTCAGTGTGTTTTTACAGTTTGTTACAGCCATAGTCATCATCATGCTTGGCGTTGCGATTTATCAAACAGCAGGTCATATTAATAAAACGCTAAGTACAATTGCATTGATTCTCTATGTTTTTGAGGCAATACTGCTTGCCGTCGGTCAAATCAGTATCATCGGCTTAATGAAGGTTAGCGAGCTATATTTGGCAGGCGGAGATGCGGGGCTTCTGAGTCTGGGAGATGTATTGTTGTCTAGCAGGCATTTTGCCGGAGAGATTGCCATGCTGCCATTTGGGATTGGTAACAGCACCTATTATTCTCATTTATTTTACATTAAGTACCTTCGGTATAGCACTTCCATTTGTAATTTGCATCCCTTACGTGCCTTTCGAATTCTTTACCGGTATTTTTATCCTTATCAAGTATCGAAAGAAGATGACAGATCATAGCGTACTCGCTTAATAATACTAATGAAAACAGCCACCAATTATATATGGTGGCTGTTTGATTTTATTGGTTAACTTTACAAATATTAGAAGGGAGCAATGAATATTTTTCTTTTATTTTAACAGGGTATTATTTCGGACCTTATTCTTATTTCTTAACTGGAGTTTAAAGTCCAGACTGTTCGTTGGACAGGCCTCTATACATTTCAAACATCTTGAACAGGTGTACTCCAACGCAGAATCTTTCTTGTTATTTTTATATAAACTGCAGTCATTATTCAAGGTGGATACATAGCATTCGTCATCACATTTCCCGCAATTCGTGCAAGTGGAAACATCTCTTTTTATTTTAAATAAACTGAATCGGTTAGTCGCTCCACTGATCCAGGCAATCGGGCATCCTATTTTATGATAATTATACATTTGCTGCTGTTTTGAGCTGGGGGTTTTACCCAAAATGAATTCCATCACAAAACCTATAGGACACATCCAACGGCAGAATACTTTACCAAATATTATTCCTGTTATGGCACCTGCACTCAGCAGATATAGCGGATTAACCTTATAATAAGTTATCAATATAATAATAATGACGCTAATAAGCGCCAGTGTAATTCTTCTGTCTGTAATAACACTTTTTTTCACAGTTACGGTCCCCCTTATAGCCATCCGCCATAACCCAGGCGTTTTTTATTTCTATTCCATATTATAACATGACTTTACTTATTATTGAAATCTTTTATAGCCATTAAAAATGCGTCTCCATATCACTTCATTTTGCTTTCGGTAACAACAAATACATTCCCCTTCTTAAGAAATTTAAAATATTATGGTATATGTTGACATTTTTTACATTTTATGTTTATTATGTAGAAGTAACGCTATTATAAATATCCCTATTTACAATACGTGTTGTACGTGTTAATATTTTAGAAAGGAATTCTCATTATGCCAATGACCCCTAAGCAAATAATCAGGCTACTTGAATATAATGGTTTTTATCTTGTTAGATCAAATGGATCTCACCGCTTATATCGAAACCCAACTACAAAAAAATTTACTACCGTTCCTTATCACAACAAAGAGTTAAAGAAAGGAACAGAACAAAACATTTTAAAGCAAGCAGGACTTTTAAAATAATTCCTCTATGTTACACCTTAAAAATAAATAGAAAGAAGGCAGAACATGAACAAATTATTTTTCCCAAGCATTTTTCACGCTGAAAATACCGGGTTTTCCGTATCTGTCCCAGATATAGATGGATGCTTTACCGAGGGGGATACCATCGAAAAAGCCTATTTAAACGCAGTTGAAGCAATTGGTCTGTTTTTTGAAGAGATTGATGACCATAAAATGGAAATCCCATCCATTTCACAATTAAATGATATTCAATGTCAAGAAGGCGAATTCCTCGTACTCATTGAATTTGACATGCTTGCCTATAGAAAAAAACATGAAAATAAAGCTGTAAAAAAAACGCTGACAATCCCTTTATGGCTCAATACCTTAGCAGAGGAACAACATATTAATTTTTCCAAGTTACTGCAGACAGCACTTAAAGAAAAATTACACATTCAATAATGGATCATTGATTATTTTCAAAACTCATATTATATCTTTTACCATCAATAGCAGTTCGTCGGAATTTCCGATACCACCATTATTTACCTACGTCAATAAAACATGTGTAAATTTACTTATTTATTACCCTTGTTAATGAAGTGATTCCACTCCTTATAAATATCAAGAAGGTTGCCATCAAGATAAGAAAGTGCTTTATCTTTTATGTCACCAGGTACTCCGTAATACGCTTCCCCAATTGCACCCGTAATAGCCGCCAATGTGTCGCTATCGCCACCAATAGAGATTGCATTACGGATAGCATCTTCAAAAGAAGTGGATTCCAGAAAAGCTTCAATTGCCTGAGGTACGGTTTCCTGGCAAGTTTCATTGAATTGATAGGTGCCCCGAATTTCATCCAATGTAAAATTAAGTGGGTAATAGTTGCTGATGATTTTGTCTCGAATCTCTTCTTTAGAGAATCCATACCATGCCATAAATGTTGCTACCGCAGTGGCTTCCGCTCCCTTGATGCCCTCCTCATGATTATGAGTCACCCTAGTGACAGCTCCTGATAGTATGCACGCTTCAATTTCTGTTCTTGCAAAATCCCCTGCAGGGCTGATCCGCATTGCCGCACCGTTTCCAAAACTGTTATATGGCTCAGGATGATTACTGAAAACCCACCTGGAAAACATTCCTCCATATCCGCAATTCGGATATTTTCGCCCGATTTTCCGCATATATTTGATCGCCATTCTTTCAACCATCAAGTAATACTCGCTGTCATATTCGCTAATTGAAGTCTCTTTAATTTTCTCTGCTTCCATAATGGCCTTTGCAACGGCAAGCGTCATAATGCTGTCGTCCGTCACCTGACAATCGTCGGCAAATAGTTCAAAAGCCTTGCTTCTGTGATTATTAAACTCAAATCTTGAGCCAACTATATCACCTATAATTGCACCAATCATTGGTTTCCCTCCCTCACCTCTGATCTCTCATACTATTTATCCTTTTCAATTACCTTAACATTCTTCCCGGTTACAACTTTTTTACCCGTAGTCTCTTCAAGTTGCTTTTTAGCAGCATTAGCAACCAATCCGCCTTGCCGAGCCACCGTTTTATTTTTTTCAAACCTTTGAAATTCTTATATTCCTTTGTACTTAATCCTGCCCACGCTTTTGTAATCTCATCAGTCAAGATTGCATATTCAACGCCCTTTTGTACACCTCGGCTATCCCATTCATCCGTCAGTTCTTTTCTGACTTCTATTGTTTTCAGCCTTTGGTCAATCCATTCCTTTGAATAGCCTTTCCTCAGATATGTTTCTAGGGCACGTTCTATTGTAAGCTCTGGATCAGCAGTTTCATCTATTCTTTCACTACCAACCTTTGCAAGCCACATTTTAAACGGCTCAGCTTTTGGTGATGGAATCGATTGGATTAACCTTAAAATTTCTTCGGTATCCGCAACATCAGTCAAACGCATTTTCCCATCTTCGGCCTTCATTTTCAACCGTCCGATTTTTTCGGACAGTTGACTTCCTTCAAATGAAAGCTTCGATTTCAAGTCACTCCAATATTTTCGAGGCCTGTCAGTTCCTGTCAATACTTCAACCACATCAACAATCGAAAAAAACCATTTCTCTTTCTCTTCATCCCATAGAACACGAACCCTTTTATCTTCAAATAATTTAATTGCCGTATCCTTATCCATAATATACCTCCAAAAAATATTTCGTTCCTGAGTTTACTCACATATCAAACCAAAATTTTTAATATTTTCCTTACTAAATATTATATCGAACATTTGTTCTTTTGGCAAGCATTTTGTTTCCCCTTCTTCTCATTTATTCTTATTCCATTAATAAATATTACCATTCAGTTAAATTCGCTTCAATCCCTTCCACTGACTGCCTTTCGTGTTCAAAGCGCGCCACCAGGCCCTAGCTGAAACTCATAAAAACTTTCACATCAGAAAACGCTGTCGGATTAGGTATACTTTTTCCAATGGAATTTGTAATCTCTGCAAGATATAAATCTTGAAGCATCGTTCTGCCGACTTTTTTACCTGCTCGATACATTGTGACAATCCGGTCAATATTCATAGAGGATTGGAGAACAAAAATTGGGCCATCTGTTTTGGAAAATAGTTCAACAGCCTTTTCTTCCAGTTCGCTTTCTGTAATATTTTTCTTATCTCCCCTGGAAAGAGTGGTTCCTTCAATAATCAGGGTGTCTACCTTTTTAGGTAATTGATCCATGAGCCATTGAAATGGTTTGCGTCCATTTGCTCTGAAATCCCCGGTATATAAAATCTTCTCATTCCCGCTCTCAACAAGAATCATATAACTGTCAAACGCGGAGTGATCACAAAAAAAAGGAGTTACAATCATATCCCCTATCTGTATTGGCTGTTTGTGGCTCATAAACCCCTCAACACGGAAAGTTTTTACCCCCTTATACTTATCCGATGCCGAAACAATTTGAAAGCTGCTTTCTCCCATATAAACCGGTATATCTGGGTGGACCTCATATGCAAGTCCCATGTGATCACTATGGTAATGAGAAAGGAATACGGCATCATAGCCTTTATACTTAAATAAACCAGGAAGATCAAAGTGTTCTCCTGGCTTACCATTCAGTTCAAGGCCGGCATCCAGAATTATTTTAGTTGTCTCTGAGGCAATCTCTATTATATTACCACCTATTTGGTTTTCACCGCGGTGTATTTTAATATTCACTTATAAATTCCTCCAGTTTCATCTTAAATCAATTCTAGGATTGCTCTCGAATGTTTTTTCCTTCCATATTTAAATGAGCACTTCCATATAAGTTCGAATTTTATCTTCAATTCCGAATGCTTTTCCATATTGGAGTATTTTTCTAACATTACCACCAGAACTGAAATATTCTTTTATCGCATGCACATAAAGCTGCATATCTATTTCTTTTTTATTATTAATTAAATCACAAATACAGCGTTCTTTGTCGTATACCCTTACCTCGGCTCCCATAGGTGTTCGTATCTTAACAATTCCTAAATGGCATAATTCTTTCTTGACATAATGAAATCGAAAATTGGGATGGTCTTTTTTAATTCTCGAAACATTGTAACCTTGAGGCACAGATAAATCTAATATATTAGGCACTCGATCAGACATTCCATGTAAATAAAGCGCAGTACCATAAGAAAAAATGATCTTTTCACTTCGCTTTTGTATAAGTTTATAATCATCTACAAAATCTGTAGATAATGTATAAATTCCATGGGATTCTCGAATTAACAATTCTTGATCAACATAATTTTTTATGACAGTCCTGCTTAATCCAGCATCTTCTATCTGCTTTGTTGTAAAAACACCCTCTGAATTCTCAGCTATTTTTTTAATCATTAGAAATTTTGAATCCATGAAATCACCCCCTTTAATCAAATTACTTTTGTTCTTTAATTATATACTTTTAAAGAACGTATGTAAATACGTTCTTTATATCTTTTCCGTTTCCGTCTTTGGATTTCATTTTTTAATGAAATGCGGCCGTTTTCTAAATTGGCCGCATTTCGTTGAATTTTATTCTATCGTCCTGTATCGCCGGTTGCCCTTTACGTCAGGATAGTTGTCAAGGATGCAAAATAAGATAAGTTTACCTCAATCCGTTCCGCTGCCTGCCCTTCATGCCCAAACTGCACCACCAGGCCCTAGCTGATTATTCCATAAAGTTCTCTGATTCTATCAATCAATTCCTCAAAAGTTAACACTTCAATTCCAATATGCTTTAATTCTGGTTTATAATCCCTGATTTTTTCCAGGAACTTTACAATGTCCTTATTTATTTCGTCTTCAACCTCAATTTTAGTTAAAGGTGACACATTAATAAGTAACCTGAAAATATCATTCTTATGCTTTTTTAATGTTCTAGAGTCAACCAACTCGCCCGCTTCAATTTGTTGAATAAAATCCAACCATGCCCGTATTTTAAAAAGAATTATGTATTCCAGATCAAGAACGGAATAACCATCTACAACCCGTTTACCATTTAGAAGCAACTTGTAATATGCATCATTAAGAAGTATTGCAGACAAACTAGCAATTTCATCACCTATATGAATAGGAGTTAGAAACTGTTCAAAGTTAAATTGCATATTCTCAGGTTTATGGCTAAACAATTCTATCATGGTGGGAAATCCAAATTTGCTTGGGTTCACAAAACGATAGAATTGATGTTTCCCTGTACTTTTTTGTCGATACTCATAACCACCATCCTGGATAAATTCCAAAACTTTTTTCCAAAAGATTCATCTAATGCTTCAATAATCAGAACCATATCTAAATCTTTTGTAGCTCTAAAAGTGGATCCAATCTCCTCAAGTAATATGTCGCACGCCGTGCCTCCAATAAAGACATATTGTCCAGTGTAATCACTAAAATACTCCTTGAACTTTTCTATCCCGTATACCATGATTCCCCTTTCAACTTTTCCTCCAGTGCTTGTTCGACTCTCTCATCATTCAGCTCTTTTAAAGACAATGCTAAAGATACAATATCCACCTTTCCTTGATTACTCAACAATTTTGGATTGTACCGCCACACTTCTACTTCTGTTAGTTTTTCATCTGCTATCCTATCTTTGTCTTTTATAATGTAATGCTCATTTTTTTTAAATCCTTCTTTATCAATGGCTACGGCAGAATTTTTTGGGGGATTCATCATTGAAATCAGTGAAAGTGCCTCAAGACCTGCTATTGGGGCCTCCATCATTTTTTGACTGGTATATACAGTCTGCATCACTGGATTTCTTAGATACTTACTCCCTTTACCATAAAAAAGAGGAGCATCGATTTTTTTATACATCTTGCTTCTTCCAGTTTTACCACCAATTTCAAAAGTTAGAAGCCCGGTATCATATAGGTCATTTAAGATCCGAGAAGCTGTCATCATTGATGTATTTAATGCAGTAGCCAATTCTACGGCACTTATATATATCATTTCATTGTATAGCAGATATAAAAAAGCCAGTTGAGTCGAAGAAGAAAAGGTTGTAACTTTTTTTACCTGATTCTCCTTCATATTTTTTAAATCCAACCCCAAAAATGGCAGATACATCTGCCCATCTTCCACCACAAATGGTATTCTATTTTCTATTAAACTCTTTCTCCTGAACCTGGAGATAGATTTATACACAAACACTATCTGGGCATCAACAGTTTTATTAATTACCTTCAGGTGTTTTTTTAAGGTTTCAATTCCCGGCGCTTCTTGCAAAATCTCTAGCAGCATGCAATGCTGCCCCATTATTTTGGTTTCATAAAAATCATACTCCACAAGCAAAAATGGGGGAAGTTTTTTCTCCACATCCCACTTTCGAATTTTTATATTATCATCAATGTTTTCTCTTAAATATCTTCCAATGGCATGAATCAAATTTATCACCTCTTTAATGTAACATTTTTTATTTTTAATATAACACTAGTTATGTTATATTGCAAGTATTATTTGTTATATTAGGCTCTTTAACATTTATCTGTATGTTAAGATTCTATTTCTTCCATCCATTCTTTTCCTATAAAGAAATCCATGATCATTCCATCTCCATCTTCAAATTCTTTTGTAAGCTTCTTACCATCACAAAAATCCACCCAAGCTTTATCTTCCAAATACTCTTCCTGTGTCTGGTTTTCTATATACTTCCTTTTGCTGAATACCTTCATTTTTACCTCCTTTGAAACACATTTATCGTTTTATTGAATCTCAGTTCAAACCCTTCCAATATCTGCTTCCTACGTCCTAAGTGCGCCACCAGGCCCTAGCTGAAATTCGTCAAACCACGCCGCATTTTCCGTATGCACTGGAATTATTTTCCCTGGATTGGTATGGGCAATTAATGCCCTTAGGGTGTCCTGATCAGCATGTCCACTGGTATGCAACGTAATAACCTTCAGCCCTAAATTTTCGCACTTCGCCAGGAAGACTTTCATGCCTTTCTCTTCTTTATAGCCGCTCCAGAAGGAATATACCAGTATCCCCCCTTCAAAGGACATCTTTCTGCTGAGAGAAACAATATAATTCAACATGGAAGCCCTTACACACATCAAAAATTTTGTTTTTGAAATTTGAGCTTTACTAATCTTATTTACTTCATATTTTCGAAACAGCTTGTATCTAAAATAGAAGAGCAGATTATACGTCGTAATAAAAACTTTCACATCCGAAAATCCTGTCGGATTAGGTATACTACCTCCAATGGAATTTGTAATCTCTGCAAGATATAAATCCTGAAGCATCGTTCTGCCTACTCGTTTCCCTGCTCGATACATGGTGACAATCCGATCAATATTAATAGAGGATTGGAGAACAAAAATTGGACCATCTGTTTTGGAAAATAGTTCAACAGCCTTTTCTTCCAGTTCCCTTTCTGTAATATTTCTCTTACTTCCTCTGGAAAGAGTGGTTCCTTCAATGATCAGGGTGTCTACCTTTTCAG
>Ga0209386_1000717_pt1 | contig 15171 bp, 15 predicted proteins | sample NGEPertwo_FD_184510 | JGI IMG/M metagenome (GOLD analysis project Ga0209386, IMG submission 184510) | Arctic peat soil microbial communities from the Barrow Environmental Observatory site, Barrow, Alaska, USA - NGEE Permafrost154B-two... | ecosystem: Environmental > Terrestrial > Soil > Wetlands... | reverse complement strand
CAGTGAGATACTCCCAGGCCCAAGGAATGACTTCACTTTTAAAGTAGTCTCCAAACGAAAAATTCCCCAACATTTCAAAATAGGTATGATGACGGGCAGTTTTTCCGACTTCTTCAAGGTCCGGTGTTCGAACGCATTTCTGGGCAGTCGTCACTCGTGAAAAAGGAGGTTCAACCAGTCGTTGGAAATATGGTTTGAACGGCACCATGCCCGCCACCGTTAGCAAAAGCGTGGGGTCATCTTTAGGAATGAGTGACGCGCTGGGCAAAATTTTGTGCCCTTTTTCCTCAAAATACTTAAGAAACATATCCCTTAATTCATTACCTGTAAACATCCTAGAACACTCCTCTTTAATATGTAAAAAAATAATCTCGCCCGAGATATATCAGGGACGAGATTTTCCGATGCTACTACCCTGCTTATCTTAGGGAACCATTGCTTTTGGCCGTATAAACACTTCTCATGCCAAGAGTATTACTAAAGTATATACAGGGGATGTCTCATTTGTCAACCATCCTAGACCTTAGACGAAACCAGCCGGAAATACACGTGATTGTAGACGACTCTGATGACGGCTGCGACTGGAACAGCGAATAACATCCCCAAAATTCCAGCAAGTTCTCCACCTGCCAAAATGGCAAAGACAACATAGAGAGGATGAAGCCCGACGCTCTCCCCCACGAGTTTAGGCGTGATGACGTTGCCTTCAAGTTGTTGAGCAATTAATATGACCAACGCGACCTTAATGGCCATCGTAGGGGAAATGGTTAATGCCAGCAAAACAGCAGGTACTGCTCCAATAAAGGGTCCAAAGTACGGAATGAGATCAAAAATACCGCAGATCAGGCCAATCAAAAGTGCATACTCCATCCCAACTAGTTTCACACCGACCCCGATCAAGATTCCAACAATCACAGCAACGACGACATTTCCCCGCACAAATTGCCGGATCACATGGTTAATATCTTGCCATAGTCTGCGCCATTCCATCCGCCAGCGTTGGGGAATAACTCGCAGAAAATGGACGCCTAAACCTTTCCAGTCCGACAGGAAATAGATAGCAATAACCGGAGATATTATATACAAAGTGATCGTGGACAGCACCTGTGGTAAGGTATCTAAATAGAGATTGAGACGATTTGCAAAGATGATTTCTTGTTCCTCTAAATGCTGGTCCAATACAAGAGCAATATGACTGGGCAACCCTGTCGCCTTAAATTGCTCACGAATCCCATCGGCCCTTTCCGTGAACGACTGAATCGCATTGGGTAATATCACGGCCAATTTGTTCAGTTGATTATACAGCGCAGGAAGTATTAAGAGGAAAATAGTCGCCATCACAGCAAGGATCAAGGTGAAAACAATCAGAATTGAGAGCTTTCGCCTGATCTTGTGACGTTCTAACACGACAACCAGGGGATTTAACAGGTAGGCAAGTATAAAAGCCAAGAAAAATGGACCCAAAATTGATCGCACCTTAAAAAGGAGAAGTACTGCCAAAAGTAAACAAGTTCCTATGAAAATCCAGCGCCATCGTTTGAGCCTCATATTCCACCGCCTTCCCAAATACCAAAAAAGCGCGCAATGCGCGCTTACCATATGCCTTGACCGTTCATATCTCCCTATCAATTGTAGAGATTATTCCATAGCAGCGCAGGAAATTTCCCCTTCAACAGCAGGAATGTTTTCTAAGACTGGATCATCCCAGGCCACCAGTGAACCATCTTCCGCTAGATCATAAATAACCACTTTGTCAGTTTGAGTCGCGAATTCGACGCAACAATCCCAACAATAGAACTGCTCTACGCCCACTTTACCAATGGCTCGTCCGTTGCAAACTGGACAATTCATGATAGTATCCCCCCTTCATTCACTTGATCCAAGGGGGATACTCGATTGTCAACGATCAAAATATCTTTTCCATCGATCATAACGTGGGGACGAAGAATCGTTCCCCTGCCATGAAGTAGGTCCGCGAAGAGCCCATCAGACACTTCAAATCCTACCATTTTTTCTGCGGAATCATCCAGAAAAACATCTTCAATCGTACCTCTTGCTTCTCCACCTTGGGTATAGACTTCATTACCCACTTTGTCAGACCATCGTGTTCCCTTAAGTACTTCTACAGCTTTGCTGCAAACGGTTAAGGCATCCTTCCCTACGGTCATGATGGCTTTGCGAGGAATTCCCTTTTCGGAACGAAATAAGTGACCACCTTCTAAGAGAATACCAATCACCGCGTCTTTGTCATTATCTAAGACGAGATCCTGTACCCACCCAATTGAGTCCCCACTTTTTAGATCTAGGACAGGTAGTCCAATAAGTTCTCGAATACGTCGCATGCGTTTCCACCTCGCAAAAAAGTTCCTACTATACTGTGCCCAGTAGCTCTAGGAAATATGCACACGACGGCCCCGAGGATCAGAAATAATGGTTCCCCCACCAACGACGGTGTTTCCTTGATAAAATACAACGGCTTGTCCTGGAGTGACGGCGCGTTGTGGCTCGTCAAAACAGACCATCACTTCATGGTCGGCTCCTTTTCCTCCTGGATAAATGGTCGCGGGAGCACCTGCTGAATTATAACGAATTTTAGCCACTACTTTTAGCGGTCCTTTTAAACAGAGTATGGAGATCCAGTTTAGATCAATGGCCCAGAGCGTATCTGTAAACACGTCTGAGTTGTCTCCTAACACAACCTCATTGGTTCTAGGATTCAGACCCACTACAAACATCGGTTTACCGAAGGTGTTTCCTAGGCCCTTTCGTTGCCCAACCGTGTAGTGAATAAGTCCATGGTGCCTGCCCAAAAATTTTCCCTGAAGATCTACAAAATTTCCTGGTTTGATTAACACCCCAGAGCGTTCCCTGACAAAAGAAGCATAGTCATCGTCGGGTACAAAACAAATCTCTTGGCTGTCCGGTTTGTTCCCAACGCCTAAGCCCCGATCGTTGGCCATTTGGCGTATTTGGTCTTTTGGGTAGTCTGCTAAGGGGAAAAGGGTGTGGGCCAACTGTTCCTGAGTCAACATGTAAAGTGCATACGTCTGATCTTTTCTTGTATCCACACTGTTACTGAGCAGAAACCGCTCACTCTCTGGATCTCGCAAGACTTGCGCATAATGACCCGTTGCTATGTATTCTGCACCCAGTCCACGAGCTTTCCGAAGCATTTCCCCGAATTTAACATACTTATTACAAGCTATACAAGGGTTTGGAGTTTCTCCCGCTAAATAAGACTGTGAGAAATAATCCACCACAGTTTCTTCGAAATATGCGCGGAAATTCATGACATAATGGGGAATTCCCAGTATAAATGCAACCCGCCTAGCGTCATCGATGGCAGAATTGGAGCAACAGCCCCCTTCGACTTCAGGCCCCGTCGCTTCCCAGACCTGCAGGGTGATCCCGATCACGTCATAGCCTTCTTCTTGAAGCAAAGCGGCGGCCATGGAACTATCCACGCCGCCGCTCATACCCACCACTACTTTTGGTTTCGTTGTTAGAGTCATCCTACATCTATTCCTTTTTCAACTGTTTATCACGGTAATTTTGGATGGCAGATTGGAGGGCGTCCGCAGCCAAGTTCGAACAGTGCATTTTCGCTGGAGGAAGCCCACCTAAAGCCTCTGCTACCGCAGCATTAGAGATGACTAAAGCTTCTTCAATCGTTTTTCCTTTAACCATTTCCGTGACCATACTGCTGGTAGCCACGGCCGCACCACAGCCAAATGTTTTAAACTTCACATCTTGAATAATGTCGTCCTTAATATCTAAATAAATCCGCATAATGTCTCCGCACTTGGCATTCCCAACTTCACCAACGCCATCCGGATTTTCAATTTCACCAACGTTACGAGGATTCGTAAAATGGTCCATTACTTTTTCTGTATACATGTTTTTGTCCACTCCCTTATATTGTGCTTACTTATGAATAGCTTGATCATAAAGCGGTGACATCATGCGCAGTCGTTCTACAATCTTAGGTAGTTGTTCCAGAACATAATCGATCTCTTCTTCCGTGTTTTGAGATCCCAAAGATAGCCGAAGGGAGCCGTGAGCAATTTCATGGACCAGTCCCATAGCAAGTAAGCAGTGTGATGGATCCAGAGAGCCAGAGGTGCAAGCCGATCCGCTTGAAGCGGCGATTCCCAGCATATCCAGGGAAAGTAACAAGGACTCCCCTTCAACAAAACGAATACTAACATTGACATTATTCGCTAAACGTTTTTCTCCGATAGGGCCGTTCACTTTTACATGTTTAATGCGTTCAATGATTCCATTCATCAGTCTGTCGCGCAGTATAATTTGGCGAGCATGCTCTTTGACCATCCGCTTTCCGATCAGTTCGCACGCTTTGCCAAACCCAATGATTCCCGGTGTGTTCTCTGTTCCTGAACGACGCTTCTTTTCTTGACTTCCCCCATGAGCACGGGGTGCAAGGCGAACGCCTTTTCTTGCATAAAGAGCACCCACGCCTTTAGGGCCATAAATTTTGTGACTAGACACGGTCAGTAGATCTACGTTCAATTCTTGAACATTAATCGGTATTTTCCCAAGCGACTGAACTGCATCAACATGAAACGTAATGCCATGTTCCTTCGCCAGGTTACCAATTTCAGCAATGGGCTGAATGGATCCGACTTCGTTATTGGCGTGCATCACACTGATTAAAATAGTATCCGGTCTAATCGCCTTACGAACGTCTTCAACAGAGACTATCCCCTCTTCGTCAACCGGAATAATGGTCAGTTCATAGCCGTTTTTAGCTAAGAATTCACAGGTTTCGAGGACCGCATGGTGCTCAATTGCGGAGGTAATCAGATGCTTACCTTTTTTACTCATGGCTTCAGCGGTCCCTATAATCGCTAGATTATCTGATTCCGTTCCACCACTGGTAAAAGTAATTTCATTGGGGGTGGCTCCAATCAGCTCTGCCACTTGGCGCCGTGCTTCCTCTAGAGCTTGCCTAGCCTCTCTACCAAAACTGTGAACACTTGATGGATTACCATATTTTTCTGTATAATAGGTCATCATGATAGCAGCAACTTCCGGATCAACCGGAGTCGTTGCACTGTGGTCTAAATATATACGGTTCATGGGGGCACCCTCCTAGTATCTATTATCAATCGTTTCTCTAAATATAGTACATGTATAAGCTACTGTCCGCTTCACGTTTTCTTGCATCTTCAAGCATCGTTTCAAGTGTGATAGAATCTAGAACTTCTACAATAGAATCTCTAACTTTCTCCCAGATTGTACGGGTCACGCAAAATTCAGCCTTAGCGCAACAATCCGGGTTCTCCTCCGACACACAATCGGAAGGCGCTATGGGTCCTTCTAACACGCGAATGATATCACCGATTCTTATCTTACTCGGTTCTCTGCCCAAGAGATAGCCACCCTGCGCTCCCCGAACACTCTTCACAAGCCCAGCTTTACGCAAACCGGAGGCGAGTTGCTCCAGATAATGTTCAGAAATCCCTTGTCTCTCCGCAATACTTTTTAAAGAAGTCGGACCTTCGCCCATATGTTGAGCTAAGTCAAACATAGCTTTAACACCATATCGACCTTTGGTTGAGAGCTTCAATACCCTCACCTCCTCTTTTCGGACGCTAAACTCTACTAGATCTAAGTAGATCTTTATATCTATATCTTATAAAAACACTCGGAATTTGTCAAGGGTATACCCAACTAATCTAGTATTGTTTTTTGGTGTCGAATTGAGGGGGTTAAAGTGGTATACTTGGAGAGAGTTTAATAGCCCGGACGGAGAAAGTGTTTTGACCCTGACGGTGCTTTTGCCGGGCCCCCACCCTCTTGCAAGCAAGCTCTTGCGTCTTAGTTTGATCTGCGAGAACAAGCAAGTGAGCGTTGTAACGCAAGTTCTCACGGGTTCGAAAGGAACGTGACCTATGGATCTTTTTTCTGCCACCTTTGATCAACATTCTGTCGCGCCCCTAGCGGAACGTATGCGACCAAGAACGCTCGAGGAATATATCGGACAAAGTCATATTCTCGGCGTCGGGAAACTGCTCCGTCGAGCCATTGAAGCCGATCGTATTTCCTCTCTCATTCTCTATGGCCCACCAGGAACAGGTAAGACGTCTTTGGCCCAAGTCATCGCAACTAAAACCACGTCACGCTTTATCCGCATTAATGCCGTGACCTCAGGCGTAAAAGACATTCGTGAAATCAATGTGCAAGCGACTGATGATCTTCATCTTTATGGGAAACGCACCTTAGTTTTCTGTGATGAAGTTCACCGCTTTAATAAGGGGCAGCAAGATGCTCTCCTACCCGCCGTCGAAAACGGCACGATAACCTTTATCGGCGCTACAACAGAGAACCCGTTTTTTGAACTTAATTCTGCACTCTTAAGCCGTTCGACGCTTTTCCGTCTGGAGCTTCTCCTTCCTGCAGAAATCCGGCTTGGACTTGAAAACGCCTTGAAAGACACAGAACGGGGCCTAGGGCAATATCAGGTAGCCATTACCTCTGAAGCTTGGGAGCACTGGATTAATTATGCTAACGGGGATTTACGGCGCGCCCTAAATTCTTTAGAGTTAGCCGTACTCACCACCCCGCCTGAGAACGGTGTTCGCCGGATTTCCCTGGAAATAGCTGAAGAATCCATTCAGCAACGGTCGATCCGATTCGATAAAGCTGGAGATAACCATTATGACATCATTTCTGCCTTCATTAAAAGCATGCGCGGCTCGGATCCTGACGCTGCACTCTACTGGTTAGCCATTTTATTGGAAGCTGGAGAAGACCCACGTTTCATCGTGCGCCGAATTATTGTCCATGCGTCCGAGGACGTCGGTCTTGCTGACCCACTGGTCATGCTGCAGGCTCACGCAGCCGCCAATGCACTCGAATGGCTCGGTCTGCCTGAAGCACGGATTCCCATCGCTCAAGCGGTTTTAGCCATCACGACTGCTCCAAAAAGCAACAGCGCTGCTGAGAGCATAGACCGAGCGATTGCCTATGTGAAAAAGTACCCCACAGGGGAAGTTCCCACTCACCTTAAGGACAATAGTTACCCCGGTGCAAGTAAATTGGGACACGGACAAGGGTATCTTTACCCCCACGCCTACCCCAACCACTGGGTCAAACAAAGCTACCTGCCACCCAAGGTGCAAGAGCAGACGTTTTATGTCCCCTCGGAAATGGGAAAAGAACACGTGCCAAACTTTAAAAGTGTCAAGGTTAAACCAACGGAAAGCTGAAATTGCACACTGAATTTAATCTAAGATAGAATATAGGATAGATAAGTTAAGTAACTCTGACTAAGTTTAAAAAGCGATGCCCATGTTTGGGCATCGCTTTCGTCGTTATTCAAATTTAGATTTAGATCTAGAGATGAGCATTAAGCATCTTGACAAGATCAGGTTTTCCACGGAAGCCAGTGATTTTATCAACCATCTTGCCGCCTTTGAAGATCATAAGGGTGGGAATACTCATGACACCATATTGTTGAGAAATGGGGCCATTTTCGTCGACGTTAAGCTTCCCAATGGTAATTTTTCCGACATACTCATCCGAAAGTTCTTCCACAACCGGACCTACCATGCGGCATGGACTACACCAAGGAGCCCAGAAATCTACCAATACTGCTTTCTCTGACTTCAGAACATCTGCATCAAAGTTTGCAGTCGTAAAAGTTTTTACATTTGCACCTGCCATTAAAAATTCCTCCTAATTAGTCGAATACGACTTATTTAATAAATTTGCTTAGCACCCCGACTAGTTCATCAATCGCTGCTTCCTGATCATTGCTTTCAACAGCATCTCTCATACAGCCTCGTGAATGATGTTCAAAGATAATAGTACCAACTCGGTTAATAGCGGCCCGAACAGCGGCCACTTGTATTAACACGTCCACACAATACTTGTCAGCGTCAACCATGCGTTGAATCCCTTTGACTTGACCTTCAATCTTTTTGAGCCGACGAATGAGATCTTCTTTGGATTCTGAATAAGGGGTCGAGTTAGTCATACCATAAATTCCTCCATACCCTAAGGGGGTAGCTACTCTGTTATTATAGCTAATAAAACTGCCTCTGTCAAACCCTTAGAGCGGAAACTTCACGGTCGTTCCTCAAACCTCGAGATCCGTTTTAATGTGTAATTCCTGTAATTGTTTGTCCTCCACCGTCGATGGAGCCTGAGCCATTAAGTCTGAAGCACTTTGCGTCTTAGGGAAAGCAATCACGTCTCGAATATTATCTTTTCCCGTTAAGAGCATAACCATCCGGTCAATCCCAAAAGCGACGCCACCGTGGGGTGGTGTACCGTATTCAAAGGCTTCCAGAAGATAACCAAATTTGTTCATCGCTTCTGCCTCAGATAATCCTAATAATTTGAAAATCCTCTCTTGAATGCCTCGACGATGAATACGAATACTCCCGCCTCCAAGCTCGGTGCCATTGAGTACCATATCATACGCCTTAGATCGAACGCTCAGTGTGTCCGTCTCTAGAAGCGGCAAATCTTCGTCCATGGGTGCTGTGAAGGGATGATGGATCGCGATATAACGTTTTTGATCCTCGTCATATTCCAATAGGGGGAATTCTGTCACCCATAAGAAATTCATGGCATCTTCCGAAATAAGCCCTAATCGTTTCGCTAATTCCAAACGAAGATGACCCAAGGCATCTGAGACGACCCCATAGGTATCGGCAACAAAGAACATGATATCGCCAGTTTCACCTCCCATGCGTTCAATTAAAGCGCTCATTTCTAGGTCTGTAAAGAACTTGGCAATGGGCGATTTTATTCCCTCTTTACCTAGTACGATCCAGGCCAAGCCTTTAGCCCTATATGTACTGACAAACTTCCCAAGGTCATCAATCTCGCGACGTGGTAGCCCTGAACACCCTTTAGCACAAATGCATTTGACGCTCCCGCCGTTAGCCACTGCATTGGCAAACACCTTGAAGCCCGTGTTGCCCACTAGATCTCCCACATCAACCAGTTCCATACCAAAGCGCGTATCGGGCTTATCAGATCCATAACGCGCCATCGCGTCTTTATAGGTTATGCGTGGGAAGGGCATACTGACTTTCTTTCCAATCGTTTCTGAGAAAATCCGCACCATCAATTGTTCCATCATAGGTAGGAGGTCTTCCTCTTCCACAAAGGACATCTCCACATCAAGCTGGGTGAATTCGGGTTGACGATCGGCTCTAAGATCTTCATCCCGGAAACAACGGGCAATTTGGAAATACTTCTCCAGCCCTCCAGCCATGAGGAGTTGCTTATATATTTGAGGGGATTGGGGCAAGGCATAGAACTCTCCCGCGTGAACACGGCTCGGAACCAGGTAGTCTCGAGCTCCCTCGGGTGAAGATTTAGTAAGGATCGGGGTTTCGACTTCATAGAAGTCTTGACTGTCAAAGAAATGACGTATTATTTGGGTGACTTGATGGCGAATCTTGAACACCGCCAGCATTTCAGGACGGCGTAGATCCAGATAGCGATATTTCAGACGCACTGTTTCATCCACGTCCACTTGATCAACAATCGTAAAGGGAGGGGTTTTAGCTCCGTTTAATATTTCCAGCGACTCTGCAATCATCTCGATCTCTCCAGAGGCTAAGTTCGTATTGATCATGCCCTCAGGCCGTGCGATGACCTTTCCCAGGATTGAAACCACAAATTCGGAACGGAGGCTTTCCGCAAGGGCAAAACCCTCTCCCATCTTCTCGGGTCCGAAGACAACCTGAACCAGGCCTGAGCGATCTCGCAGATCTACAAAAATTAAGCCCCCGTGGTCACGACGGCGCTGAACCCATCCCAACAAACGTACGACCTCTCCAACTCTTCCTAACCCTAACGTTCCATTTTCAACTCGTTCTGAAAATAATGTCATACGTTATCACCTCTCTGATACATTTTGTTCAGTTCTTCAATGGCCTTATTGAGGGGTACCTCAATTTGCTCCCCTAACCTTAAATCCTTAATGAGGAGCATCTTTTTCTCCAATTCTTGTTCTCCAAGAATGAGCGCGTATCTAGCGCCTTGGCGATCAGCCGCTTTAAGTTGCGCTTTCAAACTTCGACCCAAGAGATCCATACTCACCGGTAACCCTTGAGATCTTAAGACATTAACCAGAGCAAACCCTTCGGTCTGAGCTTTCTCGCCCAGAGCGACCAACATAGCGAACATCCCGATTTTTTCTTCGGGAAGTTTATGCTGAGCTTGCAGGGCCAATAGAACCCGCTCCATCCCCATGGCAAAACCGAAACCAGGCGTAGGGGGGCCACCAATTTCTTCCACCAGGCCATCATACCGGCCACCCCCACAGATGGAACTCTGCGCTCCGATTTCCTCCACCATGACTTCAAATGCCGTTTTTGTGTAATAATCTAGTCCCCGTACTAAACGGGGATTCACACTGAAAACCACGCCTGCGACGTCTAAAAAGGTAACAACTCTCTCAAAATGAGTGTTGCATTCCTCGCAAAGCGTATCGCGAGTTGTCGGAGCTCCAATCGTCACCGCCTGACACGTAGGGTTCTTGCAATCTAAGATTCGCAAGGGATTACGCTCAAAGCGGTCCAGACAGTCTTTACAAAGATTGTCCCGTTTTGTTGTCAAAAATTCTTGAAGAAGTGCCCTGTGCTTTGCCCGACAGACCGGACAGCCCACAGAATTAACATGGACTTCAAGCCCCGTTAGTCCAAGTCTTTGACATAAATTCCACACTAAGCTAATCACTTCTGCATCCACCACAGCTTGATCTGCACCCAGCACCTCAACTCCGAACTGGTGAAACTGGCGGAAACGTCCGCTTTGCGGTCGTTCATAGCGAAACATAGGGCCCATATAATACAGCTTAACGGGTTGGGGTTGTCCGTATAGTTTGTCCTCAACGTAAGCACGGCAAACCGACGCTGTCATTTCCGGACGAAGGGTCATCGAACGGTCTCCCTTATCCAAAAAAGTGTACATTTCTTTATTGACAATATCAGTCGTTTGTCCGACACCCCTCATGAAAAGTTCTGTTGCCTCAAATATCGGTGTGCGTATCTCTTCAAACCCGTACTCACGACAAACGTTACGCATCGTTTCTTCAAGATACTGCCATTGTTCAATCGTTCCTGGCAAGAGATCCTGTGTCCCTTTTGGACGTTGAATCGCCATAGCTTATTCCTCCTTGACGCCTATTCGCTCTAGGACCGAGTGTCCCAGTCTAACTTTTAATGATACTTTCTGGCTAGTAAAAAAAAGCCCTCGTTCCTTGCTTTGCGCAAGGGACGAGAACTTCTCGTGGTGCCACCCTAATTGACGGAATTTCTCCGCCCACTTTGAAGTCTATAACGAGACCAGCCGGTAAAAAATACTTCCTCTTAGGTGTCCTACCGAGTATCTTTCAGGCTAGTTTCAGTCTTGCTAGCCCTCCCTGGAGAAAGAGTGACTCAGGATCTTTCCAAAAGGTATCATAAATATTTTTCTTTATCTATTATTATGTTAACTTTATTTTATAAAGATTAGGTTCATTTGTCAAATTGGACCTTGTATATAGGGGTTGTCCCGCTTTTCTTCTCCAATGCTGGTCTCTTCGCCATGCCCCGGGAAAACCTTCGTGGCATCCGGTAGGATCATTAGTTTATCTTTAACGCCTTTTAGGAGTTGTTCCAAAGAACCTCCCGGAAAATCGGTTCTGCCAATTGACCCGGCAAAAAGAGTATCTCCGCTGATCAGCCCTTCAGTGCCTAAAAAACAAACGCCCCCTGGAGAGTGACCGGGTGTTGAAATCACGGTTAATAGTTCGTTACCCACCATAATTCCCTGTCCGTCCTGAAGCAGGAAATCTGCACTCTGAAGTACGAGTCCGGATCCTAAATAACTGGAAAGATTCTTTTTTGCATCCGTAAGCATCCCTGCATCGTCCGCATGGATTCCCACTTGGACGTCGCCCAAGAGCACTCTGAGTTCATCGACGGCTCCGATGTGATCCACATGGCCGTGGGTGAGCAAAATATAGTCCACCTTGAGGCCCTTGTCTAAAACCCAGCGCTGAATCTTTTTGCCATCTGCTCCTGGGTCAATAATCACGGCTTTCTTACTTTCCCTACAGGAGTACAAGTAACAATTTGCCCCCATGGGCCCCAGTGCTCGCCCTTCAATCACGACATATTCCCTCCTAGTTTTATAACGTTTAACAAGACTACGCCTGCTTATTTTGCCCCTGAATTCACTCGTTCCACATCCGTAATATCTTTGACCTTACGGATTCTATGCATGACTATTTTAAGCTGCTCGACGTTGCGTATCTCGACACGCAACTGAATATGGGCAATATTATCCTTATCTACCCGGGCATTGATCCCTAAAATATGGGTACGTGTTTCTAAAACCGTATTCATAACCTCCGTAACCAAGCGGGGCTTGTCCTTACCATAGATTTGAATATCAACGGGATAGGTAGAATCAATTTGATCAGCCCACTTAACTTCCACCGTCCGTTCATTCTCCTCTTCAGAGTGACCCATCATATTGCTACAGTCCCAACGATGAATAGACACCCCACGGCCCCGGGTAATATAGCCCGTTATGGCATCTCCCGGCAAAGGATTACAGCACCGTGAAAAACGCACCAAGACGTTATCTACCCCTTTAACTCGGATCCCGTGGGAGGCTTTGCCGTAAGGAGTGGGTTTTTTGACCTCCCCTTGTTGAAGTGCCGCAAGATGCATTTTTTCCCGTTCATCTTTAGACAGTTCTTCACGTAAGCGCACTAGGACTTTATTGGCCGTGAGTACACCGTCTCCGATCGCGGCGTATAGATCATCCACTCCAATGAAATTGTGACTCTTCCCAATCGCTAAGAGGCTTTCTATTTTGAGGATACTTCCCGGTTCAAGCCCAAGTTTTCGTACTTCTCGATCCAGAGTTTCGCGACCTCGGGCAATATTTTCTTCTCGTTGTTCCTTCTTGAACCATTGCCGGATTCTATTCTTTGCTTGAGAGGTTTTAACAAAAGACAACCAATCCCGGCTGGGTGCCCCCCCTTGCTTAGACGTAAGAATTTCCAGAATGTCCCCATTCGATAATTTCGTCTCGAGTGGAACAATTCGCCCGTTGATTTTAGCACCAATACAACGATGCCCAACATCCGTATGGACACGGTAAGCAAAATCGATCGGACAAGATTCGGCGGGTAGCTCGACCACATCCCCTTTAGGGGTAAATACAAAGACTGTATCTGCAAATAAGTCAATCTTTAACGATTCCATAAATTCTCCGGCATCCCTGGAATCATGTTGCCACTCCAGCAACTGTCGCAACCAAGAAAGCTTCTGATCAAAGTTAACGCTCGCAGCTTTGTTAGCCACTTCTCGGCTACTGCCTTCCCGGCCATTAATTTCTTTGCTACCGCCTTCTTTGTACTTCCAATGTGCAGCAATACCGTATTCGGACGTACGATGCATGTCACACGTCCGAATCTGAACTTCAAAGGGTTCACCGTGGAGTCCAATGAGCGTGGTATGTAGCGACTGGTACATATTAGGCTTGGGCATAGCAATATAGTCCTTAAAACGTCCAGGTATAGGCTTCCATAAAGTATGGATAATTCCCAAAGCACCATAACAATCATTGACGGATTCAACAACCACCCGAATAGCCATTAAATCGTAAATTTCACTCAGTTCTTTTTTTTGAGTGATCATCTTACGATAAATGCTGTAAAAGTGCTTAGGCCGCCCGGCAATGTCTGCATATATTTCAACTTCATTCAGTCGTACACGCATTTGATCGATCACTTCACTGATAAAAGCTTCGCGCTGCGCTCGTTTCAGCGCAATATTTTCGACTAAGTCATAGTATTCCTCTGGTTTCAAATATCGAAACGAAAGATCTTCCAGCTCCCATTTTATCCTAAAAATCCCAAGACGATTCGCTAATGGAGCAAAAATCTCCAGAGTTTCTTGCGCAATTTCTTTTTGTTTTTGGGTGGAATGATATTTCAAGGTACGCATATTATGAAGGCGATCGGCCAGTTTAATTAGAATAACTCGGATGTCCTTGGCCATGGCCAAGAACATCTTGCGTAAATTCTCGACTTGTTGCTCCACCTTACTCTTGTACTCAATCCGTCCGAGCTTGGTCACACCATCAACCAGCAAAGCAATTTCTGAACCAAATCGCTTTTCGATATCCTCGATCGTATAATCCGTATCTTCAACAACATCATGAAGCAGGGAAGCAGCGAGGGTAGCCTCATCCATTTCCAGTTCGACTAATATTTTTGCCACTTCGAGAGGATGGAGAATATAATCTTCCCCTGAAATTCGAAGTTGATTCCTATGTGCCACTTCAGCAAATTCATAAGCCTTGTCAATAATGTCTAGACGTGCCTGTGGAAATTTATTTTGCAGTTTTACCCTTAACTCCGCGAAGGACATTGGCGAACTCCTCTCATCCACATAATCACGGTTTGTTGAAGTTAATGCGGATCCCTAGTACTTGACCAAAGAAAAAACGGGATACTCAGTTAACTTGTCTCTTCCGTTTAAAAACGTTAATTCAATTAGAAAACCCATACCTAGCATATCCGCACCAATTTTTTTCATTAAAAGCGCCGTCGCCAGCATGGTTCCTCCGGTTGCCAGCAGGTCATCAACGACGACAACACGTTCTCCTGGAGTAATGGCATCTGCATGGACTTCTAACGTATCAAATCCATATTCTAAGGCGTAGGTTTCGCTGATGATTTTCCCAGGTAGTTTACCGGGTTTACGAACTGGAACAAAACCAATTCCTAAAGCGTAGGCAAGTGGAGCCCCTAGCAAAAAACCACGCGCTTCAGGTCCGACAATCACGTCTGGGTTCCAAGGCTTAATCTTTTGTGCCATTGCATCAATCGCAGCCCGGAACATTTCACCATTTTTCAATAAAGTGGTTATATCCTTATACGAAATCCCTTCCTTGGGGAAATCATTAATCACACGAATATGATCTTTAAAGTCCATCACTGCTCCAACCTTCTTCTTATGACACGTTAGGCGTCTTTTCGATTTCATCATATACAACTGAACTTTCGCACCCAGATAAACTAGCCGAAAATAAGTATAAAAAAGAGACAAAAAACGATGAAAATCCGCATGAAGCCTCAGTTTTTGGTATAATTAAGTGCTAACCAAAACAACCAAAAAAGAG
>Ga0209386_1000715_pt1 | contig 15190 bp, 13 predicted proteins | sample NGEPertwo_FD_184510 | JGI IMG/M metagenome (GOLD analysis project Ga0209386, IMG submission 184510) | Arctic peat soil microbial communities from the Barrow Environmental Observatory site, Barrow, Alaska, USA - NGEE Permafrost154B-two... | ecosystem: Environmental > Terrestrial > Soil > Wetlands... | reverse complement strand
GTAATTGATGCTAGGGTTGCCAACTTGGCTTCCGGCTTTATGACCTTTGATCACTCCAAATTACCTTGGTTTCTAAACTACGATGAAGTGGATTACATCATTGAAGGAGAGTTTGTTCTAGAGGTTGAGGGCAAAGTAATCCGTGCAGTAGCAGGAGATGTGCTTTATATCCCGAAGGGAAGCAAGGTAATCTTTTCTTCTCCATCATTTTGCAAGGTGTTTTATGCAACCTATCCTGCTAACTGGGCGGATTTTTTTGAGTGAACTCGTTTAGCTTAAGCTAAACATCGGGAGTTTGGTGGGGGAGTCTTGGAATTTTAATTATATATATATTAAGCACCCTTGTTAATTCTTTTTAAAATGGAAAGTGTAACATTTTATGATGCTCTCCATTTTCTCCTCTACAAGTTGGCAAGAGCTACCAATAGTCTACCAAAAAGCTTATAACTAAAATTTCCATAAAAAACAGCTTAACAAATTTAGTAGAATACTCTCACATCACAGTTATGATATGAGGGTATTCTTAGTTTAGCCCTTTTTCAAAATTGTCCTTGACATAGGGTCCATATTAGTTTGCTGGGGCGCTTAATATTTTCCACTGAAAGGGGAAGATTAATAGAGCCAGTGGGGTAAAAGTCGCGTAAATTATAGTTATTGACTATTCTATTAATAATTAGTATAATAACTAATAACTAAAGTCTATCTTTCTAATCTTACTTAAATCTAAGGTCTGCAAACAATGCAAGGAAAGAGAGGAGAATGAACCACAAATGACTGAACTCATCTTATCCAGATTACAATTCGCGGTGATCACGTCTTATCATTTCTTGTTCGTACCACTAACACTGGGTCTATCCGTTTTGGTTGCAATGATGGAGTCTTGGTATGTAAAGACAGGAAATGAAACGTACAAAAAAATGACTAAGTTTTGGGGAAAATTATTCCTGATTAACTTTGCTATGGGTGTCGTAACAGGAATAGTTCAAGAGTTTCAATTTGGAATGAACTGGTCTGAGTATTCAAGGTTTGTCGGAGATATTTTCGGAGCCCCATTAGCAATTGAGGCATTAGTTGCCTTCTTTCTAGAATCAGTGTTTTTAGGCTTGTGGATTTTTGGATGGGATAAATTGTCCAAAAAAACACATGCACTTACTATTTGGCTTGTAGCCATTGGTACCAACTTGTCCGCACTTTGGATTTTGATTGCTAACTCGTTTATGCAAGAACCAGTTGGGTATATTCTGCGAAATGGCCGGGCAGAAATGACCGATTTCTTTGCCTTAATTACAAATCCTCATGTAATATATCAATTTCCTCATACTGTACTCAGTGGATTCGTAACCGCGGCGTTCTTCGTTATGGGGATTAGCGCTTACCATTTACTGAAAAAGAATCATCTGGAAGTTTTTCACCGTTCGTTCCACATGGCAGTAATTTTCGGATTAATCAGTGCCATCGGAGTCGCAGGCATTGGACACTTTCAAGCAATGCATCTTGTGCAGGTACAACCCATGAAAATGGCTGCTGCTGAAGCGCATTGGGAGACTGAAAATCCCGCAGGTTTAGTGTTATTTGCCACAATCGATGAGAAAAATCAGAAAAATAATTTCGAGGTTAAAATTCCTGGCTTGTTAAGTTTCCTTTCATACAATAGTTTTTCGGGAGAAGTTAAAGGAATTAATGAACTCCAGACTGCTGATGTCCAGAAATTTGGGCCAGGCAACTATGTTCCACAAGTAACTTCTTTATTCTGGAGTTTTAGGATTATGCTATTGGCTGGATTTTGGCTAGTGCTAATTCCGATCCTAGGGCTTTACTTCTATAAAACAAATCGTCTGGACCAAAAGACTTGGTTTTTAAAGGTTGTACTATTGACAATTCCAATACCTTATATTGCTAATACCGTGGGTTGGTATATGGCTGAAGTTGGACGTATGCCTTGGATTGTTTATGGATTACAAAAAGTAGACGCAGGTCTATCCACCTCAGTTTCGGCACTTTCTATACTGATCACTTTTGTTGGCTTTACTCTGATTTATGGAGTCTTGGCCGTAGCAGACGTTTACCTCTTGCTTAAGTTTATTAAGAAGGGTCCGGAAGACGTTAGTACGGATAAATCACTGAAAAGTGGAATAAAGGGGGCGTCGTTATGGACTTAAACATTCTTTGGTTCATACTTATCACCGTCTTGTTTGTCGGATTCTTTTTTCTTGAAGGATTTGATTTTGGAGTAGGAATTCTACTGCCTTTCCTAGGTAAAAACGACTCAGAACGTCGAGTGATCATCAATACCATCGGACCGGTTTGGGACGGGAATGAGGTGTGGCTGATAACGGCCGGTGGTGCAATGTTTGCAGCTTTTCCTAATTGGTATGCAACTTTGTTTAGTGGCTTCTATCTCGCTTTGTTTCTAATATTGTTTGCTATAATAATTCGCGGTGTTGCTTTCGAATTTCGTAGCAGTGACAGTAACCCCACTTGGAGAAATACATTTGATTGGATGATCTTCGGTGGAAGTTTCCTTTCCGCTCTTCTTTGGGGCGTTGCATGCTCCAATATAGTTAAGGGAGTGCCAATTGACGCAAAAATGCAATATGTTGGAACCTTTTTCACACTACTCAATCCTTATGCTATCGTTGGTGGTTTAACTACACTACTGGTATTCATGCTTCATGGCGCTTTATATCTCAACTTAAAGACTACCGGAGAGATGGAAAAGCGGGCTTCGAAGGCTGCCAAGAAAATTGCAGTGGTTGCTATCCCGGTTGTTCTCTTATTTGCGGGATTGACTTATTTCCAAACAGATCTGTTTTCTAATCTTGGAGCTGGCATTACTTTGTTAGCATCCGGTGTAGCATTAGTCCTAGCCTATGTGTTGATACGTTCCAGTAAGGGCGGTTGGGCTTTTGTTGCAAATGGTGTTACCATTCTCTTGTTTACAGTAGCTTTGTTTTGGGGACTCTTCCCACGGGTTATGATTTCCAGTCTAAATCCAGAATGGAGTTTAACTATTTATAGTGCCTCGTCTAGCCCCTATACTTTAAAGATTATGACGATTATTGCACTGACAATGGTTCCAATTGTACTTTTGTATCAGGGATGGACCTATTGGGTTTTTCACAAACGCATTACAGAAAAAGACTTACACTATTAGTCGTCAGTGTCTCTGCCCGTTCGCACACGTTCCATTGCTATTAGCTTGATGCCAAGGCTAAAACGCAAAACCCATTGGCTTCTCTGGTCGAATGTTATGCCATCCTTGGCCATTCGACACTAGGCACGTCCTGTGCCGTCGCATGTGTGTTATTGCGTTTCTTCACGCCTTATCGCCTGCGCTCATTGACGCAATTCCTCTCTCCGTGCTCTCTAAGCAGAGAAACTTCCTCTGGCTTAGGTTGACGGGGGGGTGGGTACGATTTCCACACAAAGAAAGTTAAACGAAAATGGAGGAGCAAGAGACGTCTTGCTCCTCCATTTTTGCATCTTTATAGCTTGTAGGATACTCTGTAGTAAGGGCTAACGATGAACGGGAGATGAGATAAATGTTCGATAAGCGATTAGCTCATGAGGCAAAACCTGTCGTAGGGTTTGTGATGCTCACGGTTGGGATGGGCATAGCAATCGCTTTGCTAGCCGTTGCCCAAGCTTGGTTCTTCTCCCGGGTCGTTGCTGGGGTATTCTTAGAAGGGGCTACCCTTAGCTCAGTCTGGAATTTCTTGATTTTCATTCTCGGGATTATTGGGCTGCGGGCAGTCTTTCAATGGGTCAGTGAAATAAGCGCTCATGAAGCGGCTTTCCACATTAAGGCAAGTCTGCGTAAACGGTTAATAAGCCATATTGTTTCCTTAGGACCGGTGTATGCTCAAGGGGAAAGGGCAGGAGAGTTAATCACAACGGTGGTAGATGGGATCGAATCTCTCGAGGAATACTTTTCAAAGTACCTGCCCCAACTGCTTCTGGCTGCAGGAATACCGTTGCTTATTTTAGGATTTGTGTTTCCTCTAGATTGGAAATCAGGGTTAATTCTTTTATTCACGGGTCCGCTCATTCCTATCTTTATGATGCTGATCGGAAAGCTGGCTGAGAAAAAATCATTGCACCAGTTTCAAAGTTTAAGTCGAATGAGCGCACATTTCTTAGATGTTTTACAAGGAATTACGACTCTTAAAGTGTTTGGCCGGGCGAAAGATCAAACACAGGTAATTGAGAGAGTGAGTGATTCGTTCCGAAAAACTACACTAAGTGTGTTGAGGATCGCTTTTTTATCTGCGCTTGTGTTAGAATTTTTAGCAACTATGAGCACAGCGATTGTTGCTGTAACCATAGGGTTAAGACTTGTTTATGGAACCCTTTCTTTCTCAGCAGGGTTGTTTCTCTTGCTCCTCGCACCTGAATTTTACACTCCCTTAAGAACTCTCGGCTTAAATTTCCACGCTGGGCTGTCTGGGGTAAATGCGGCGGAGCGGATCTTTGAAATTCTGGACGTTCCTTTGATGTGTGTAGAGGAGAGTAGTGAGGACAATAAGGCCAATAAAGACAATAAAGACAGTAAAAATACAAAACGTGCTGAGAACCTAAAAGCAATAGATAATAATATAATGATAGAACATGAAAATAATAATAATAATAATTCAATAGAAAAACTGAGGGGACAAGAGTTATCCACTGATTTTGACATCTCTCTTGAACACGTTAGCTTAACGTACCAGGCGGGAGAAAAACCAGCATTGAGTGGGATCAACCTATCTCTATTTTCTGGAGAAAGAGTTGCTCTCGTAGGGCCTAGTGGTGCAGGAAAAACTTCTATTGCCCAGATTCTACTTCGTTTTATAGAGCCATCCGCGGGTAATGTTTTTGTCAATGGAGAATTACTCAAGACTATTTCGCTTAAAAATTGGCGTGAACAGATTGCGTACGTTCCCCAGACCCCTTATTTATTTGCAGGGAGTATTGCGGACAATATTCATTTTGGAAGGCCATCTGCAACAATCGAAGAGGTTAGGAGAGCAGCTCAAGATGGGTCAGCCCATGAGTTCATTTTAGAGCTTCCCGGTGGTTATGATACCTCTCTTGGAGAAGGGGGCACTCGCTTAAGCGGTGGACAGGCCCAAAGAATTGCAATCGCTCGTGCGTTATTGAAAGATGCTCCTTTACTCATTTTAGATGAAGCAACATCTTCCTTAGACACAGCTAGTGAATTCGAAGTTCAGAAAGCACTGAAGCGACTAATGGAGAGAAAAACCACTTTAATCATTGCTCATAGGCTAAGTACTGTTCGTCAAGCGGATCGAATCCTAGTGTTAGACGAAGGGAAGATTGTTGAACAGGGTAACCACGAAGAATTGATGAGAAAGCACGGACTTTATAGCCGACTGGTTTCAGAATATCGAGGTGAGTCTATATGAAGAGTATAATGTGGTTAACTCGCTTCATGTTACCTAGCTGGCGGAGAATCATACTCGCTTTAATTTTAAGTGCGCTAACGATCACGAGTCACATCGGCTTAATGGCTACGTCTGCCTATCTTTTAGCTAGGGCTGCTCTTCATCCGCCTATACTAGATTTAATGATACCCATCGTGGGAGTCCGCTTTTTCGGACTCTCACGGGCAGTCTCACGTTACGTAGAACGGTATGTGTCCCATGACGTGACGTTTCGAGTCTTAAGCCAAATTCGGGTAAAATTTTATCAAGGGTTAGAACCCCTGGCCCCAGCTCGATTATTAAACTTTAGGAGTGGGGATCTTCTGAGTAGGATTGTAGCGGATGTGGAAATCCAGCAAAACTTATTTTTACGAGTTTTCGCGCCGCCTTTCGTCGCCTTACTTGTCCTTCTTGGATATGGCTTCTTTTTAGCCCGTTATGATTTACGATTTTCCTTCATCCTTGCCGCCAGTTTTCTAGTAGCGGGGCTTGGGATACCGTGGGGAATAAAAGCTATGAGTCAAGGTGTAGGGCGTCAGATGGTCGCTTTAAAAGCAGAGCTCAACACACAAGTTGCCGATAGCCTTTTGGGAATTACGGAATTAGTTGCCTATGGACAAGACCAAACACACTTGGCTAAGATTCAGCGAACAGACAAGAAATTGATGGATAAGCAGCGTCGAATCGCCTGGCTTACGGCACTTTCCTCTGCCATGACGGGGATGATTGCCAATCTAGGCATGTGGTTCGTCCTCGTTCTCGGTATATTACTCGTGGAAAAAGGTAAGTTGAGTGGAGTAAACTTAGGGATGTTAGCTCTGGGGACCTTCAGCAGCTTTGAAGCGTTGTTTCCCTTAGCCCTAGTCCCTCATCATCTGGAACAAAACTGTGCGGCCGCGGATCGATTGCTAGAGTTGATCGAGGGTAAACCTGCAGTACAGGATACTGGCGTAGATTCTCCCAAACCGGAGGGATTGGATTTTTCCTTCCAAGACGTGAGCTTTAGGTATGGCCATGATGAACCATGGGCTTTGGATCATCTGACGTTTCGGATACCCCAACAAGGCAAGGTGGCGATCGTTGGACAGAGTGGAGCCGGCAAGACTAGTATCGTCAATCTCCTTCTTCGTTTTTGGGAATACGGCGAAGGTCAAATTGACTTGGGTGGACATTCGTTACGGGAGTACACTCAGGAGGATGCTCGGAGATTTTTTGGAGTTATGACTCAACGTACGCATCTTTTCAACGCGACAATCCGAGAAAATCTTCTTTTGGCGAAACCAGAGGGGACGGATGAAGAACTAATTCAAGCGTCTCAGCAAGCTAAGCTCCATGATTTTATCCTGTCTTTACCCCAAGGGTATGACAGCTACGTCGGAGAAGGTGGTTTTAAACTATCAGGGGGACAGAGACAGCGTTTGGCTATTGCTCGAGTCTTTTTAAAAAATGCCCCGATATTAATACTTGACGAAGCCATGGCAGGACTTGATCCCTTGACCGAACGGGAGGTTATGGATGAAGTCTATCAACTAATGGAAGGGCGTACCACCTTAGTTATCACACATCGTCTTCCTGGCTTAGAGAAAATGGATGAAATACTCGTACTCGACAAGGGTCAGATCGTTGAACGTGGAAAGCACGAAGAGCTGCTCCAACAAAAAGGGCTCTATACTAAGCTGTGGGAGGCTAAAGGTTAGTCCTCGCTTTCATTTCCTTGTTCTAAGAGGGATTCAGCTTCGTGCGTAGGTAGAGTTTGCACATTTTTAAGCTTTCGAGCTATAGTCCTAGACTTTCTGGTCGCGGTTTCGATAGTGTTACTGGCTTCTTGAAGTTTCTTCTGGGTTTTTTCGAGGACCTCCACAAACTTCCCAAATTCCGTTTTCACTGCGCTCAGCAAGTTCCAGACTTCACTAGAACGCTTTTCTATAGCGAGAGTTCTGAACCCCATCTGTAGGCTGTTGATGAGGGCAGCCAGCGTAGTCGGGCCAGTGATGACGACTTTGTACTCCCTTTGGAGGAATTCACAAAGTCCAGGTCGACGTAAAACCTCAGCATATAATCCTTCGACGGGTAAGAACAAGATACCAAAATCAGTGGTATTAGGAGGATCGATATATTTGGCATGAATTGTTTTCCCCTCCAGCTTGATACGGTTTTCCAGGGATTTTCCGAGTTCTTCAATGCGTGTAAGGTTGGCTTGATCCTGTGCTTGGATTAAACGTTCATAATCTTCCATCGGGAATTTCGCATCGATAGGTAACCATATTATACTGTCATGACCGTCCCGTGCAGGGAGTTTGATCGCAAATTCAACCCGTTCGTTGCTTCCTGCCTTGGTTACAACATTTGTGGCATATTGCTCGGGGGTTAGGATTTGTTCCAATAAATTGCCTAATTGTATTTCTCCCCAAATGCCTCGGGTTTTAACATTAGTAAGAACTTTCTTTAGATCTCCCACGCCTGTAGCCAAGGTTTGCATCTCCCCAAGCCCTTTATGCACCGCCTCTAAGCGTTCACTTACTAACTTAAAGGATTCACCTAAGCGTTGCTCAAGAGTCGCGCTGAGCTTTTCATCGACAGTCGCACGCATTTGATCCAGTTTCTGTCCATTATCTTGTTGAATGAGCAGAAGCCGTTCTTCCACCGTTTGGCGTAACTGTTCTAATTTTTGATCATTTGTTTTGGTAAGAGAGCCTAACTGAGTGGCAAAAATGTCTAATTGGTTACGCTGCAGGTTGGCAATCTCTGCCATACGTATTAGAATGGATTCGTTAAAGGAATGGACAGACTGGTTAAGTTCTTCGCGGACTTGTCTGGCATTCGAATTAGATTCCTCTCGGTTCTTGGAGATTTCGCTATTGACAAGTCGTTCGTTCCTTTCAAGATTTTTCTCTAAGGAAACAAACTTACTCTCGAACTGAACAAACGGGTTTTGTGAAGAACGCGCCAATAAGATAATAAGTAAAATGATGACAATGCCTACAAGAATAATTAAACCGATCAGTAACTGTTCTGTCATAAGAATACCCTCCTGATATGCAATGCACTATCTGTTTAACACTTTATCATACTGGGGAGACATTATTGGTAAAAGATTATTTATTATTGCTAAGAGTAATGATCACAGGAGAGTTAGAGTAAAATTATAGTAGGAGAAACAATATTGACTTATACAATTTTACATGTTAAGTTTAATGAACAACATATTGTCACGGGCGGGGGAGCTGGAAAGGCCGGCTGAGATTTAGACCCTATAAGGTCTAGGACCCTTTTAACCTGATCTGGATAATGCCAGCGTAGGTGAGCAGTTTTACTCTTTTATGAAGTTAAAAGAGCACAAACCCTATTCTGGGGCTTTGTGCTCTTTTTAGTATATTTAAGGAGGTTGCTATGAAAAAGGTACTTACCATAGCTGGTTCAGACTGTAGTGGTGGGGCAGGTATTCAAGCTGATATAAAAACGTTCTCTGCTCACGGAGTTTACGGAATGAGCGTAATTACAGCGGTCACTGCTCAAAATACCCAAGGAGTATTTGCGGTAGAGGATATATCAGGAGATGTGATAGCTAAACAAATTGAGTCAATATTTGACGATATTGAGGTCGACGGAGTAAAAATCGGGATGGTTTCTCAAGTCCAAACAATTGAGGTCATCGCAGATCGATTGAGACACTACTCACCTCAAACCATCGTTCTGGACCCCGTGATGGTCTCGAAGAGTGGATACCATTTGTTGAACCCAGAGGCGGAAGCAATTCTAATTAAGGAATTGTTGCCTATGGCTATGGTCGTTACACCTAATATTCCTGAGGCTGAGGTTATGACTAATATGTCTATTCGTACGCTCAAGCAAATGGAAGAGTCTGCCAAGGCTATATATCAAATGGGAGCAAAAAATGTACTTATCAAGGGGGGACATCTAGAGAACGAATCGACAGATATACTATATGATGGGCGGGAATTTAGTTATTTTTCCTCACCCAGGATTGCTACAAGAAATACCCATGGAACGGGGTGTACCCTTTCGTCAGCTATTACTGCAAATCTGTCTCTAGGGTACACACTTAATCAGGCCGTCTTACTAGCTAAGGAGTACATCACAATTGCGATTCAGCATTCATTATCAATCGGCAAAGGCGTTGGACCAACTCATCACTTCTATACTCTTTACAAAAAGGCGGGTTTAATCGAATGAGTATTTCAACAAAAAATAACTTATCCATGTTCAACTTCACAACCCTCTGGTTTGGTGCGGCAATTTCTGTAGCCGAAATTTTAGCAGGCGGACTGCTCGCCCCCCTAGGCTTTAAGATGGGGCTTCTGGCTATACTTCTTGGACACCTTGTAGGGACAACTCTTCTGGTTTTAGCAGGAGTCATCGGAACCACAGAAAGAATACCTGCTCTAGTATCCACTAGAATATCCTTCGGATCATACGGTTCCTACGTATTTTCAGTCTTAAATGTTTTACAATTACTTGGTTGGACTGCAGTTATGATAATAGTTGGGGCCAGGTCAGTTAATGAGATTACGAAAACTTTGTGGTTTTTTGACCATCAGACGGTTTGGAGCCTAGTCATTGGAGTGTTCATTATGCTCTGGGTCTGGCTTGGAAAAGATATCGGCTGGAAAAAAGCAAACAACATTGCTGTTATCTTATTATTTTTATTGACGATGGTCTTAAGTGTTATCATCTTTCGCAACAATGAACTATTTGATAAGTTAGGTTCAGGAGAGATGGCGTTCGGCTTAGGCCTGGAATTAGCAGTCGTCATGCCCTTATCCTGGTTACCCTTGATTGCTGACTATACCCGATTTGCCAAAACGAAACGTGGCGGGGCATGGGGCAGCTGGTTGGGCTACTTTATTGGTAGTAGCTGGATGTTCATGATCGGCTTGGGTGCAGCAATAGTCTATTCTAATCCGGACCCATCAGCAATGCTATTATCCTTAAATCTTGGTATAATAGCCTTAGGAATTATTGTTTTGGCAACTGTAACGACTACCTTTCTTGATGCTTATTCTGCAGGAGTTACTTTTTTGAATATATTTCCTAAAATGAACGAAAAATTAGTGGCCTTAGTATTGACAGCCATTGGAACAGGTCTAGCAATCGTTGTCAATATCGAAGAATATGAGAGCTTTCTCTATGCAATTGGATCGGTTTTTGCGCCATTATTTGCCATCTTGTTGACAGATTATTTCCTTTTGAAAAATAAAAAAATTCAGACTGATCTCTTAGCAAACTGGGCAACATTAGCTCTCTGTGCCTTCGGTACAATTTTATATTACCAGTTTATCAATTTAAATTTTGTTCTAGGTGCTACGATTCCGGTTATGTTGATTATCAGCATAATACATTTAATAACATGGAGGTTGACTGTCAAATGGAAATACGTGAGAAGATCTTAGGAAACTTCACCTCAGTCAAAGAGAAAAGCCCCTTGATTCATCATATTACCAACTATGTCACCGTCAATGATTGTGCAAATATTGTTCTGGCCCTTGGAGGCTCACCTGTCATGGCCGATGATCTCGGAGAAGTCGCTGAAATGGTTGGCTTTGCCTCTGCCCTCGTTCTTAATATTGGCACCATTAATTCAAGGACCATCGAAAGCATGCTAGCTGCAGGAGTTCGGGCGAAGGAGTTGGGCATCCCAGTGATCCTGGATCCAGTAGGAGTAGGTGCAACAAAACTGCGGACCAATACTGCAGAACAATTAATTAGAGAACTGAAACCCGAGGTTATACGGGGTAATATGTCCGAGATCATGGTTTTAGCGGGCGAAAACGTCGCTATTAAGGGTGTGGATTCGATGGCAAACGAACAAGGTAGTTCTATAATTGCTAAAAAATTAGCCGCAAGCTTAAGCTGCGTTATTGCAATTACAGGAAAAACGGATGTCGTGTCTGATGGACTTCAAGTATGTTTGCTGGATAATGGACACCGGATTTTAGCAGACGTCACTGGGACTGGTTGTATGACGACTTCTCTTGTTGGAACCTTTTGTGGCGTAACGAAAGATTACTATACTGCTTCCATTGCTGGCATAATTGCCATGGGGATAGCCGGAGAAATTGCTCAGGCTTCGCTACACCATGGAGAAGGGATTGGAACTTTTAGGGTAAGGTTGTTGGATAGTATCTACCATCTGACCCCTGAAATTTTAGCGAGAGAGGGCAAGATCAGTTATGAGTAAGACGAAGGTGGACTACAGTCTTTATCTGGTCACGGATCGAGGAATACTTGGAGAGCGGGATTTGGTGGAAAGTATTGAGCATGCAATACAGGGCGGGGTAACAGTTGTACAATTACGGGAGAAATCTGTTTCTACCTTGCAGTTCTTACGGTTGGCTGTCAGGGTAAAAGAGCTAACCTCTCGTTATCATATTCCCTTAATAATTAATGATCGTTTAGACATTGCTCTGGCGGTCGATGCCGATGGCTTGCATGTAGGACAAGATGATTTACCTATGCTAAAAGCAAGGGAGCTATTTCCTCATAAACTCATCGGAGTATCTGTTAGTAACTTGGCGGAAGCGCTTTTAGCCCAACAACAAGGCGCTGACTATTTAGGGGTAGGAGCCATCTTCAGCACAACAACAAAAACCGATGCGACCGAGGTTAGTCTCGATCAGTTAGAACTTATCAAAAAAACAGTAACAATTCCCGTGGTCGCTATCGGCGGGATCAATAGGAGCAACCTAGCCCAGGTTATGCTGACAGGTATAGATGGAATATCTGTCGTATCAGCCATTTTAGCTGAGGAGAATATTCTAGAGGCTACAAAGCAAGTGAAAGCGCTCATGATTTAATGAGCTGAAGTTACGTTTGCACCACAAATAGCTACATTTCATATAAATGTGGCTATTTGTATGTACTATCTTTCTTGTCGTGGTTTACGAGGTGAGTTATACTAGAAAAAATGAAGGGCTAGGTAAAGTATTTGTACAAGGAGGAGGAATTTAGATGTTGCAAGGGAGAATCGCACTGATTACTGGGGGAGGAACTGGGATTGGACGGGCAATCGCCTTAATATTAGCTCGATCAGGTGTTCACATCGCTCTTAACTTTTCTCGTTCGGAAGAGGATGCTTTAAAGTCTTGTCAAGAAATCCAGGCTATAGGAGTTCGCTGCTCCATCTATAAAGCAGATGTAGCGCAGGATACCGAAGTTAGGTTGATGGTGAGTCAAGTAGTGACAGACTATGGCAAGCTTGATATCTTAATTAATAACGCTGGAATGACTCATTTCGTCGAGCATACCGATCTAGAGGGAATGAAAGAGGAATATTGGGACGATATTATGGGAGTCAATGTTAAGGGTATGTTTTTTTGTTGCCGGGCCGTAGCTGGTGAATTGAAGAAGAGCGGGGGGTGCATTGTTAACATCACATCGATCGCTGGATTGACGGGATTGGGCAGTTCTATCGCTTATGCTGCTTCTAAAGCGGCAGGAATAAGTGTCACTAAATCTTTAGCCCGAGTTCTTGCCCCTGAAGTAAGGGTTAATGCTGTTGCGCCTGGAATTGTTCAAACACGATGGGTGGAAGGTAAGGAAGACCATATCGCGCGGCTAGCTGCAGGAACCCCGCTCGGTCGAATTGCAGCACCTTACGATATTGCAGAAGTGGTCTTTTCATTAATTGCTCATGCAGGGTTTGTAACCGGGCAGACAATTGTAGTCGATGGAGGTAACTTTATTTGATGATTAGCAACTTGAATTTATTGATAGATTCAATAAAGGATCAAGTAATTCTTTGGAGACGTCACCTGCACCAGAATCCAGAAGTATCTTATCACGAGGGAGAAACCTCCCAGTTTATTTATAATACACTCTTGTCCTTTGGTAATCTAGAGGTGACTCGGCCTACAAAGACGAGTGTGATGGCGAGACTGATAGGAAATCAACCAGGTAAGGTGGTAGCAATTAGGGCAGATATGGATGCTCTGCCAATTCAAGAAGAAACTGCGTTTGATTATGCTTCCCAAAACCCCGGGGTGATGCATGCTTGTGGGCACGACGCTCATATTGCCATGCTATTGGGAGTCGCAAAGCTTTTCTGTGGTATGCAATCAGATGTTACAGGAGAACTACGCTTCATCTTTCAGCACGCCGAGGAATTATTCCCCCCTGGAGGTGCTGAAGAGCTTGTTGAAGCTGGGGTGATGGAAGGGGTAGACGCTATAATCGGTGGACATGTGTGGGCTCCTTTAGAAGTTGGTAAGGTAGGCCTTACTTATGGCCCGATGATGGCTTCGCCAGATTCTTTTTATCTCACGATTAAGGGGGAAGGTGGACACGGAGCGATGCCGCATCAAACGATTGATGCTATTCTAATTGGCGCAGAAGTGGTCGTTAACTTGCAACATATCGTTTCGCGGAACATTGATCCCTTAGATCAGGTAGTAGTCTCTGTGTGTCGGTTTGTGGGTGGCACATCTAATAACATTATACCGAACAAAGTACAAATAGACGGCACTATTCGCACCTTGGATCCCAAGCTACGCCAAGAGGTTCCGCTCTTGCTTGAGAGAATTGTCAAAGGGGTTACGTCTGCTCACGGGGCAGACTATGATTTAAAAGTTATTCAAGGCTACAGACAGGTGATTAATGATCAGAGCGTCGTTCAAGTTTTAGAAGAGACCGTGCGTGAAGTCCTGGGTGATGAGGCGCTAGAGTTTGTCCGACCCAGCATGGGAGCGGAAGATTTTTCAGCGTATATGCAAAAAGCCACAGGTGCATTTTTCTTCATTGGCGGAGGAAACAAAGAGAAAGGTTACGTTTACCCCCATCACCACCCTTGCTTTATGATTGATGAAGATGCTCTGCAAAACGGTATGAAAATATTTATTAAGGCAGCGATAAAACTTCTAGTGTGAAGGGAAAGTCAGACAGGGATAGTATGGAGGAAATTGTGGTTGAAGTAAGACATGAAACGTGTTCCACCGTCAGTAAGATAGTTAAGATAAAGATTATGCGTAAAATAATTGACGATGCACCTCTTCAAGCAGGAGATATCTTAGGCTTCTCTTGCGCCTCTTCTGGTTCGTTCTGTGAGTCAAAATGTAGTTATAAGTTCTTAATGGATGACTACTAATTGTTTTGTTGCTGTTGATATTCTGGTATAATACTCTTGTCAACTTTTATCAGCTGGTATAAGGAGGATTTTGCCATGCAGAAACTATATAGGTTTTTATGGTCCCTAGCAATTCTATTAATCATGGTCACAACTGTTGTATTTTCCATCGGGTTCATTCTAGTAGCCGCAGTGGTGGTGAGCCTATTTGGAATTTATCGTTATTACTTGATGAAGAGGAGATCAAAGGAGTTTAAAAATAAGCCCTACACCTCAGGAGAAGTTATTGATTTGCAAGCAGAAGTGATTCACGAGACGATTACGATTCATGATAGAAAACATGATGAATTTTAATAAATTGATCCGCTTTTTTATATCTTATGATCTCTCAAAGTTTTAATTTGAGTTTTCTTAGACCTCGATAAGGAAAGTACCACCCCAGATAATGTGGTGTGATCATAATATATTGTCTAAATTTAATCTTATGTATAGAAAATTACTACACTTCAAATGCTATAGACTAAACAGGTTACTGTTTTAGTTTATGCGGAGGTGTTTAATTATGAGAGAATGGAAAGATTTAACTAAAGATGAGAAAGAAATCATCTCAACGATGAAGATGCAAGATCTTACCCCTGATGAACTACTCCAAAGGATGCGCGACTCTGGGAGAATGAACGATGAGGCC
>Ga0209386_1000714_pt1 | contig 15199 bp, 21 predicted proteins | sample NGEPertwo_FD_184510 | JGI IMG/M metagenome (GOLD analysis project Ga0209386, IMG submission 184510) | Arctic peat soil microbial communities from the Barrow Environmental Observatory site, Barrow, Alaska, USA - NGEE Permafrost154B-two... | ecosystem: Environmental > Terrestrial > Soil > Wetlands... | reverse complement strand
AATACTATAAAAACTATGGTAGAGGTAATTGAACCCCTGGGGGCAGAGATTTTCATATACCTGACTTGCGGAAAACATTCCCTGGTAGGAAAAATGGATGCGCGTACTCAAGTAAAAGTTGAACAAGATATGGAAGTAGCATTAGATATGGAAAAAACTCATATTTTTGATCCCAAGACTTTGTTGGTTATAGTTTAGACGAAGTTTAATTTAAGTTTTAGTACTGTGGAGTGTGTGAGATGAAACCTGAATTATCATTGACACAAAAACAAAAATTAATTCTTACTCCCCAATTATATCAAGCAATTAATATATTACAATTAAATTTAGTTGAACTAAAAGGCTTAATTGATGAGGAATTAGTAGATAATCCCTTATTAGAAGTTAAACAAGAAACAGATTCAACAACAGAAAAAGTAAACCAAGAGGAAAATACTTTAACCCAAACCGAAGAATCTAACGAAAGAAGAGAAGAAAATAGCTTTGATGATTGGTTAAGTTATCTCAAAGAAAAAGATTATCGACCTTTGCCTAATAGACCTGTAGCAGAAAAAGAAAATAGATATGAAAATATTATTTATTATAAAGAATCATTACAAGATTATCTGCTAGTTCAATTAGGTACAGCGGTAAGCAGTGATATTGATTTTAAAATCGGTGAATATTTAATAGGCAACATAGACGATAACGGTTATTTAACTATCGGTTTAGATGATATTTCTCTTGATTTAAATATAAAAACAGGTAAAATAAAAAGGATATCATGTTTGATTCAAGGTTTTGACCCGCCTGGAGTGGGAGCAAGAAGTTTAGAAGAATGTTTATTGCTTCAAGCAAAATATTTGAGTATTAATGATGTCTTAATAGAGAAGATAATAAAAAACCATTTGAATGATTTAGCTCGGAAATCGTACTTAAAAATTGCTAAAGATTTACAAATATCAGTTTCTGAAGTTCAATCTTTAGCCGATGTAATCAAAAAATCTTTTGATCCTAAACCCGGCAGAAGAGTAGGAAACTCCAAGGAGATTAAATATATACTTCCCGATTTGGTAATAATGCGGAAAATAGGAGGAGGATACAGAGTAATTTTGAATGATAGTTATTTGCCTCAAATAAAGATAAATCATTGCTATAAAAGAATTTTAGAGGCCGGTAATAGTATTCCCCCTTATGGTAAAGGAAAATTAGATAAAAAGGGAAGCGTTTCTAACTATAAAACTAAAGATACTAAAAGATATATTGAGGAAAAATTAAATTCTGCTAAGTGGCTGATTAAAGGTATAGAGCAGAGAAAAAAAACTATATATCGTATTGCCGAAACTTTGGTAGAATACCAGAATGATTTTTTAGACAAAGGTATTTTATTTATAAAACCCCTGACTTTAGGGGAGGTAGCAGATAAATTAGATATCCATGAATCTACCGTATCCAGGGCGATTCATAACAAGATTGTGCAAACTCCCCGGGGACTCCTTAAGATGAAATTTTTATTTTCTAAAGGAGTGGACAAGAAAAGCGGAGAAACTGTTTCTACTGATAAAGTAAAAAAATTAATAAAAGAATATATCGATAATGAGAATTGTTTAAAACCATGGAGCGACCAGAAGTTAGCAGATTTATTGAGCGAAAACGAGGGTATAAATATTTCCCGGCGAACAGTTACTAAATACCGGGAGATATTGAAAATACCATCTTCTAATCTGCGTAAAAGGTTTGAAATAACCAGGTAACTAGCTAACTGATTAGTAATTTATTAAAACAAAAAAAGGAGAAAAAAAATGACAATAAAAGTAGGAATTAACGGATTCGGAAGAATTGGAAGGAATGTTTTTAGAGCTGGGTTAAATGATAAAGAAATAGACTTTGTAGCAGTAAATGATATAACCGATGCTAAAACATTAGCCCATCTACTAAAATATGATTCTGTCCATGGAAAATTACCAGGAGTAAAATTGGAAGATGAAGATATTTTAGTTGGAGAGAGAAGATTAAAAGTATTGAGCGAAAGGGATCCCGCCAATCTTCCCTGGAAAGATTTGGGGGTAGAAGTTGTAATCGAATCTACGGGGATTTTTAGAGATAGAGAAGGAGCTTCAAAACATTTAAGTGCCGGAGCTAAAAAAGTGGTTATATCCGCACCCGCTAAAGGAGAAGATATAACTATAGTAATGGGAGTTAATGAAGATAAGTATATACCTGAAGAACATCATATAATTTCTAATGCTTCCTGTACAACGAATTGTCTTGCGCCAGTTGCAAAGGTTCTAAACGATATATTTGGAATCGAGAAAGGGGTTATGACTACCATACATTCTTATACCGCTGATCAGAATTTAATGGACCTCCCCCATAAAGACTTAAGAAGGGCCAGAGCAGCGGCACTATCCATGATCCCAACCACTACCGGAGCAGCAGAGGCAACGAGTTTAGTAATCCCAGAATTAAAAGGAAAATTAACAGGTATGGCTTTTCGTGTTCCTACGCCCAATGTTTCAGTTGTAGATTTAGTAGTGATCCTAAGAAAAAAAACAAGTCCGGAAGAGATTAATCAAGCTTTTAAGGAAGCCTCACAGAAGAGTTTAAAGGGGATTTTAGATTATACTGAAGAACCTTTAGTTTCCAAAGATTTTAATGGTAACTCTTATTCTTCTATTGTTGATGGATTGTCTACTCTGGTAATAGATGGTAATTTAGCTAAAATTATAGCCTGGTATGATAATGAATGGGCTTATTCCTGCAGAATCTTAGATCTTATAAAATATATCTGGAAATAAATTAGTATATCGTATTTAGTATTTAGTATATAGCGAAGAGAACAAGTAAAAAGTTATGACTGATGTGTAATAAGTAACTAGTTTCGGGTTACAGGTTGCAAGTTACAGGTTTGCAGATAGAAAGCGGAGAGTTGATTGCTAGGGTTTATTTTTACTGAAAACCGATCCCCTATGTCTAAAAACCATAAACCATAAACCAAGAACAAAAAACTAAATACTAAAGACTAAAATAGACAGATGGGGGTTAAAATAATGCGTATTCCAGTAATTGCTGGTAATTGGAAGATGAATAAAAATATTGTAGAATCAGTATCTTTAGTTAAAGAACTAAAGGATTTTGTTCGTGGAATTGAGGGAGTAGATATTGTAGTTTGTCCACCCTTTACTTCTCTTTGGGTGGTAAAAGAGATAATTAATGGAACAAATATTCATCTGGGAGCTCAGAACATATTTTGGGAAACAAAAGGGGCATTTACTGGAGAAACATCTCCCTTAATGATTAGAGATGTGGGTTGTGAATATGTTATATTAGGGCATTCCGAGAGAAGGCAGTATTTTAAGGAAACTTCTGAAGAAGTTGCAAAAAAGACTGAAACTGCACTTTCAGTTAACCTAACGCCTATTGTGTGTGTAGGCGAAAATTTAGATGAAAAGGAAAGTGGTAAAACTGAGAGTATAATAGAACAGGAGATCAAGGCTTTATTCCCCAAAATAGATTCTATCTTAGCAGAAAAAATAATTGTAGCCTATGAACCTATATGGGCTATTGGTACAGGTAAGTCTAGCAGCTCAAAGGATGCCAATCTAACAATTAAATTTATTAGGAAACTATTTTACTCTGAATACGGAAGTAAAATAGCTGAGCGAATAAGAATTTTGTATGGGGGGAGCGTAAATCCTAAAAATATGGATGAGTTTATGAAAGAATCTGATATTGATGGAGCTTTAGTGGGGGGAGCAAGTTTACATGCTTTAAGTTTCTCTCAAATAGTAAAGGCAGCTAAAATACTATAAAGTTAACATAAACTTTAGCGGGGTAGTTAGATAAAAAGAAGAATACTACTTTTTTGCATCTTTTCTTCTTTTTCTTAACTCGATACTTTCTTTAATATCTTGAACTTGGTATATAATTGTGTTAGAATAAAAAACTGGAATTATTGATATAAATAAACATAATAAATTTAAGAATTTCAAAGAGATTACTCTTTGATTATTTAAATCTAATTTTTAAGAGAGGAGTTAAAGATGCCAGTAGCTTTAATGGTGATTCAAATTATTATAAGTATAGCTTTGATCCTGGTAGTGATACTTCAGGCGAGAAAGTCAAGTAGAGCTTCAGGTATATTTGGTGGAGGAACAACTGCTGATTATGGCGGGAAGAAAGGCAAGGAAGCATTTTTAATGAAGCTTACTACTGCCATAGCAGTGCTTTTTATGATATCTTCCCTTTTGCTTAGCTTAATTAAATAGAAGGAAAATCTTTAAAAGTATGAATAAACCTATTAGTTCGGTTAATGAGATAGAGAATTATTCAATCAACTTAGATAGAAAATTTTTTTCAGCTACCCATGAAGAAATAGAGAAAGGTTTAACTACTGATATATATTTTGTAAGAGCTCAAGAGATATTAAGATATCTTCAATTAGAGAACACTATAGTAACTGCAGAAATATTTCCCCGCGAGGACGGTGTATTTGCAGGACTTCAAGAAGTATGCAATCTTTTAAAAGACAAGAAGATAAAATTATGGTCTTTGGAAGAAGGAGAGAGGTTTAAGTTTAAGGACACAGTAGTAAGAATTGAGGGTTCGTATTCCGAATTTGGCGTTTTTGAGACAGTTATTTTGGGTATTTTAGCAAGTAGTTCAGCGTGGGCTACTGCTGCGCGCAAATGTAAAGATGCTGCCGGGGCAAAGAAAGTTATCTGCTTCGGTTCTCGGCATATTCACCCGGCTGTGGCTCCCGTTATGGAAAGATCTGCACTGATAGGCGGTATGGATGGAGCAAGTTGTATACTGGGAGCAAAACTGTCTGGGGAAATCCCCCAAGGAACTATACCTCACACTGTAATGATTATTTCGGGAGACACTATAAAAGCAGCCCAAGCTTACAATGTTTGTATGCCCAAAGATGTTCCTCGAATTATTCTTATCGACACATTTAAAGATGAAGCAGAAGAGTCCATAAGAGTGGCTCGTGCTTTAAAAAAAGACTTATTGGGGGTAAGATTAGATACTCCCAGCGAGAGAGGCGGGGTAACCCCTGATTTAGTAAAAGAGGTAAGAGCAAGGCTTGATCAAGCTGGATTTCCTTATGTAAAGATCTTTGTTTCGGGAGGACTTACTCCAGAAAGAATAAGTATATTAAGTAAAGAATCGGTTGATGCTTTTGGGGTAGGCAGCTATATAAGCGATACCAGCCCCATTGATATGACTTTAGACATAAAAGAAGTTGAAGGGAAGCCGATTGCTAAAAGAGGAAGAATCCCGGGAAGAATAGAAAATATAAAATTAAAACGAATTAAATAAAAAATAAATGAATAATCAATGATGGTTTTTCGTTTTTCGCTTTAAGTTTTTTAGTAAATACTAACGACTAATTTAATTATATTAAGATTTTGCCGGGATGGCGGAATTGGTAGACGCGCCAGCTTGAGGGGCTGGTGAGCTTATTGCTTGTGGGGGTTCAAATCCCCCTCTCGGCACCAATGAATATTTCATCAAAAAGAGGAAGAGATGACTTCCTCTTTTTGATGAAAGTTAGTTAGTTACCTGGTTATTTAATTAGTATCTTGTATCTCGTGAATCGTATCTCGCATGTATAATTACCCAGTTACCCGGTTAACCTGTTTTACCAATTAAAATACAGGTTACAAGTTGCAGATTACGAGTTTCAAATTTTAAAAAGCCTTTACAGTAAATTGAAAACTGATTTTCTTTATCTAAAAACTATAAATCATTAACTAAAAACCAGTTTTATATCTTGTATCTTTTTAAACTGTAAACCGAAAACCTGAATTTAATACTGTCGACTATTCAATATTCACTAACAAGTTTAGACAGGCGAGGCGCCTGTCCTACGAATTATTTTATTAAAATTGGTCAATCGGTCAATTTAGGAAAAAAACATGCACGAAGGTTCGATTGCACAAAATTTATTAACCATTGCCATAGAAAAAGCTAAAGAATGTAAAGCAAATACCATAACTCTCATCAGAGTAAAAGTTGGAGAATTTGCCGGAGTAAACCAATCTGCTTTGGAGTTTGCTTTCGATAATTTTAGCCAGGGCACCATAGCGGAAAAGGCATCTTTGAAAATAATATCGTCTCCCTTATTAGGGAAATGCCGAAAATGCAATGAAGTTTTCAAGATTAAAAAAGATTATTTTAAGTGTTCGAAATGTGATAGTTTGGAGATAGATATAATTTCCGGTGAAGATTTATATATTGAAGATATTGAAATAGAGTAAAAATTCAAAATACTTTTAAAAAAAACTTTACATTGAATAAAATAAAATGTTATACTTTATTTTGTTAATTTAAGTTAAAAGGGGGAAGTGATGATAGATTTTATTATAACCTTTTTGCTTAGCATGCTTACCTATCTAGTTCTTACAGCCAGTCAGGGAGAAGTATGGGGGCTATGGAGCATTTTCGAAATTATAACCGGGATTGTACTTTCACTTATCGTAGCCTTTGTAGCCAATAAGGTATTATTTCAAAAAAGAACTTACAGAATGTTGAACCCACTTAGGTGGGTTATTTTTTTGGTCTATTTAATCGGACCATTTTTCTGGGCAATGGCTAAAGCAAATATTGACGTTGCTTATCGGGTAATTACCGGGAAAATAAATCCTGGTATTGTAAAAATATCTCCCGGGTTAAAAACTGACTTGGGGATTACTTTACTGGCGGATTCGATTACTTTAACCCCGGGAACACTCACTGTTGATATTGATGAAAAAAATAATGATTTATACATTCATTGGATAAATGTTACCACTTTAAAGCCTACCACTCAGCAGATTTGCGTTAATTTTCCTCAATGGATAAGGAGGATTGCAGAATGAACGAATTTTTTCAAATATTTATTATTCCTGGAGGATTATTGCTTTTATTTATGTTCTTATCTTTGATTAGATTGATTCTCGGACCCACTGTCCCCGATAGAGTAGTAGCTTTGGATACCATAAATACTTTAGTGGTAGCGGGAATGATCCTTGTAGGCGCAGCCTACGAAGAAGTCATTTACATTGACGTAGCTATTGTTTATGCTTTGTTATCCTATATTGGAACTTTATATGTGGCCAAATATTTAGAAGGGGGGCCTAAGGAGTAATGGGAACATTGTTAACTTTTTTATACATTTTTTTAGGAATAGGTGTATTTTTTAATTGTTTAGGTTCAATAGGTCTTCTTAGATTTCCTGATGTTTACACCAGACTTCATGCTGCAACTAAAGCTACAACTTTCGGCTCAATCTTTACTTCTTTAGCAGTTATTGTTTATAGTTTTTCCCGGTTGAACATTACCGGAGATTCAAAATTTATAGTTCTTGCTCTGCATACTATTGTGGCATTAGTCTGTTTAGTAATTACTAATCCAACGGGGGCCCATGCTATTGCCCGAGCTGCTCATCGTAGTGGAGTAATGCCTAAGCAAGCAGTAATTGACGAATTAAAGGAGGCTAAATTAAAATGAGTTCCTTTGTTGAGATAATCCATATTTTTACCTTAGTAATGATGATAATTGCCAGCTTTTTAGCGGTAGTTTTTAGAAAATTATTGCCCTCAATAATTGCTTTGTCGGTAGCCAGTTTGTTTCTTTCATTAGAATTTTACCTTTTACATGCTCCTGATGTAGCCATAGCCGAAGCAGCTATCGGAGCAGGATTGACTATGGCAATATTTATTTTTGCTATTAGAGGGACTAGATAGGGGGAAGATAAAATGAAAAAAATAATTTTCGGTATCGCCTTTATAATATTTTTTTCTTTCTTGATAGTTAGCGCCGTAAACATGAGGACATTCGGAGAACCTGCTTTTAGCGAGATGGATGATTACTTTATTGAAAATGCTCAGAGCGAGACTGGGGCAAACAATGTAGTAACCTCTATCGTTTTTGACTATAGAGGTTTTGATACTTTAGGGGAAGCTACAGTCCTTTTTACCGCAGTGGTGGGAATTGTGGCTCTGTTTAGGGGGGTTAAGAGATGAAAGAGATGTCCAGGATAGTAAAGACTGTTACCAATTTTGTGTATGGTTTTATTATTATTTTTGGTTTATATATAATAGCACACGGCCACCTTACTCCAGGGGGAGGATTTCAAGGAGGTGCTGTGGCAGGCTCCGCTTTTGCTTTACTATTAGTATCTTATGGTAGTTTGAATTCCAATAAATTTCTCAAAAAGGATATTTTTTCACTCTTTGAAAATTTTGGTTTAATCTTGTTTATAGTATTAGGTTTTTCGGGATTAGGAATAACCTTTTTTTATAACTTTTTAGCCAACAGCGGGAGCTGGTTCGGTAATGCTGCAGTGATTGGTGTTAATCCAGGTGATATGAATACCGCAGGAGTAATTCCCCTGATGAATATTGCCGTTGGATTAGAAGTTTTATCTGCTTTTGGGGTTATTGTTTTAACTATGGCTAGTGGAGCAGAATTTACTAAGAAGAAGGAGAAATCATAAAATGATAGGCAATTTACCTTATGTTGCAGTAGTAATTTTTATAGGATTAGGAATTTATACTCTTATGTTTAAGAAGAATTTAATCAAAATTGCAATTGGTATTGTTCTAATTGAAAATGGTGTAAATTTATTTTTAATCACTTTGGGGTACAGGAAAGGAGCAATTGCTCCGATTTATACCCAGGCACCATCCGGGCAAGCAATGGTCTTGCCAACTCCTCAAGCCTTGACTCTTACCAGTATAGTTATAGGTATCGCAACTACTGCTCTTATATTGTCGATCGCTATGATGATTTATAAACACTATGGGACCTTGGATACAGACGAGGTAAGGAGGTTGAGAGGATGAATCTATCGAACCATGTTCCTATATTAATAATAGCTATACCTCTATTGGCAGCTTTTTTAGTGCCACTTATCAATCGGATAAGTAAAAAAGCTACAGGGATTCTTAGCGCCCTTGCTTTAAGTGTAAGTTTAATTTTAACCATTGTATTAGCGGTTAAAATATTAACAGTTGGTCCCCAAGTTTATATTTTTGGCGCAACATCTCCATCTTTAGCTTTACCTTCTGGCTTAAAATTCCCTATTAGGATTATGTTCGAAGTAGATGCAATGGGCATATTTATGGGTCTAATTACTGCAGTTGTTTCTTTTTTAGGGGTAATCTATTCTTTATCTTTTCTAAAAAAATATGATGGAGTAGATAAGTATTATTCCCTTTTGTTACTTTTAACTGTAGGTATGTTTGGAATGGAGTTTACCGGTGATATATTTAACTTTTTTGTGTTTTTGGAAATTGCCTCCATTGCTTCTGTTGCCCTAATTTCTTTTAGAGGAGTTGATTATGGTGAACCAGCAGAAGCGGGTTTTAAATATATGGTGGTTAGTTCAATATCTGCCCTCATGGTTTTATTTGCTGTAGGAATATTTTATGGGCAATACGATCTTCTTAATTTCGCAGCTTTAGCCAAGATGATTAAATACTCCCAATTAGATAAGATTGCTTTAGGTCTTTTAATATCAGTGCTGGCCATGAAAGCAGGAGCGGTACCGATGCATATGTGGACACCAGATGCTTATTCGGAGGCACCTGCACCAATCACTATGATATTGGTTGCTGCCAGCCAGGCCAGTCTATATGCTTTGTTTAGAGTAGTTTTTTCTTTATATAATATTTCTTTAAATGCCTTAACCGTAGGCTGGATAATTATTATTTTTGGTCTTTTATCTATGTTTATCGGAGTTACTATGGCTATTGTTCAAAAAGATATAAAGAGGCTTATGGCTTATCATGCCGTCTCTCAGACAGGTTATATGCTCCTGGGGGTAGGTGTGGGTTTAGCAGTATTAGCTAACCCAGTAGCCTTACAAAAATATGGAATTACGGCTATGGAGGGCGGAATATTTCATATTATGAATCATGCTATGTATAAGGGCTTGCTATTTTTAACTGCCGGTGCTTTATTTTTCAGGACAGGAACAAGAGATCTTAATAAAATGGGTGGGTTAGCTCATTCGATGAAATATACTACCATCTTTTTTATTATTGGAGCAGCGGCCATTGCCGGGCTTCCGCCCTTTAATGGCTTTGCCTCTAAACTTTTAATTTACGAATCTGTGTATAGATTCAATCCCTTGCTTTCTATAATAGCCATGGTAGTTAGTATCTTAACTTTAGCCTCATTTGTTAAAGTATTTCATAGCGCGTTTTTAGGTCCGAAATTACCTCAATTTAAAGAAGTCAAAGAAGTCCCGCGCAGCATGGTCTTTGCTATGGCCGTTTTATCCTGTATCATAATATTTTTTGGATTATTCCCGGACCTGATAGTAAAAAATTTAGTGCATCCCGCAGTAATGTCTTTAATAGAACAATTGCAATATACCGGCACAGCATTAGGAGGTATGTAAAAAATGTTAGGATTATTAGAAACAGGTAGCGGTTTTTGGAGTGCAGTAATTTGGATAGTGCTTGTATTGGTCATTGGAAGTATCGTAATTTATATCAGAAATAAAGGCGAAGATAGTTATAAAAAAAATACCGAACAGGATAAACCTTTTATTTCCGGTAATCCCGAAGAAAGCAAGGAGAACTCCCATTTGAGTGCGAGCCATATTTATTGGGGATTTACGGAAGCATTAAAGGGTTATTATAAACCTTTGGTAAAAATGCATACCGGAAATATCAATGATTATTCTAGTTGGATAATTGTAGTAACTGTAATAATATTAATTATGGTAGGGGTGAGTGGATAGTGAGGTTAAATAAATATTTTGAAAGGTCTCTCTGGGTTTTTCACCTAAATACTGGTTCTTGTAATGGTTGTGATATTGAAATTGTAGCAGGTCTAACCCCCCGGTACGATTTAGAAAGATTTGGGATTAAGTTAGTAGGCAGTCCTAAGCATGCAGATGTATTATTGGTAACCGGTCCGGTGACCAGCAAGATGTACGATAAAGTAAAACGTGTATTTGAACAAACTCCTGATCCTAAAGCCGTGATAGCAGTTGGAACATGTGGAACAAGTGGAGGAGTCTTTTACAACTCATACAATATCTCAGGTTCTATTGACAAAGTTATACCGGTAGATGTTTATGTTCCAGGATGTCCTGCTCGGCCGGAAGCTATAATAAATGGTGTGTTGCAAGCCTGGATTAAGTTGGAAAAGTTAAGAGAAAGTATGAAAGCTGCTGCAGCGAAATAGTAGTTAGCGTATAGCGTACAGCGTAGAGGTAGTAGGAGCTCGATGAACCTGACTCCTACATTAAAAGTTATGTGATATGTATTAATAACCGTGAAACGAAATGTGACATACGATACACGAAATACCAGAAAAAAGGTGGTAGAGAATGGAACACATGAAGTCAGAAGAAATTATAAAATTATTTAAAGAAAAATTTAATGATTCAATTACAAATAGCAGGATAGAAATTAAAACAGCAGGATTAAAAAAGAATAGCTATAGTGTAATATGGTTAGAGATAGAACTAAAGGACTTTAAGGAAGCAGTTAAACTTTTGTGCACTATTCAATTTCCTCATTTTGCTATTATTTCAGGTAGTGATACAGGGGAAGAAATTAAATTAACCTATCATTTCTCCATTTATTATGGAGAGAGATCTAAAGAGATATCCTTAAATTTAACGACTAACTTACCAAAAAATAATCTTAAGTTACCCACCATTACTGATCTGATACCGGGGGCTCAAACTGCCGAAAGAGAGATAAAAGAGATGTTGGGAGTGACAATAAAGGGTCTTCCCGATTTACCGAATGTTTTCTTACCCAAGGATTTTCCAAAAGATGTTTATCCTTTAAGAAAAGATGAAACAGGAGCGGAAAAAATGGTTAATAAAAGAGAAGAGGTGAAAAAGGTTGAATAAAAAGACTTACTCTATACCCATAGGTCCGGTTCACCCTTCTCTGGAAGAACCGATGACTTTTAATTTTGAAATATATGGAGAGCGCATTGAAAAGGTAAATTTAGCACCTGGGGATAATCATCGAGGGATAGAATTTATGGGAAGGCAAAGGAATCCAATTCAAATTATCTATTTAGCTGAAAGAATATGCGGTATCTGTTCTGCTTCTCACCCTTTTGCCTTTTGTCAGGCAGTGGAGAATGCTGCTGGGATTGAAGTTCCCGAAAGAGGCCAATATATTCGGGTAATTATTGCTGAGTTAGAAAGAATTCATTCTCATATTTTGTGGGCCGGGATCGCCGGTCATGAACTAGGTTTTGATTCTGTTTTATATATATCCTGGAGAGCCAGGGAAGAAGTATTGGACCTTTTAGAATATCTTACCGGAAACAGAATTAATTACGGGATATTTATGATAGGGGGAGTAAGAAGAGATATTAGCGAAGAACAAATATCTCGAATTCGTAAGACTTTAGAATATTATAAGGATATCTACGGAAAATTAGAAGATATATTCTTAAAGGATCCTACCATTGCTTTAAGAACAAAGAATGTTGGTGTTTTAACTAAAGAAGATGCTCTCCGTCTATGTGCAGTAGGACCTACTGCCAGAGCATCGGGGATAAAAAAGGATGTAAGACAGGATCAACCTTATTCAGCCTATGCTGATTTGGAAGTGAAAGCCATTACTCCGGATGTATTAACCGGAGAGGTAAATGGTGATGTCTATGATCGGATAATTGTTCGGTTATTGGAAGTGGTACAATCAATACAGATTATTGAACAATGTTTAGAAAATATGCCTTCAGGGGAAATTGTAGCCGAGAAGAAATTAGTTAAATTATTAAATCAATTAAAGAAAGCTAAAGGTGAAGGAATTGGAAGACATGAAGCCCCTCGCGGTGAATGTTTCCATTATATAAAATTAGCAGAAGCAGAAGTGCCCGAAGTTTGGAAGGCTCGTGCCCCCACTTATAACAATTTAATGCCCTGGGCACCTATGCTTTTAGGAGAACAGATAGCTGATATCCCAATTGTGATAGCATCTACCGATCCCTGTATAGCTTGCATGGATAGAGTGACTATTTTAAATAAGGCTAATGGACAAAAGAATGTGTTAACCAAAAAAGATTTACATGAATTGAGTGTTCAAAAAACAAGGAGGATTACTCCATGACTTTTATCAGCTTATTTGGAATATTAGGGAAGATATTAGGGGCAATTATCATTGCTTTTTTAGGAGTAGCAATAGGTTTATTTTATAAAGGTATTGATAGAAAATTAGCAGCAAGGATGCAGGCTCGAGTTGGCCCGCCTATAAGGCAACCTTTTATGGATTTCTTTAAATTAATGATTAAAGAAAATATTGTGCCCCAAAATGCAGTTCCCTGGATATTCAATGGAGCACCGATTATGGCTTTGGTATCTTCTATTACAATTTTATTTTATTTACCCATAGGGAATATTCCTCCTCTGTTAAGCGGGTACGGGGATATTGTGCTAATTGTTTATCTTCTAACTCTACCAGCTATCGGAATGGTGGTTGGCGGTTTTTCATCTGGTTCTCCTTATGCCAATGTGGGAGCACAAAGAGAGATGGTAATGATGATGAGCTATGAACTTCCTTTAGTAACGGTAGTAGTTGCTTTGGGCTGGAAATTAAGCCAGGTTTACCCTCATCTCAATGTTTTCTCCTTGGCTGTGATCAATGCTCATCCTATTTGGGGGTTAGTGGGCCCATTGGGTTTCATCGGAGCAATTTTGCTATTTATTACTCTTGCAGCAGTTACACCGGGCGAGCTTTCTAAAGTACCTTTTGATGCACCGGAAGCTGAAACAGAATTAGCCGGAGGAATATTAGTAGAGTATTCGGGAAGGAATCTTGCTCTATTTGGCTTAACTGACGCGGTAAAGACCATAGTAATGACTTCCTTGACTGTGGCTTTATTTTTTCCTTACAATATATCTCACCTACTTGCTTTAAGTGGAGTATTGGCATTCATTGTAGATGTACTGTTCTTTTTGGTAAAAATGTTTTTAGTCATGTTTGTGGAACTAACTTTTATTAGAGTTGCAGTCGCACGTTTAAAAATAGACCAGGTTGCCTTTGCTTACTGGATTCCAGTATCGATTATAGGATTACTTGGCCTTGCATTGATCGTTTTAGATACTATTATAGTTTGAGGTGATAAAATGGCAACACCAATGGGATTTGAACTGTTACAACAATTATTTAAAAAACCAGCTACCAACCTATTTCCGGTTACTTATTACCCTGACTCGATATTAGAATTATTGGAAAAAATTGAAAAGGGAGAAGCAAAAATAAACCCTCCTGTGGAAATACCTAAAAATTTTAGAGGGAAGATTGTTTACGATAGAGAAAAATGCATAGGATGTAAATTGTGTATTAAAGTATGTCCTGCTGAGGCAATCGAATTTATTCCTGATAAAAAGAAGATTAAAATTCATCTCGATCGTTGTATTTTCTGTTCTCAATGTAATGATATATGTCCGGTAAATTGTTTGAGCATGAGCGAAGAATTTCTTCTTGCAGATACAGATAGGTCATCCTCTAAATTAATTGTAGAATAATTGATGAAGAATAAAAAATGGGTCAGGTCTCAACATTTGACATAACATTTTAGATTACTTTTTTAAGCTTAAGTTATGTCAAATGTTGAGACCTGACCCCTAAACTTTTATAATTTTTTGAGGAGTTTAAATTTTTTGTCTTTCAATATCTTTATTATTTTTTCGGAACTCTTTAAAACATTAGGACTAACAGAATTAGAATAGTCAATAACTTTAGGTTGAATACCAATAAAAATAAGTTCCTGAGCATATTCTTTTAGATAAGAGATTAAAAAGGATAAAGGCATACTGTGGGTAGTAAGATGCAGGGCGCTAATTCTATCAGGAGAGATAATTCTAAATTCACCAGATTCAAGGTCCATCTCAACAGCGTCTATAAGTACTACGAGATTGGGCTTATTTTTTTTAATGATTGAAGTAAAATTTTCAGGAACAACCCCACAGTCTATAGAAAGCCAGTCACGATCTTTGAAACTTTGGGCAATAATTGAACCTATTCCATCATCACCTCGAAGTGTATTTCCAATGCCCATTAGAATATATTTTTTTGAATCCATGTTTTTCCCCTTAAATTAGTTGTTAGTTCTTGGTTTTAGTTTTTAGATAAGGAAAAGCGGTTTTCAGTTTTTAGATTTCGGTTCACTGTAAAGGCTTTTTTTAAACTTACAACTCGTAACCTGCAACTTGTAACCAGTATTTTAACTGGTAAACTGGCTA
>Ga0209386_1000713_pt1 | contig 15214 bp, 11 predicted proteins | sample NGEPertwo_FD_184510 | JGI IMG/M metagenome (GOLD analysis project Ga0209386, IMG submission 184510) | Arctic peat soil microbial communities from the Barrow Environmental Observatory site, Barrow, Alaska, USA - NGEE Permafrost154B-two... | ecosystem: Environmental > Terrestrial > Soil > Wetlands... | reverse complement strand
AGGCCAAGGCGTACTGCGAGGCGATCTCGCGCCGCCGGCGCCACATGTCGTCCGACTTGCTCAACTGTACGATGCCCATGGCGGCGGCCATGTCGGTCATGTTGTACTTGTAGCCCGCTTCCAGAATCTCGTAGTACCAGGAGCCCTCGGCGGTGTAGCGGTTCCAGGCCCCTTTGCTGATGCCGTGCAGGGACATCTGACGACAGCGCTCAGCGGCTTCCGCGTTGTCGGTGGCGATCATTCCCCCCTCGCCGGTAGTGATGGTCTTAGTCGCGTAGAAGCTGAAGCAGGTGAGCGCAAGACCGGGCCGGGGAGAGCCGTTCAGCAATTCACCGCCGACGAACCGGCCGCCAGAGCGGGCGGGAAGAGCGTGCGCGGCATCTTCCACGACCGCCAATCCGCGCTTCGCCGCCAGACCGTAGAGTGGCTCCAGTTCCACCGGTCGGCCCGCCAGGTGAACAGGAATGATTGCTCTGGTTCGTGCGGTGATCGCCTGCTCGACCAACTCGGCGTTCAGGTTGAGCGACTCGCGCTCGACGTCCACCAGCACCGGCTTCGCCCCCAGATAGCGCACCACCTCGCCTGTGGCGGCGAAAGTGTAGGCGCTGGTTATGACTTCGTCGCCCGGGCCGACGCCCGCGGCTTCGAGGGCCAGGTGAAGCGCAGCAGTGCAGGAGTTGACCGCGACCGTGTAGCGGGCTCCCACGTAATCGGCAAAGAGCTTCTCGAACTCGTGCACTCGGGGACCCGTGGTGAGCCAACCCGACTGTAAAACTTCGGCCACAGCGCTTAGCTCCCGCTGATCCAAGTCGGGGAGCGCGAAGGGAAGGAAATCCTCCCGGGTCTGCGTGGCCGGTTTCGGTTTCACGGTCCTCCAAAGGTTACCGTCATGGTATCCGGATTCGACACCAGGCACATGCAGGCCTTGCTCCACCCCGGTACTAGGTTCTACTTGCGGACCAAGACCCCAGCCGTCTTCCACAGTATCCGCAGATCCTCCCGCCACGAGCTCCGCTCCAGGTACGCGAGTTCCGCGGCAAGCTTCGCGGGCATGATCTCTTGCAGATACCGTCGCTCCCATTCGCCCCCGGCGAGCAGCGACTCCTCCTGACTGAAAGCCACCGATGCGGGGCTCGTGATGCCCGGCCGCACTTCCAGTACCGCCAACTGCCGGCGGTTGTACTGCGTGACGTAGCGGGGATCCTCAGGACGAGGGCCGACCAGGCTCATCTCACCAACCATGACGTTCAGGAGTTGGGGTAGCTCATCCAGCTTGGTCTTGCGCAAGAAGGCTCCCACCGCCGTGATCCGCGGGTCACCCGCGATCGTAACCGCGGGTCCCTGATCGTATGCCCCAGCCGTCATGGAGCGGAACTTGAGGATGCGGAAGCTTCTCCCGCGGCGTCCCACTCGCAGCCCACGATGAAACACCGGACCGGGCGAGGTCAGCCGCACGAGTAGGCCAAGGCCAACCAACAACGGGCCGAGCAGAGCCAACCCCATCGCCGCGGCTAACATGTCGAAGCACCTCTTCAGGCCGCCAAAGCCTCCACAGGTATCGTCACAAACGCGAAGAAATCACCCTTGTTGTGCCGCCCAGCGAGGATCCTGAATCACGGACGGGGCACCATTGGGCCCGATCCCTGCTTACTCCCGAAAATCCTTGACCCGGAACCCTTCGCGCCTGCAAAGCTCGTCGCGCTGAGCCTCGGCCAGGTCCTCCCAGACCATCTCCTGCACCAGTTCGTCGAAGCCGATCACGCATTGCCAGCCCAGCCGCTCGCGGGCCTTGGAGGGATCGCCGAGGAGGGTCTGCACCTCGGTGGGCCTGAAGTAGGCAGGGTCTACGCGCACGAGCACATCGCCCCCGTGCACCGGCTCATCGTCGGCGCCGGCAGGCCCGTAGCCGTTTCGCGCCTTTCGCAGCAGGTTCTCGTCGACCGAGGCCACGATGCCGAGCTCCTCCGGGCCTTCCCCACGAAACTCGAGTTCGATGCCCACCTCGGCAAAAGCCTTCTCGCAAAACTCGCGCACCGAGTGCTGCTCGCCCATAGCGATTACGTAGTCGGCGGGCTCGTCTTCTTGGAGCATCAGGTGCATGGCCCGCACGTAGTCCTTGGCATGCCCCCAGTCGCGAAGCGCGTCCAGGTTCCCCAGATAGAGCATCTCCTGGAGGCCCAGGGCGATGCGGGCCACGGCTCGGGTGATCTTGCGCGTCACGAAGGTCTCGCCGCGGATGGGCGATTCGTGGTTAAAGAGGATGCCGTTTGAGGCGTGGATGCCGTAGGCCTCGCGGTAGTTAACGGTGATCCAGTAGCCGTAGACCTTGGCCGCGGCGTAGGGGGAACGCGGGTAGAAAGGGGTGGTTTCGGTCTGCGGCGTCTCCTGCACCAGACCGAACATCTCCGAGGTCGAAGCCTGGTAGAAGCGGCAGAAGTTCTCGAGCCCCAGGATGCGGATGGCTTCGAGGAGCCTGAGCGTACCCAGAGCGTCTGAGTTCGCCGTGTACTCCGGGGTTTCGAAGGAGACCTGCACGTGACTCTGCGCCGCCAAGTTGTAGATCTCAGCGGGCTGGGTCTCCTGGATTATGCGGATGAGGTTGGTGGCGTCGGTGAGATCACCGTAGTGCATGAAGAAGCGCACGTCCGGCTGATGGGGATCGGTGTAGAGGTGATCCACCCGGTCGGTGTTAAAGAGACTCGCCCGGCGCTTTATGCCGTGCACGGTGTAGCCCTGGTCCAGCAGGTGCTCGGCCAGGTAGGCGCCGTCCTGGCCGGTGATGCCGGTGATCAGTGCCGTCTTGGTCACTTGTCCTCCAGATGCTGGAGATACCAGCGGTAGGTGCGCTTCACGCCTTTGCGTAGTTCCACTTTGGGACTCCAGCCAAGCTGAGCGAGCGCCGAGACGTCCATCACTTTTCGCGGGGTGCCGTCGGGCTTGCTCTCGTCCCAGTGGATCTCCCCCTCGTGGCCCACCAAGTGCTGCACCAGTTCGGCGAGTTCGCGGATTGTGACGTCCTCACCGGTACCCACGTTGATGAGGCCCAGAGGCAGATCGGCGGCGTGTGCGTTCTCCAAGAGAAAGACCACGGCGTCGGCCAGATCATCGACGTAGAGGAGTTCGCGGCGCGGGGTGCCCGTGCCCCACAGGGTGACAGGAGCGTGCGGCTCGCGCGGTTCGCCCGCTTCCCCGGGCAGGCCCAGCTTGGCCTCATGGAACTTGCGAATCATCGCGGGGAGCACGTGGCTCGTCTTGAGATCGAAGTTGTCCCAAGGGCCGTAGAGGTTGGTGGGCATCAGCGCCAGGTAATCGGTGCCGTACTCGCGGTTCAAGGACCGGCAGAGCTCGATGCCCGCGATCTTGGCCAGGGCGTAGGGGCGGTTGGTCTCTTCGAGCGGGCCGGTGAGCAGGTACTCCTCTTTGAGCGGCTGCGGCGCTTCCCGCGGGTAGATGCAGGAGCTTCCCAGAAAAAGCAGGCGCTTCACACCGCTACGCCAAGCCTCGTGGATCACGTTCAGCTCGATGGCCAGGTTCTCCTGGATGAACTCATAGGGCTTCTCCCAGTTGGCGAGAATGCCCCCCACTTTCGCCGCCGCCAGGATGACCAGTTCGGGGCGCTCCTCGGCGAAGAACTCCCGCACCTGCTGCTGCTCGGTGAGGTCGAGTTCGGCGTGCGTGCGCGTCAGCAGGTTCGAATAGCCGCCGTCCTCGAGGGCGCGAAGGATGGCGCCGCCCACCAGACCGCGGTGGCCGGCCAGATAGATGCGGGTGTCTTTAGATGCGGACTGTATCGCCCCTCCCTCTCTAGGAAACAGGGCAATTCTACCAGCGCGCGTCCCGCACACCCGTCCCCGGATCGGCCCCCACTCGTTCTTCAAGCTCCAGCGCATCCGACGCCGACCCCGCCGGCGCTGCGGTATAGACACGCTGCGCGCCTCGTCCCTGCCGGTGCGAATCCGGCTCCAGTATTACCCCTGATAGGACCACCGGAGCGACCGCACCGTCGAGCATCCGGGACACATGCAGGTGGTTGAAGTCCGAGGGCACGGAGTAGCCGGTGCTGCCTTCGTAAGCAATGACCTCGCCGAGATCGACCCTTCCGATCCGCGCCACCTCGTCCAGATGGGCGACGTGGATCTGCTCCCGCCCGTCGGCCGAGGTCCAGATCAGCGAATTTCCCCAACCGCCACCGTAGCCTTCGCTCACCTGCTCGACCGTACCGGCACCGGGCGCATGCACGGGCATGCGGAAGTTCGCGCCGTTGTCCAGCGTTTCGCCCGCGGGAGACTGCCAACCGGTGAGGTCGACGATGTTCTCCTTGCCGGTGTCCGGCCAAAGGTGGAAGTTGGCGTGGCCGCTGTAGGTGGTCGCGTGGTAGGCGGTGCCGGGAGGGAAGAGATCACCCTCGGCGGCAGCAGCGGGGGAGGCGGGCGCGGTCAGGCCGGCCACGCCGAGGGCACAGAGCAGGACGACGAGCAACAAATATATCCGCAAGCAAAAGCCTCACTTTGATTGGGGGGAGAACGAGAATGCCGACAACGAACGCGATGATGTCGCCGGCCGGTCTTGATGCCGCCGCGGCTGAGCATGCGGCAGGAGTCGTTGCGCGCGGTACTTTAACACTCACTCGGATCGTAGGCCAATCCACGCCCAATCTCCGCGCCGACCCAACGCCGCTGCAATTTCCAGCAACCGCTCCCCAGGCTCTCTCCCACTCCCTGGCTGGGGGCTCCACTCGACCGACCCAGGCGGCCACTCATCGGGACTCGTTGCGCTTCCGGGGAGACTACAAGTAGCATTCCTCACAACCAGTTCCATAGGGGAACCGGGTTCGGCCAAGGGGGTGAACCATGCGCATTCACGAAGTGCTCAAGGGGAAGGACGCGCGTCTAGTAACCTGCAAGCCCGAGGACGCGGTGGGCACGGTGGCCGACCTCATGACGGCGCACAAGATCGGGGCGCTGCCGGTTAGAGATGAGGAAGGCCGCCTGATCGGGATGCTCTCCGAACGGGACGTGGCCCAGGGATTCGCCCGTTACGGCGAGATTCTCTCGCGCAAGACTGTGCGCACGCTGATGAGTTCGCCAGTGATCACCTGCCGACTCGAGGACGAGGTGCGTTCGGCGATGGTCACCATGAGTCGACAACGCATCCGCCATCTGCCCGTGGTCGAGAGGGAAGCGCTTGTCGGTGTTGTCAGCCAGGGCGCCTGATGGCGCGTTTGCTCGAGCAGTCCGAGCTTGAGAACGCGGTGCTCCGTGACCGGGTGATCGCGCTGCGGTAGCAGACGCTCAGGCAGGGAGTACACACGAAGGGGGGCGTTTCGGCGCCCCCCTTTTTTCGTTCCCAAGAGCTCGCCCCAGCTGACCCCTAGTAGGCTCCCTTTCGGGCAAGGACCACGTACACAGTCTTGAGCATGATCGATAGATCAAGTGCCAGGGACCAGTTCTCCAGGTAGTAGCGATCCAGCTTGACCATCTCATCGAAGCTCAACTCGCTCCGTCCAGAAACCTGCCAAAGCCCGGTAATACCGGGGAGGCCTTTCAGTCGACAGTGGTGCTGGGTCTCGTAACACAACACCTCAGCAGGTATCGGCGGTCGCGGCCCGACCACGCTCATCTCGCCTTTCAGCACATTGAAGAACTGCGGGAATTCGTCAAGACTGGTCTGGCGGAGAAGGCGGCCAACGGCAGTAATCCGGGGATCGTCCCTGATCTTGAAGATGTGGCCTTCTGCCTCGTTCGCCCCCATCAAGTCGGCCAGCCGCTCCTCGGCATCACGATACATTGTGCGGAACTTGTAGAGGGTAAAATGCGCGCCGTTGCGCCCCACCCGCTCCTGGCGGAACAAGACCGGCCCCGGTGACGTAAGCTTGATCAAAAGCGCCACGAGCAGAAACGCGGGGAGCAACAAGAGGAGTGCGGCGATGGCGACAGACAGGTCCAGAGCACGTTTGAAGCTGCGCTGCACGCGATCGAGCGGATCGACGGCCATGTCGACAACGGGAAGCTCGTGGAGACCGGCGAGCTTGGCCGAGCGGTAGCTACCCTCGAAGAGCGAGGGCACTATTCGAAACGGCACGCGTGCGGCTTGAAGCGCGGACGTCATCTGCGGGAGGACTCCCTCGGCGCCACGGTCGAGAGCAACCACGACCTCCTCGGCGCCGCAGGCGTCGACTACTCGTTTGACCTCCCCGGCAGAGATTTCCGAAAAGGACGATGCAAGTCCCAGCTCCTGCTCGCCCCGACCAAAATTGAACTTGCCCGCACAACTCAAGCCCAGCCAGGGCCTAACGTCGAGGAAGCGGACAAACTCCTCGGCGGCCTCGCCGTCACCAATCACCGCGACCCGTCTAAGCTGCTCGCCCTTCTTGAAGAGGTTCGACTGATAGCGCCACAGCATCCCACGCGCCAATACCATGAGAAGGCCCGTGGCGACCAGGTAGCCAAAGACCATCAAGCGAGAGTAATTGACGAAGCCGGTGAACACGCCCTTGGTCGCTAAAGCCAGTCCCGCCGACAACAGGAAGGCGATCCCGAGGTTGCGCCCTACGGCTAGAGTATCGGTGAAGCGGGACATCCGCCGCTCGGAGGAATACTGTCCATCTCGCAACAAGAGAAAGAGGGACAGCAACCCGAGCGCGGTCATCAAGAGCAAATGAGAAAGCCGGGCGTTCGCGCTTGGGATGCGGGTGGGCATCAGGAAGAGCGCGATAAGCAGAGCGGAGGCGGCGGCGGCAGAGTCCAAGGTCGCCAGTAAACGCCGAGGCCTCACCCAACCCAGTGGGACCACGAAAGGCTGATCGCCCTCACGAGCAAGAGACGCAGTCACCTCACTCAACTCTGCCCCCAACTGCAGCATTTAACCGGGTAGAACCTCGCGCGCGGCGAGCAACACGCGTAGTCGTACAACGACTGACGACAAGTCTGCTTCTCCTGGGACTTGCTGGCATTGAGCCCAGAGTATCCCTAGTACGCTCCTCCCCCATCCAGACGACGCGCACGCGCCGACCCTCGAGCACCGCGCACGGTCACCAAGTCCTGCTCGTTGAGATCGGCGGCAGTGGCGATCAGCAGGATCCCCGCATCTAAGAACAGACGCGCCACCTCGGCAAAGCGCCTTAGGTGCTCCTCCCGAACTCACGCTGCGAGCCGGGCGTCCGGTGCTTTAGATCGGGGCCTAAAAAGTGGTCTAGTGCGGGTTTCGTGGCACGTCGACCCCTCATCCGGGCACACTCTAGCTATCTACAAATCATATCCTACGGAAACGGAGAGTGCCGCAGCCCCACAACCAATAGGCCGTCTTCAGCAGCGGTTACTTTCTCGCGCATGTGATCAATCGGAACCTGTCAACGGCCGGCCGAAATCTGAACACTATTCGCCGGGTGGGTTCTATGGTGGATTCAAGTGGTCGAGGCACCGTCGTTTTGCAAAGGGGCGACTCCGGCGGCCAAGACGTCGGCTGGGGAACGCCATTGGTGGGTCTTGCGCGGCCGGTGATTCAACCGCTCAACGATAGTGTCGAGCTCGCTCATGGTGCGGGCGACACTGAGGCGCTTGGGCAAATACTGTCGGATGAGCCCGTTGGTGTTCTTCACGGTCGGTTTTTGCCAGCGGCTGCCCGGCTCCATGAAGAAGACGCCGTCTGTGGAGTAACGGGCGATAATGCTGATGGTTGGCCATCCCGCCCCCTTGGTCCCAGGTCAGGGTGCGACGGCATGGCGCGGGGATGGTTGGGAGGACCGGCCCAAGCGCCGTGGTCACGGCATCAGCCCCGTGTCCCTCGGGGAGGGCGACGATGTAGAGGTAGCGGCTGAGGCGCTCAACCGAGTGACGAGCGCTGTTCGCGCTGCGGTCCCCATGATGAGGTCCCCTTTCCAGTCGCCGTACAGGCCACCGGGACTCGACCACGGGGGGCGTTCGTGGATCAGTCGGCCCGGCTGGATGAACCGGACCTGCCGCTGCTGGGGATGTCGGCGGCGCTTCCGCAGCGGTCGGCCGGCTCGGAGCTTGCGCGTGAGCTCCCGGGAGAGCCCAGTCCGGTGGGCGATGTAGAGGGCCTGGTAGATCGTCTCGTGGCACAGGTGCCACTCCCTACGCTTGGGATAGGTGACGCGCAACCAGCCGGCGATCTGCTCAGGGCTCCACTCCACCCTGAGCTTCGCCTTCACCACCGCTCGCAAACTCGCTAAACACCGCATCTGACTCGTCAAACAGCAGCCAGTTGCCGAGGTTGTTCACCCACCAGACCTTGACCTTGTAGGCCGTGCCGGTCGGCTGAGTGATGTTCCAGTTGAAGGTGTAGCTGGTCGCGGTGGTCGAGGCGGGCACGACACCCAGGTGCTGACTGGGGTTGGCTCCGTCACGAACCGAGACGTAGTAGTTGCCGCTTCCCGCCGGAGTCGGTGTGGTCCAGGTGATCTGCTGCGTAGTTCCCTGGGCCCAGCTCTCGCCGCCGTTGGGTGCGGTGACCGTGGGTTGCGGATTCGGAGGCGGAGGCGCCGGTGTCGTAACCGACACAGCTTCCGACCAAACCGAGTAGCCGGAGTCGGTCTCCGAACGCACCCGGTAGTAGTAGGTGGTCTCGGGGGCCGCGGTCGCATCGGTCATCGCGACCAGTTCACCATCCGTGTACGGGGTCTTCGGGCTGACGACCGGCGACTTCATGACTGGGAACTGCATGACCCCAGTGGTGAAGGCCGCGTCGGTTGCCCTCTGGACCACGAAGTTCGTGGCCAGCGGAAGCGCGAAGTCCTCCTCGGGATGGTACTGCGGTCCGGGGACGAACTCGTTGTTGGTCCACTCGAGTGCAGTGGTGGTCCAGTTCACCGGAATAGCCGTCGGAGTGCTGGTTGGTGCGGGCGAGACGTAGACCGCCGTCGCGCGCATCATCATCATCTCTTCGTGGCTCAGGATGTGGCAGTGCCACATGTACTCCCAACCGAAGTTGTAGAGCTCGTTGGTCAACAAGGGAACGATTGCCTGCCCGGTGCGCGGGTCCAGGTTCGTCAACACGTCGCTCGCAGCGCCAACGGGCACTATGGGCTCGAGAGGCCGGATGCTGTCCATGAGCTTGAACGGAAGCTCGGGGATCACCGGGCGCATGGCCACGATGGTGTCCTCGAGCGGGCTGACCCGCACGGTGTCTTTCCAACCGAGTTCGGTCGCAGCCGGCAGCGTGACCAGGTTGTCCCAGCCCACGCGGTTGATCAGCTGAACGTCGAACAGGTGGAAGTGCATCGGGTGGGTGTCCACGCCGTTATGCGTGATCTTCCAGATCTGCGTTCCGTCACCCGAGATGGGCGGCGTCAGCGGAGTCGCGGTGACCTTGAAGACCTCGGTCGCCGGATCCGAGTAGCTCTGCAGGACGAAGGTCTGACCTGCGCCTACCGCGTTCGGCAACATCACGCCCAGGCTACCGCTCATCCGACCATACTGATCGAAGGTCTCGCTCTGCTCGTCCTGGATGGCCTTCTCCATCATCCTTGGGACGGTGACCACGTTACCCTCGATGGTTTGGAAGGTGAGCGACTTGTCGGCGATGCCGCCGAGGCCCCAGAAGGTGGCTTTGGTGTTGGGGAAGGTCCGGCCGTACGCACGATTGAAGTAATCGTACCCGGGGACCACTTCGCCCTGAGCGACGATCAGGGGATCCTGCTCACGCTCAAAGACGCCAAGCGGTTCGGCGCGGGCCTCGTTGTGCTCCCAGATCGCTTCCAGCGCCGCGTAGTCAAACGGGTCGGCCGGAGTGGTGTTTGCCACCGTGATCTGCATGATGGTCCGCGTGTTGGGCCCCATGCCGGGAGGCGTGCCCCAATAGCCGCCCGTATCCGTCATGTCGGGACTCCCCGTGTAGTAGTCGTACCGGGGATCCGGCGCGGGATACGCCGCGGGGGCGTCGTTGTAGAGAATGAGCGTCTGGCCGGCAAAGGCAGAGAAGTCGACGATCACGTCGGACCGCTCGGCCGGGCCCAGGATCAGCGAACCGGAGTTGACGATCCCTGCGTTGAACAGGGTCACGTCGACGTTCCAGTCGATGGGACGCTGCGGAACGATGGTCGGCATGAGGGAGAAACCGCCCTCGGTACCGATCGAGATCCAATCGGGACCACGCAGGTTCCAGTCGGGAACTCCGCCCTCGCGGCCGTCGATGGGCCAGGTTGGGTTGCCCTGGTCGAAGTTGTTAGGGTAGTTGGGATCGGAGCTCGCCGCGGCGGGAACCATGCCCACTTCAGTCGGTTGACTCCAAACGCTTGCGGTTGCCGTCGCACCGGAGGCACCCGTGCCCCCTCCGGTGATGGTTACGGTGGGTGCGGACAAGTAGCCGCTACCTGTGGTAATCAGTTCGATCCCGGTTACCGAGCCACCTTCGACGATAGCCCGCGCCGTAGCGCCCGTGCCGCCGCCGCCGGTGATCGTGACAGCAGGGGGCTGCGTATAGCCGGTGCCGCCGTTGGTTACTGTGACCCCGCCCACTATCGGGCTTGCCTTATACAGCTGCAGGTTCATGAAGCGGTCGTTGGCCGCGTTCAGGATGCGCAGGCGATAGGCCTTCGGATCGACCGTCAGGGTCGGGTACGCCGTGCCGTTGACGATCGTAGTGTCGTTGAAGGCCTCCATGCCCATGGCCGGATCCGGAGCATCGGGGATTTCCTCGTTCACCCAGGGACGGTCCGGGGAGGCATAGGGATTGTAGATGGGGCCGTACTTGACGGTTGGGGGCGGCCAGAACCAGGGAGCGTAGTGCCAACGGCCCATGGCGGCCATACCGCTTATGTCCGCCGGGTTCTGAGCGGGCATGTAGACGTGCGGCACCCAGAGGTCACCGGTCTTCGGATCGGGGAAGCCGTTGCCATCCAGATCGTCACCGGTGCCCCAGCGCCAGGTCGGATCGAGGTTCTGGATATTGTTGGGGTCGGCGGCTTCCGCGTTGACGAAGGTCTTGTCCTGGATGACCAAGGGGATCTCGTCGGCGGGAATGTAGCCGCCGTCGATCAGCGATTGCTCTACCGGGCTCTCGATCTTCAGCGGAGCGGCCCCACCGGCATACACGTTCAGACGGGTAATCCCGTAGACGTGATCGTGGAAGAACATCAGCCGGGCGCTCTGCTGGTTGGTCCAGTAGTAAGTCATGATCCCGTCGTCGGGAAGATCGGGATCGGCGGTGGTCATGTCCGGCACCGCATGGACGCTCACGCCCTGAGGATAGGACGTCTGCTCGCCGGCGGGAGTGTTCCATTGGTGCGGATGGCCGTCACTGATCCACGGAGTCCGCCCACCATGCAGGTGGATGACCGTGCGGTTGTCGGTGTAGGCCTCACTAACGTGAGTGTTCGCCCCGATAACGGCGTCGCCGGTGGGACTGACCGCCGGGTCGACATCCAGTAGCGGATCACGCAGCAGTTCGATCTGGAAGGTCGTGTCGCTCGGAACCGCCGTTACCCGCGTCATCAGATTGTACGCGGTGGGCAGAAAGCCCTCGGTGTGCACCCGGTCGCCTACGGCCAGACCGTGCGCTTCCATCGTGGTGATGGTCGCCGTGGTGACTCCCGCGCCGTCCGTGCTGGCGGTCGCCGAAGTGGGCATCATCATGTTGGGGCCCATGCCGGCGCCCATGGTGGTCGGGTCGACGGGGATGAAGAAGTCACCGCCCTCACCCGTGGGCAGGTAGTTGGTGTACTTGAGGCGCACGGGCTTGTTGCGTTGCGCGACGATCAGCGGGCCCATGTAATGGGGATCGTCCACCCCGTAGACCGGCTGGCCGTCGATGTCCAGGATCTCGTTACCATCAGGATAGAAGAGCTGCGGACCTTGGTCGACGCCCAGTTCCGGAGTCCAGATCTGCACGTAGCCCCGGAGCCTGGTCGGGGGCAGGTCCTCGTGCATCTGCTCTTCGTACTCGACCGCGGCTATCTCGTAGTAGTCAGCGGTGGCCGCAGCAATGGTGCCGTCGGTCACGCCCGGATAGCTCGTGGTGTCCGGAACCGCAACCGGGATGTACTGCCCCAAGTCGTTCGCAGCGCCCGACCCAACACCCGGAAGCGTGTTGATGAACTTGGTCAGGGGCGGCGTGTAGTTCCAGTACGGCGTGTCCAGGCTGAAGTAATCAGGGAGGCTGCCCTGGCCGATGAGGGCCGGGTCGAGGGCTGCAGCCGCTTCCGTGATAATTCCGTCCTCGCTGACCGCTGCTGCAGCGGCCTCAGCTTGTGCTTTCGCCCGGTCGGCCGCGGCCTGCCGCTCCTCCTGGGTTACCTTTTTCTCAAATCTCTCATTGATCGTCTCGAGTTTGCTCTTGTAATACTCGTCCGTGACCGGACCGGCTGAAAGCGCTTCTGCGGCGACTGATTCCTGTGTTGCGCCGGGAGCGAACCAAGCGTGACCGCGATCAGAAGGCCAAGAGCACCGAAGACCAATAACCTTCGCTTGACCATTAAATGATTCTCCCTCCATTCAAATTTCTGCGCCGCACCAGCCCAAAAGCCTCTGGCAGGTCTACGACGCGATACTAATGCGATGCAGAAAGCACCGCGATCTTGGGTCTGAGTGAACCTCCCTCCCGAAAGAAGCCCCAAGACGGCTTCGTTGCCCCAAATTTGGCTGTGCCTACCCCTTGCCGGACGTCCCGCCGGCTTTCTTCGCCGGCCTTGACGATGCCGACGTCCCGTGGCCGCGGGACGCATGCCCTTTTCGCAGATTAAGAAAACCTTAGAAAAGGGCCAGGTTCAGAATAGTCGCGAATTGTTCTGTTGTCGATAGGTATTTTTTGCCCGCTCGCGAGCACCGGCCCGCAAATGCGAAAAAAGGGGCGGATCCCTAGGCATCCGCCCCTTGTGCGCCAGGGTCGCTACTGCTGTATCTGCTGCAACGTCTGCTCGAGCATGGCCTGCGCCTGCTCGTCGTCAATGTTGTCCAGACCGTCCTGGATCACGGCGGCCGCCTCGTCGGGCTGACCGTTGAAGCCATAGACCACCGCCAGGTTCACGTATGGAATGACGGAGGAGGGATCCAGATCGATCGCGGTGCGGTACTCCTCGATCGCCTGATCGATCTCGTTCATGTCACGGTAGACGTTCGCCAGATTGTTGTGGACCTCGGCGTTGTCCTCGACTTCCAGCATCTGCTGGTAGGTCTCAACCGCCTGCTCGTAGTCGCCGGTCTGGTAGTAGGCGATGGCGAGTTGCTGCAGCGTCTCCAGATCTTCGGGGTTGTCATCGACCTGGGCCTGCAGGTCCGGGATCTGCTCCTGGTACTGGGCGCTCTGGTCACTCGCCGGAGGCATTACGCCCGCGGAGGTATCCTCGGTGGCGGTGTCCTCGGTCGCCGTATCGTCGGTGACGACATCGGTCGAATCCGTCGTCAGTTCTTCCGTGGTCCCGGTATCCGCGGTCGTCTCGTCTCCCGAGCAGCCGACCAAGACGGCGCCGAAAAGCGCCAGCAACAGTACGAGTGTCAGTGTCGTGACCCGATTGTGGGCTCCAAGCATTCCGATCGCTCCTTCGCGCTGCCCCCCGCGTTGGCCCGGCAGCATAGTCCTTACACGAATTCTCTTGCGGCGATTTCCACCCGCCCCATTTTATCCCTAAGACGGCAGAATAATCGCCTCGCGGTATCTAGGACGTGATTCGCTCACGATTTGATTGTGTCGCCGCCGTCGCCGACGACGGGATTTCGCTATTCTGTCTGCTCTGGAAAGCGATGCGGGGAGGATCTGTGGCGCGAACGGTAGTCGTCACCGGAGGAGCCGGTTTCATCGGTTCCCATCTGGTCGAGGCACTCGTGAAGCGGGGCGACAACGTCCGGGTGCTGGACAATCTCTCTACTGGGCGGATCGAGAATCTGGCGGCGCTCGAGGGTCAGTTCGAATTCGTAGTAGGCGACCTGCGCTACCTCGACACCGTGCTCGAGGTGATTACCGGCGCGGACGCGGTCCTGCACCAGGGGGCGTTGCCCTCTGTGCCGCGCTCGGTCAAAGAACCGCTGATTTCGGACGCCGTGAATTCCGGGGGGACCCTGAACGTGCTGGAAGCGGCGCGGAGGGCGGACGTGGGGCGGGTGGTCTTCGCCTCCTCCTCGTCGGTCTACGGTGACAGCTTTGAGTTGCCCAAGCACGAGGAGATGAACCCGAATCCCAAATCCCCTTACGCCGTCTCCAAGCTGACCGGCGAGTACTACTGCCGGGTCTTCATGCACAACTATGGCCTGCAGACGGTGCCCCTGCGCTACTTCAACGTCTTCGGCCCCCGCCAGGACCCCACCTCCCAGTACTCGGGGGTGATCGCCAAGTTCTCGGTGCAGGCGCTGGCCGGCGAGCCCTATCCCGTCTTCGGGGACGGGCAGCAGGCGCGCGACTTTACCTATATAGACGACGTGGTCAAGGCCAACCTGACGGCGCTGGAAGCGGAGGGAGCGCCCGGGCCCCCCATGAACGTCGCCCGCGGCGACCGCATCACCCTGCTCGAACTGATCGCCGTTCTAAACCGCTGGGTGGGCAAAGAGATCGAGGCGGATTTCCTCCCCGAGCGGGAAGGCGACGTGCGCGAGTCGCAGGCCGCGGTGGAGCGCGCCCGGGAGCGCATGGGCTATGAGGCGACGGTGCCCTTCGACGAGGGCATGCGCCAGACGCTGGTCTGGTACCAGCAGTCGGCGGGTTAGCAGATTTTCGAACGCCACACCTCCGGGGACGGCGGATCACAGATTCGAAAGAAGGAGCTGTTAGATGGATCCGGTTGAACCGGTAGAACCCGCTGAGACCTTCACGGCGGAGGAACTGCAGCGGAGACTTGAGGCCGAAACAGGCGAGGTCGAAACCGGTGGCACCAGCGCGGCTGCCGGGGCGAGCGACAACCCGCTCGCGTCCAAGCTACTCGCCAAGCTCCAGCAGCGAACCGCAACCATCGGCATCATCGGCCAGGGCTACGTGGGCCTTCCCCTGGCGCTTCTCTTCGCGGAGGAGGGCTTCAGCGTGGTCGGCTTCGATGTGGATCCGGCCAAGGTGGAGATGCTCAACCGGGGGGAGTCCTACATCCGCCACATCGGACCCATCCGGGTCAAGGCGGCGCGGGAGGGCTCAGGGAAACGCTCCCGGGAGATGGCGCAGCAGGGCTCGGAGCAGGCCTCGGGGCCCGACGGTGCCCCCGCCTTCGAGGCCACCACCGACTTCTCCCGGCTCGACGACTGCGACGCCATCATCATCTGCGTGCCCACACCCCTAGGCG
>Ga0209386_1000712_pt1 | contig 15253 bp, 9 predicted proteins | sample NGEPertwo_FD_184510 | JGI IMG/M metagenome (GOLD analysis project Ga0209386, IMG submission 184510) | Arctic peat soil microbial communities from the Barrow Environmental Observatory site, Barrow, Alaska, USA - NGEE Permafrost154B-two... | ecosystem: Environmental > Terrestrial > Soil > Wetlands... | reverse complement strand
ATCGCGTTATGGAAAAATACAGGCATTTACGCATAATGCGAATAATTATGGCTAATCAAAATGAAGATCCTACTGATGAAGGGTTAGTAGCCTAGATATCATGGCAAAAACTTTTGACTGTCAAGTATAATATGTTATTCAATTTTATACGTTTTATTTATTTTGCTTGACGTAACCATACTATTCATTAGTCTTCGAATAAAATATAATATGAGTGCACTCAATTATGAGTATACTCATAATGTATCAGACAATATCCCTTGATGTCAAGTGATTGACGGCAGATTTTTATTTATGTTAAAAATCGTCAGCAATCTAATAAAAAAAACAGTTACCTAAGTAAAAATGTGGGTAAAGGAGAATCGGAGCCTGCCCAGCCGTGAACTTATGGATGCCTAAGAGTAAAACTAATTGGGTATTTCAGGTACTATGGTGTGACAGACAACTTCGGTTCACTAGGTAAATTTCTTTGGGAAGTGACGAAAATACTATATAATTGGTTAAATCGTCGCAGCCAAAGAAAGAGTTTTACACGGGAGCAATTTATAGGATTCCTAAAGAGAAACCCGTTACCATTACCCAAAATATATGTGAATATTTTTCAGCTGAGATTCCCCATTACTTGGTGTGCTAGTGGTAGAATGTTCAATGGGTATTTGACCAATAAATGAATTTTAGTTTTCTAATCCACTCGATATTTTTTAGTGAGTAGGCGTCCCTGAATCGTTATTTCTATCATGCTTCTGTTATAAATAAAAAGTCGCCTTGAGTCCAGCTTTATATTGCTGATCTCTTAGGCGACCTAAATAGTTCGCAAACCTAATACCAGTCGAATAATTCCGGCAAGTATGTGCTTAATAGGCAGTCCAGCCTGCATCAGCAGTGATTACGGTACCATTTACAAAACTTGAATCATCCGATGCTAAAAATAAAGCGATTTTGGCGATTTCTTCGGATTCACCTACTCGAGGATTTGAATTAATGCCGGACATGGCTCGTCCCATTCCAAATTGACTAGGAGCATTCATGGTTGAACTGATATTAGTATTCACCCCCCCCGGTGCGATGGCATTACAACGGATACCTGACGTGGCATATTGAAAACCAACATTTTTAGTCAATCCCACTAGGGCGTGTTTTGATGCGGTGTAAGCTGCGCCTGCTCTGCTGCCGAATAAGCCCCCGACGGATGCAATATTAATAATGATCCCACTTCCCTTTTGCAGGAAAATAGGAAGTGCTTTTCTGATGGCACGCATTGGTCCTGTAGAATTGATGGCAAATACTCGTTCCCATAGCTCATCCGTCAGATCAGCCACAGGATAAAAATTGTCCATGATACCTGCATTGTTGACGAGAATATCTAGTGTTCCATAAGCCTTAACCGCAGTATCGATCAGATTTTGAATGTCGTCTTCCTTCGTGACGTTGGTCTGGACAGCAGTTGCCGAACCTCCCTTAGAGACAATCTGAGCGACAGTTTCCTTGGCACCGTCAAAATTGATATCGGACACAATTACTTTAGCACCTTCCTTTGCGAAAAGGATTGCCATTTCTTTACCCATACCGGAAGCCGCCCCGGTTATTACAACTATTTTTTCCTGAAGTTTCATAATCCTAGTCCTCCTGAATTTTACTTTATAATCGAATAGTATTACGAAAGGTGTTCGAAAGCCTTTATGTCTATAATGTGACAATTCCAGGTATTTTAACCATAATTCTATTTGTTGATGCGATATTATTTAAACGTAAGAACTATCCGAATAATTCCCTTTAGTTTCGCTAGTCCCTATCGGCTTGAAGTTTTTGGATTTAAACTCCTCGAATGAAACATATATGACAGGAATGACGATCATGGTCAGAAAAGTCGCTGCCAACATCCCCCCTACAACGGCGATCGCTAATGGTGAAAATCTTTCCGAACCAAGGGCGAGCTGCATGGCTAACGGCAGCATACCGACAACATCTGAAAGTGCTGTCATCATAATAGGCCTGAATCTTGACCTTACTGCAGTAATCACAGACTCTTCTATAGACATTCCTTGATCCTGATTATTAATAGCTTGATCCACTACCAGGATTGCATTATTAACAACCGTACCCGACAGTAAGATCACTCCTAGAAGTACTGGCATAGAAATATATTTACCGGCTATTCCCAATGCTGGGGCAATTCCGATGATCACTAAGGGAATCGTAACCATAATGGTGATTGGATGCAAAAAGGATTTGAATTGAGGAACTAAGACAAGATAGACAAAGATTACGGCCAGTCCCAGCATGAAAATCATTTCTTTCATAGAATCGCCTAAATCTTCATTTTCTCCAGTCAGCCCAACCGCATAGCCGCTGGGCAAGGGATGAGTGTCTAGTATTTTTTGTATATCCTTGGTGATGTGGCTAAAAGCTCTGGAATCCGTATACCCCAAAATATCAATCGTGTATTCCATATCCTCCTTGGTAATAACATTCGCTCTCTTACCTTCATTCATAGTGGCAATCTCTCGTAAAGGTATCTTTAGTCCTTGAGGAGTGCTGATGAATACATCCAACATATTGTCAATCGATTGTTTGTATTCATCCTTATACTCGACGGCAATATTAACATTATTCGCTTCCTTAAGGTCCATAGTTGTACCTTTGATACCATCTATAGAACTATAGATTTGCTGGGCAACTAAGGCATTTGTTAAGCCCAATTCTTGTACCCTAGCCTTATCCAGTTTAATATTTAGCTGGAGATTATCCATGTTATAGCTTTTGTAGACATTGGTAGTTCCCTTAACCGTTTTGATCTGTTTTTCTAAATCAATTGACAGATCATACAGAAGCTGGGGGTCCGGTCCGCTAATCCTTATATCCAAGGGTGCTGGGGAACTTCCGCTTGCCGTTCCACCTTTTTCTTTGACAACAGACCGTTGAACGTCTGGGATTTGATCGATCTGAGCCCTCAGTTTCTCCTGGAACTCCCAAATCGTTTCTTTTCTTTTCGTTCTTGGCGTAAGATTAATAGTTATAACCGCCTGGTTTGTACCCATAATTCCAAAATCACTGAGCTGATTGCTATTTTTTTCGTACCCAATCTGAGTATCATAGCCAATAACACTTTTTTCTTTACTTAGAATTTCTTCTATGACCGCTACAGCCTTGGATGTTTCACTCAAAGCGGTACCCTGTTTCATTTCAATGGAAACATAACTGGTACCACTGTCGAACTTAGGTAACATTTCCACTCCATTGGTCGCTAGAAATCCTGCGCTTAAAAGTAATAGAACTAAGACCACTACATACATTACAAGTCTGTGTCTAAGTGAGGTTTTTAATAAATTTGAATAAAAATTTAACACGCTATCCATCATATTGTTAAAAGGTACAGTGACAATTTTGAGAAGCTTTTCAGTTTTTCTAAACTTAAATTTATCGAACATAACCGTAAATAAGGGGATAATGACAAGCGCTACTACTACAGAAGAAGAAATAGCGAATATTACCGTCAACGCTAAGGGTCTAAACATTTCTCCAACAAAACCCTGTATAAATAAAAGGGGCACTAAGACGACTAACGTTGTAAGAACACCTGCTAGAACAGGCATACTTATTTCCTTTGTAGCATCTATCGCAGCGGTCGATATATCTTTTCCCAAGTGATGATGATGTGTCATAATATTTTCAACGACAACAATGGCCCCATCAACAACAAAACCGATACTTAGTATCAAAGCCGAAAGCGTCACCATATCCAGCTTCATATCAAACAGTTTCATTAACCCCAGTGTCATCATAAAAACTAGGGGCATCGATACAGAAATAACGAAAGATTGACTAACATTCGAAATAAACAGCATGATCAGTATTACTGTAAAAAGCAGGGCAATAAAGACGCTGGACGTCATATTATCGACCATCTGATTTGTAAACGTAGAATCATCCTGAGCAATTTTAAACTCTATAAATGGATATTTTACTTTCAAGGTTTCAAGTTCACTTTTAATATTTTGAACCACTTCAACCGTATTGGCATCCGATTTTTTTGTAATCATAATAGCTATGGAATCCTGGCCATCAAATTTATAGGTACTTTCCAGTTTTTCAATCGATTCATTAACCTCACCAAGTGCTTCAAGATAAACAAAGTTTCCATCAGCAAGAGATATACGGAGTTTCCTGATATCATCGATATCCTTGAAGCTTTCATCTACCCTTGTCAGTATTTCTAAATTATTATCAATCAATTTTCCCCCAGGCGCTTTAATATTATTTTGGGACATGGTTTTAGCTACCTGATCAATCGTCAGGCCATAGGCCGCCAGTTTGTTTTTATCCAGCTTCACCTGAACTTCTGTAATATTTCCTCCAAACTGGTTTATTGAAGCAACTCCTTCTACTAATTGAAGAGCAAAGCCGATCTTATCCTCTGCAAGTAGTCTGATGTCTTTCAGGTCAGCAGAATGACTACTAAGACTTACCGTTACGACCGGTTTGTTAGATGAACTAAACTTCAACACCTTCGGTTCCTTCATCGTGGCAGGTAGAGTTCCCCTGATTCTATTTACTGAATTTTGAACATCAATGGCTGCCTTGTCTACATCCATCCCATAATTAAATTCTAACCGAATGGATGCCACGTTATCTTGGCTGGTAGATTTGAGTTTAGTTAACCCATCTAACGACCCAAATTCGTCCTCCATCGGCTTGACAATATCTTTGACGACATCCTCTGCCGAAGCTCCCGGGTATTGGACAATAACCGTTGTCATGGGTGCATTAGTGTCAGGGGACATCTGTGTTTTTATGGTAGCCTTCGCGTAAAGACCAAACAGCACGATAGCTATCGCCACAGCTAAAACAAAGTATTTATTTTTTAGGGAAAATTGACCAATATTCATCGTTTGCCTCCTCCTTCTGAGACATATACTTTGACACCGTCATATAGTCTGGTTAGATTATTACCTGCTATAGCTGCCCCGGCATTTAGTCCTTCAATGACCTGTACACTATCATCCACAACTAATCCTGTTTTTATCTTCTGTTCATGGGCCACGCCATCATTAATGACATAAACAAATTCACTGTCTTTTAAACTTTTTATCGCTGTCCTTGTAATTACTATTCCATCTTTTAGCTCATCTGTTACAAATTTAACCTCAGCGCTGGTTCCTGTCACGATATCCTTTCCGCCTAACTCTGTTATAGCTATTTCCACTTCACCTACTCTTGTCTTTGAATTCACACTTGGCAGGACTTTAGTTACCCGCGCATCGATCCCGTCTATTACCCCTGTTATGTTTAAAATGACCTTACTTCCAACACTAATCTTCCCTAAATCCTGTTCCGAAACATCGACCTTGATCCTATAACCATCCGTCGCATCAATAACTGCAAAGGGTTTTCCACCAGCTGCCAGGTCGCCGACTTGATAAAAGGTCGTCCTTACTTTACCCGCGATTGGTGCCAAGATACTGGCATCGGCAATACTTATATTCAATTCGTTTACTTTAGCTTCTAACTCTTTCAACTGCGCTCCTGTTGAATCTCTTTGGCTTTTTAATTGATTATAAGTAGCTTCTGAAGAAGCTTTCGCTTCTTCTATTTGCAGGCTAACCATGTCTGCCTCGTGCTTAACTTTATCGTAGGCACTTTTTGCTACGGCCTCATTGTCCAACAATATTTTATACTTATCTGCCTCATCACTAAGATAAGTATAATTCAGCCCTAAGGTTTCAATCTTTTTAACCATTGGGTTATTGGCATAATAAGTTTCAACTTCCTTATTCAGATAAGCATAATTCACCCGCAAGGTGTCGATCTTTTTCACTGTGCTATCTAGTAACGCAACTAAATTTCTATTATCTAATCTGGCGATAATATCCCCTTTTTTGACAAGATCCCCTTCTTGGATAGTTTTCTCAATTACCTCTGAGGTTAGTTTTGAGGATACCGTTGCGGAATTTACAGATTCAATGGTACCAGTATAGTTTATTCCTTTTGTTAAACCACCCGTTTCCGCAATTATGACTTTAATTGGTATACCCAAATCATTCGACACTGGCGCCGCATTTTTTTTAAAAAAAGTTATTCCCCCAACAATTAACAACACTAGCACAAGGATGAAAATCAATTTATTCCTTATCATTGCAATCACTCCCTTAAATAATCACTCATAGTTCACAATCAAGACTATTATTTTAAGCATTGTTGAAAAAGCACTTTATTTGAGATTCAATTATCTTGGCCGTTAAATTGATCGATGCCTCATCGTAACGTGGCGTAAAGATAATTGTTAACATTAGACCCATTATTAGGTTGACAATAACTTGAGAAGTTTCTTGGTTGATTCCTGTTCCAAGTAAAAAGTCTCGTAATTGACCTGAAGTATTAGCCACTGGATTAAATTGGCCGGCCAAATCAGGTTGGTGTTGAGATTCTATAATGACCAAACGCACAAGTTCCCTTTCCTGTTTAGCGAAGTAGATCTTTTTATGTAATATTTCAAATATATTTGCTTTCACAAATGGTTCAGTATTTTGGTGAGTCATTTTAACCCCTTCAAAATCCACAAGTGGTTTGATGATTGCCTCAAATAATTCTCGTTTCGTTGGAAAATACCTAAATAAGGTTATTTCTGCAATCTCTGACTCACGCGCAATTTGCGCTGTTGAAGTCGCTGAATATCCTTGGTCTATAAACAGTCCTTTGGCAATTTTAATGACATGTAGGATCCGGTCCTCCTTTGACAATCGTTTATCCGTGGTTATTTTTTTCATATTATCAAAACCCTCCTTGTTAGAAACTCTATAATGTATGTAGGCACTTACTAACATACTTGATAAAGCTTCTTTTGTCAATCCTGGAGGATAACCTTTTTTACCTTCGTAGGCATCCAATTCGTTCAGCGAATACCGCAGCAATTATAATAGTACAAAATAATTAGGCCCTGCAAGCTAGATAAACATCCTTCAAAGCTTCAAAGTATGAAGAGTCGCGTCTTTTTACTATTTCCATGGGCTCCCTTCTCTTCGCCTTGATTAGCTGAGGACAGTTCTACGCCTGGAGTTCAGTAGAAATCATATCCTTATTTATAGTTGTCTTGGTCTTTCTCCTGGCATTCCTATTTGTAGAAGGCAAATCAAAGGAACCCATGCTGCCCCTATCCCTCTTTAAAATCCCTGTTATTGTCGTAGCCAATGCTATCGGCTTTATAGCCAGTGGCGTATTGATCGGCGTAATGTCTATCTTCCCATCTGGTTTCAGACCCTAATGGGACATGGTGCCACCAGTTCCGGACTGACCTTAATGCCCATGCCCTTCGCGTGGCCTTTAGCCTAAACCTTGGCAGGCAGGTTTATGTATCGAATTGGTTCTAAAACTACGGCTGTCTTCGACGCTGTAATGATTATGGCAGGTTCCACCTGGCTGCTGCTAGTTAATCAAACTATCTCCGAAATATAAACACAGGTGTAAGAAGATTGGTCTTCCTACACCTGTGTTTATAGATTTCTGGCGTTTCCTCTTCTTAGGCACATTCAAAAAAATAACTAGTTAGTATGCCAGTCTATTTCGTGTCATACTGCGTCGGCATGTTCACCTAAACCCAGAAGTCAGAGGTCAGAAACCGGATGGTATCAGATTGGGGTATTCTTTTCTGATCTCTGATCTCTGATCTCTGATCTCTGGCCTCTGGAGACATGCCTCCTTGTCTGACGCAAACTATCCATGGCATCTTTGACTTGTTATTTTCTTTCATATGCCTTATTGACACATTACCGCAACCTCATAGACCGAATAAGACACTATCTCTTCAGCTTGCCCACCAAACCTTCCAGGTGCGCTTAGTTGGAAGAAATTGAGAATTATACTGTATCAGCATGTCTTGTCTCCCCTAACTCATTAGAAATTACTGGTGGGATAAAATATTTTACATCCAATAAGCCCATGTGAAATCATATTACTTTCCATGGGTGTGGACTCTGCTTAAGGTTTAAATCTCATTCCAATAGTGTAAGCCTGTCCGATCTGATCCCCTTACGATAATACAATAGCTATCGGTATTAATGTCACAAGTATCACCATTATAACGAAGCGCACTGTAGCTATAGTTGGATTTTTACTAACCTTATAAAATACAAGCATATCCGTTATTGTTACCTGCGATGCCTACAACCTTCTGTGAAAATTCTTGATAGTCCTTTCGATTATTGAATTGTCAAGGTATCGTTGGTCTTTGTGGAAAGTGTCCTATCCCCAAACCAGAGACTATAGACTACCGGAATTATCACTAGGGTCAAGAGCGTTGAGCCAGTTAAGCCGCACATAATCGCCACCGACAATGGTTCGAAAAGGTCACTACCTGAAAGAGCTAACGGAACCAGACCGATGACCGTTGTCATCGCGCTTAGGAAAATAGGACGGTAACGTCTGGTGACGGCATCGAAACAGGCGTCAATGACCGACATACCCCCTTGGCGGGCCCAATTGATATATTCAATTAACAGAATGGCGTTCTTAATCACGACTCCCATCAGACTAACGACTCCGACCATAGCAGTAAAGGATAAGGGTTGGCCGAAAGCAAATAGGCCAATAATCACCCCGATGAGGGATAAGGGAATCGTGATGAAGATGACGAAGGGCTGCAAGAAAGAGCGAAACTGAAGCATAAGAATTAGATAGATGACAAAGAGGGCAAACAACGCGGCTGTGCCTAAATCGCCGAAATTATCCTTGATATTTTTGGCTTCCCCTTTATAAGAGATGATGGCCCCTTTTAACTCGTCGGGGTGTTGGGCTAGTATTTGTTTGAGACTATTTTCCAGCGTAACGGCACTGTACCCGGGTTTAACTTGGGAGGAGACCGTAATGGCTTGCTCGCGATCGTATTTACGGATTGTGGGGATAGATGCTTCCAGTTTGAGGGTCGCTAATTGTTTGAGCAGAGCTTTCTGGCTGGAGACGGAGGATTTAATGACTAGGTTTTCTAGGGATTCTTTGGACTGAATATCGCTCGAGACCACAATCGGATATTCATTGCCGGCTTTGCGGAAAACTGACGCTTCCGCTCCTCTTAAAGCAATATTGATCTGGCGCTCAATATCATATCGAGTGATACCAAGCTGAGTCGCTTTGTCATTATGGACATCGACCGTAAATTGGTATTCGGCACTGTCTAGATCGTCTTCCACATTCAGAGTACCCGGGATAGCTGCCAACTGATCATGAATATAAGTCACAGACTTGTACAGAGTCTGAGGATCATTACTATTGACTTGAATACTTAAAGGATTTCCAGGAAACGCCTTTTCCAACAACTTGACCCGAGCAGTTCCCCCGATCAAGTGTTTGTTCAATAAATCTTGCAAATAGACAGCCATTTCCTGGTTGGACTTAAACCTACCTCCTTTGGACAAGTCCACTTTCAGCAGAACTTGGGCAAAATCTTGCGACTGAGAGGATTGGGCTACTGTTAAATAGAATTTGGGAAGTCCTTCCCCTACTGAGGTGTCATACTTAAGGATTTCTTGCTGAGCAGAGATGAGCTTTTCTACCTGTTGGGCCACACGATCGGTATTGTCGAGATCAGATGAAGTTTCGGCAAGGATATCAATATAAAACATGTTAATGTCCGCTTTGGGAAAGAACATGACCGGTAGCTTAGTGGCCGTAAACAGGGTAAGGGCACATACAGAGAGGGCTAAGAAAAGGGTCAATTTTTTATGCTTCATGCCAATCGCCAGAAAGCCCAGATAGAAGTTTTTCACTGGGGAGCGCTTCGCCATCTTTTCCGGTTTGAGTTTATCGAAAAAAATATAGGCGAGACCCGGGGTAACCAAGATGGCTACTATAAACGAGGCAGAAACTGCCAGAATGACAACCTGCGGCAAGGAATGTAGAAACTCTCCAGCCGGACCCGGTACGAATAGCATGGGGGCAAAAGCAGCTGCAGTGGTTAATGTCGCCGTGAATACAGGTAGCAAAGCACGCTTTGTGCCGCGTACACAGGCGGTCATTTTATCCACTCCCTCATCGAGCAGAACCTGGATCGAGTCAATAATGACGATGGCATCATCTACCAGCATGCCTAAAGCGATGATTAGGGCGGCGATAGAGATCTCATGTACTCGTATTTTAAGTAGATACATGGCACTGAACGTCAGCAAAATAGAGATGGGTACGGCCGCAGAAGCGACAATGGCGTTCTTCAGACCCATCCCTAGGAAAACGACCACCAAGACCAGGGCGATTCCTTCTAGCAAATTTTCAAAGAAGTTCGTCACACTATGATCAACATTAGCTGGTTGGTAGGTGACCTCTTCGACATTTAAGCCCGGGGGTATTTGTTGTTTTAGCTGATTCAGTTTCGTCTGCACGTCGTGGCCAATTAGGACGATATTATTATTGTCGGAAAAATATGCGCTCAACAAAATTGCCTTATGTCCGTTCTCTCGGATGCGGCTTGTGGAATCTGCCAACTTCCAGGATACCGTGGCGATATCGTTTAAATGCACAAGAGCGCCAGTAGTTTTAGAGACCGACACGACGCAATTTTCGATGTCTTGAAGGGAGTTAAAACTACCCGGAATACTGACATTGATCTTGGACGTCCCATTACTCAGCGAACTCGAGGGAATGTTAACATTTTGTATTTTTAGGGCATTAACAATGTCCTCCAAGGATAGGGCATATTGATTCAGGCGGGCAGTGTTTACTTCTACCTGGGCCTCCCGTTTTTGCACCCCATTTACTTTAAAGCGCGAAATACCTTTGACCTTGCTTAATTCATTTTTATACTGATCGGCGAAGTCGGAAAGCTGTTCATAAGAGTACTGATCACCCGAAAGGCTGAGGATCATACCCGGAGTACCTGCTAAATCGGTATCGACCTCAATTGTTTGGCATTCAGGCGGCAGTTTACTTTGGAGATCGCTCATATAGCGCCGTAAATTGGTCCAGGCTTTATAGACATCGGTACCATTTTGCAGTTCCAAAACAACAATGGAAATGCTGTTACGAGAAAAAGAGGAGGATGTTTTATAACCTGGGACTTCGATGGTCTTATCTTCGACCGCTTTGGTTACCAGCTTTTCCACATCGACGGGTTCAGCTCCCGGATAAATGGTTTTAATAACAGCAAACGGAGCATTCACATTAGGGCTTTCCTGCTTGGGCAAAATGTAATAACTGTAGAGTCCGAGTAGTAGAGCGATAAAGGTGAAAAAAAGGGTAAATCGGCGATTGCGAATGACTTGATAAATCACACCTTTCATCATTGTCCCCCTGCGATTGGAGCGATCGTCACTTTCATACCCTCATTTAACTGATTCATGCCCGAAGTAACCAGGTTGTCGCCCGAATTAAGCCCTTCGACCCGGACATTAAAATTCTGGGTATTTTTTAAGCTGATATTTTTTTTCACAGCACGGTCGTTTTGGACAATAAACACATAATCGTCTCCGCCATTCATCACCGCAGCTATCGGTATCCAGATGCCTTTCTCAGCGCCGTTAGCCAGGGAAACGCCCACTGAAGCGCCAATCAAATAAGCCTCGTTTGGAATTTCTTTGGTTAGTTTAATCTCTGTGTTATAGGTACGAGTTTCCGCATCCGGCACTTGATCAATGCGAGTTACATCTCCCGCCCCGGTAAAGCTGCCGACTTTAACCTTAACTTGAGTCCCGAGCTTAATCTTCGCGACATCAGTCTGATCCAGGCCTACATTGACCACTTGCTTCTTGCTTCGAACGACGATGACAGGATAACCGGCCGCTAGATTTTCTCCTTCCTTAAAGAGGATATCAGTCACATAGCCCTCCATATCGGAATAAAGCAACGCATCGTTCAAAGCATTTTGTTTGGCTTCAACATCGACTTGAGTCTTCTTAATAGGTCGACTCCTTAACATCCCTATCCAGCTTGGCTTTATCCAGATCAGTCTGAGCCATAGCTCCAGCCTCAAACAGTTTCTGATACGTATCACATTGGGTTTTGGCATCCAGATACATTTGCTTAGCCTGGGAAAGGTTAAGCTGTGAATTGCGTAAAGCTAAGGAAATGTCTTTTTGATCTAGGTCAGCGAGCAGTTTCCCCGGATGGATGGCCTCCCCTTTTTGCACCTTAAGGTGAGCCAGTTTCCCCGGAAGTTTAAAACTGTATTTCTTTAATTCACCCGAGCCTATGACGCCTAGGTACTCCAACTGAACCGACTGGGACTGCTCGGTAATCGGCGAAACCGTTACCATTCGAGTAATTTCAACAGGGATAGTGTCTGCCGGTTGGGAACTGCAGCCAGTTAAAACGGCGGACGACAGAAGCAAGGTCATCAAGGTAATAACTAGCTGGTTTCTTTTCATCATAATTTTGAAATTATCCTCCTCAACGATTTAGGATGCCGTAAAACAGGAGCGTTTTCATCTGTTCTAGGAGTTGGTGTATGGTTAGGTCCTTGGTATTTAAAATTTGATCTTCTACAGGTGACAGAACCGTCTTCGTAAACGTCAGCAACATAATAGCCGGATCAAGGTCATCCCGTATGTCACCTTTGGCTATGCCCTCCTCTAAAGCAGTCATAGCCATCTGTTCTCGAAACCGACGTATCTCCTCGATAGTCTTCTGTTCATCAGGAAAATAACGCTGCAATTCATTGAGCACTCGGAAAGGAATGGCCGGATAGGAATAAACAGAAAGGATGGCGTTGAGCTTTTCAAGCCAAGTCGTGGAGCAATCGATTTCTTGCAGCACCCGTTGTTTTTCGAATTCAGCAGCCTTTTTCACAATCTCGGAGATCAGTTCGTTTTTGGAAGCAAAATATTTATAAAGAGTCTTTTTACTCATGCTTAGCTCTGCAGTGATGTCATCCAACGTAAAGCCTCGGAATCCGAATTGCTTAATTAACGAAGTAGCGGTCAGAATAATCCTCTCACGCATGATCTATCCTCCTAAGTCTTTCCTATTAACAACCCCAATTGTTAATGTTAAATTATTTTTAATTGTGTAGTTGAGTTTTATTGGTCCGTTGGAAACTATAGCAGTATCTTTAGTTTACTGTTAATATTTCTTGGGGTCAAGGGGTTGGTGTGAGTGTTAGCGAACTTCTTTACCTTCATTCCGATCCTCAAATCAAAAATAAAATGCGTTGGTAAGATTTTATATCCTCTCCACCAGCGCATTTAATATTTCTTCATCAAATCTTCGACAAAATCGGCCGTGGAGTTAAGCCACAGAAACATTCAGGGAGTTCCTTCTTTTCTGATCGGGGACAAAATGGTTGGCATTGTATCCGGTGAATCACCCATGTGGTTCACACGCAAAAACGCTGTCCGGCGTGCAATGCCTAACAGCGTTAACAAATGAAATATATTCTCCAGGGTTGACTCCAAGGTCATCTACGGGGTAGCGTACACCCCAAATCAAAATAAAGTGATAGTCAAGACGGCGATCCCTTAAGGGGTCTTACTTACCTAACTAATAATTGTCTTCGCCTTATAGATTATCGAACCTGCTTACAAACACTCCTCAATATAATAAAGAATGTCAATAGCACGGATAATTCCGATCGGCTTTCCCCCATCAAACACTGGTAATATATTGATTTTCTTCGTCATCATTATACGAATTGCTTCAGAAGCATTTTGCTCCGGACGAACGTACTCAGTTACTAGCGGCCGTATTACATCTCCAACCTTCGTAGTAACGCTGTGCCCTAAAGCACTTTTACTATAAAATCCGCTCCAAGACACGGGAAGATTCTTGTCATCATCCTTTGTGATCATTTTTCCCGTAATTGAATTAAGGATATCCCGCACCGTTAAAATACCCGTTAGTTTATCTTCTGAACCTTCTTTTTTTAAGACGATTATGGAACGATGTTCTTTACACTCACCAGTACAGTCTTTGAGAATCTTTATAGCATCTTTTAATGTGTCGGTATTATAGACCACTGGGTATTCACATGTCGGTGAAACCGGAACCATTAACTCTTTTACTTTTTTTATTTCCGTCATAATGAGTTCCCCCCTTCTGATCTTTGAGTTACCTATAAACACTATAACCATTGCCACTTCCCGTTTGGTTATAAAATTCTTATGACATAGTCAACACCTCCGATACTCTATCTTATAGTCAATTATACGACAATTCAAGCAATTTGTGACATATGTTGATAATGATTTGATTCGATGATTCCATTTGAAATACAAATGTTCCATATATCACCATCATAGCACCCACCTTAGTAAGCACCAGAGGATTGCTACCTATTCAGAAAACAGCAAAGCACGTCGACGTAACGTCAACGCGCTTTGCTGTTTTATCCTAACGAACACCCGAGTTTTATCTGGATTAGCACCTCAACCCCCATTCGAAAACTAATTTCCATGAGTAAATATGGGAGATAGATTCTGTTTGTGGGCTTGATGCCGTTTTTTGGGTCATGTTGAACATATTTCTGATATACTCTATTTTAAGAACTGTTGTGTAGTCGAAGTTAATGACTTACGGGTTCCATCAATGAGCTTCCTCTACTCTTAGGGAAACTTGACGTGGCAACCAGGACATTATGTGGTATCGGCGATATCTTGTGTATAAATAATGCGGGCGCCTATGCCTATACATTAACCCCCTCTGCTTTTACCAGTCACCCCAAGGCCAAGGAAATCTATTTAGATAGCGACGGACTTTCACTGGCGTAATCACTTGTGTTAGCACCCACGTTGGATCTCTATTTAATTAGGGTTTAATTAGGGGTCACCGAGGTTTTATCCGATACTTGCAGTGCCACAGACGATTTTTGTGCTATGATAGAAAAAGCGAAAACTTTAAGGCAGGCCAAGGTGTTCTCTGAATTTAATATTGGTTGGTGAATTAATGAAGTTTAAATACGAGCTGAACGAAATCCCCCCATGGGGGCATCTACTGTTATTTGGCTTACAGTGGCTGGCAATTATCGTTCCTATCATCCTGATTATTGGAACTGCGGTAACTAGTCTGCATCCCAGTGGGATTGCCAATCAAGTAGTCTATATCCAAAAGCTTTTCTTTGTGGTGGCCGTAGCCTTATTTTCACAGGTAATCTGGGGACACCGTCTGCCAATAATCATTGGGCCAGCGACGGTATTTTTGGTAGGAATGGCGGCGGGAGGGGGGAGCAACCCTGAAGCGGTCTATACCTCGATCCTCTTAGGTGGACTAATTTTAGCAACCGTGAGTATTACTGGACTGTTCGCTCGGCTTAAGAAGCTCTTTACCCCTACCGTTGTAGCCG
>Ga0209386_1000711_pt1 | contig 15276 bp, 11 predicted proteins | sample NGEPertwo_FD_184510 | JGI IMG/M metagenome (GOLD analysis project Ga0209386, IMG submission 184510) | Arctic peat soil microbial communities from the Barrow Environmental Observatory site, Barrow, Alaska, USA - NGEE Permafrost154B-two... | ecosystem: Environmental > Terrestrial > Soil > Wetlands... | reverse complement strand
CGTAGGCAGCTATATGCTCTGGCCTATGAGGGCTGATGACACAGCCTCGAACTTGAGGTCATACTCGCTTAGTAGAAATGCACTAGCGTTTAATCACTCAAGAATCCCCTTGCTTTAGCTATGGGGAACTGTCAATTAGCTACTCCATACTGCTCTTCAAATAAATGAGCGATGTGAAGAGCTTTAAGCTTGGATTTTGGTACCATTGCAGTAACCTGAACCATGCCAGGAAGTCTGCTTATCGTTATGGAACCGACAATTGTAGCTCTATTCTTAACTTCATCGATTGGCATTCCTAGCAGATCTGCCATTCTAGTTAAGCCATTACTTACAGCCGCGTCCAAATTTCTGCCAGATCCGAAAACCTGTAATGGATAAACATCTTCTTCAAGTTTAGTCTGATACTCGCCAGCCAACTTACGCGCCACATCTAGAAGTTTGCTGTCATATGGCTGAGCTAGGAAAGGAAGATCTTCTTTATTTGGAAGCAAAATAGGACCATCTATCTTAAGCCCTTTGATAATTTCAACTTCCAAAGTAACTTCTGCACTTACATCGCTCGTGTGCCCGGCTATTTCGCCGTCACCCATCATTGCGTGAATATCAGCAACATAGATTCCTGCGCCAGCTACTTTAACTGGAACGATCAATATAGCGCCTTCTCTAACTTCATCGGAGTCCATATGACCATCGGTTCGGCTTAATAGTTGTTCTTCAGTCAATGAATATGCATGAGGTGCTCTAACTAGAAATGCTCCGAAATCTCCGGCATTATGTGATGAAGGGAATGGGACTGCAGGGCAGCTTCCCATATTTCCTATCATTGGCCTTACCCTGGTGATAATACCAGGGAGATCAGCTTTTGCCAAAAGGTTTATAGGGTATTGCTTGGATTCTGCTGGTAAAGCAGCAAGTTCTCGTGCGTTATTAGCGATTGTTTTGCAGGCTTCACCGCTAACTGTTATGGCTGTAGTTCTCTCTTTGTCAAATACCATTGTATAACCCGAAACAAGCTTAAAAGGTGTTACTGGATTCCCACATTTCTTACATCGAACAGCATTTTCTCCAACACCTTCCAGGTATGTAGGTGGATTGATTATATTACAAACAGGGCAACGTGCTGCAACAAATGGATCTCCAACAAAGTGGCCGTCAACGCCCCGATCTGTTCCAGATACTGTTGCAGTAGAAAGCACTTTAACTTTCCTGATGCGCAATGCAATGGAATCTCCAATTTCAGCGCCTTCAATGGCGACAGGTCTGGTAACTTCATGTCCGCTTGGATAATCCGGTGTAATCATTGCTCCCCAGCAACCTGGAGATGTACGAGCGATAATTGTGCCTTTGTCAGTTACTGGTCCAAGCATTTTTGCTTTTGGATCAAGTACCCAAACCATATCGTCTGTTCTAACTATTTTTTCTGCCATAAAAAGACCTCCTTAAAGTGTTTTTTATTGATCTTAATTCAGATTCCTATACACTACTTTTGTTACCGTTATTTTACCACATATTGGGTAGAAAAAGCAGATAATTCAACTATATCTTCTTCTTGCCCCAAGCCATCCCATATCCTTTATTCCACTTGATTTCCACGGCTATATTGCTGCCTGTTTCCTACTTTAAGCGTTTCAGCGTGAAAAAGGATAACTGGTTATCCATTTACTTACATACTTTAGGCTTAAATTGCATAAATAGTATAACTTGTTAACTATAAATACCAATTTCACATGTTTTCAGGAAAAAAGGTTATCCATTTCTTCTAAATAGTCTCCTCGGGAGATAACCAGTTATCCTTTTCGTTGAAATATTGCCCTAAGGGGATAACAGCCCATCTCCCAACCTATTTATAGCTCCGAATTATATGAAATCGTTTGAAATCTGACCAATTACTCCGGAAATCATATGGAATTTAAAAAGGCAAGCAGGCCTTTCAACGGACCGCTTGCCTTTTCTATTTTATTGCTGTATTTCACTCTTTTCGAAAATTAATTCTTGCTTAACAAAGCGGTCAATGCGCTGCAATGACTCCGTTGGCGGGCGTAAGTGCGCCACCAGACCCTAGCCTGATAAGATAGCTGATAAGCACTGTTACAGTACGCTGATTGGCGCCAGAGTATCGATGTTAAACGATCTCACCTGACTGTCCTGGATGTAATACAGCACATCGCCGATGTAGCATAAGCGACGTATATTACCGTAATAACCAATGTCGTGGCCTTCCTGAACGGAAGGTTTGTAGGCAATTCTGCCTTTTTCGCTGAATCCCTTTTGAAGGTCATAGGTCAGAACCACTGCTCCGCTGAAATAGTCGGCCATGTCAGTAACTTTAACTGATGCGGAATTCTGAACGGTGGCTTCAAAGGCAAGCATGTTATCTTTTAGATTGAACATGAGAGCCTTGTGATTGTACTGGATTTCCGAATAACTGCCGCTTTCGCCGACTGTGTAGGTTTGCAGTTCTTTAGGTTTTCCCTGATCTGATACATCAAAGATGGAAAACTTGATGCCTGTCTGCCTTGTACCGACGACGATTTCGTTGCCGGAGGTATCCTTGGAATAGATGTCTTCCGTTCCCTGGCCAACGCCGAGGATCAGATTTTCACCGATTGGATACAGGAAGTTGGAAAATCCGGGAACCTTGAGCTCACCCGTTACTTTTGGCGCTGTTGGCACCGTGAGATCTATTACGAACAGAGGATCAATCTGTCTGTAGGTTACGATATATCCTTTCGCACCCATAAAACGGACTGCAAAGATTCTCTCACCAGGAGCAAGATTTTCAAGTGCTCCCACCTGATTCAGATTTTCATCCAGAATATAGACTGCATTTGCGCTGTTTTGACCCCAGGCCGTAGTTGCAACGCGAAGATTACCGTCGAATTCATCCATGGAGAACTGGTTAAGCAATGCTCCCTTGACCTTTCCGCCCCCTGCAAAACCGATTTTAGTCCCGTTGATTGAGAACTTGGTGATTGCTGTCATCTCGCCTGTTGCATTACTGTAATCGCTTTGCCCCACGTAAAGATTCGTGTCATTCATGTAGACAGTGGAACCGCTGCCCAGGATGGCCTCAATGTTTGCGGGCTCATCGGTATTCATGATGTCAACCGCTGCAACCATAAGATATTGAGGAGTAATGCTTTCAGGATAACACATGATGTTATTTATAGGCAGTTCCCTAAAGCTCTGGCTTACAGAGGTATCCTTCACCATTGGGATGATTTCGCCAGGATTTTCAGGCCCGTAGCCGTAGAAATATTTATTGGACATGATATACAGGGTGTCTCCGTTCTTTCGGCTGGAAAGCATGTTGCCCTCCACGGAAAGCTCTTTAAGTAATGCCGTTTTGCCTAGGTCGTCTACAGAATAGATGCCGCAATATACATAGCTTTTACCCTGCAAGATTGGCGGATAGATGGCAATGGATTTATCCGTAATAAGAGGATCGCTGTCAACAACGGGTTCGCTGCTTGTTCCACTGATTGTTCCACCACTTGAGCCAGTGCTTGAGCCAGTGCTGCCAGCTCCGCTGCTTACGGGCATGTCAGGGTAAGTTATCCCGATAGGACCCTGCCAGTATGAACCTAGGACAACAAGTCTTCCTTTATCTATATAAAGCTCGGTAATGCTAATGTTTTGTCCGGTTTTTGGATCCAGAGGCATTTTGATGGTATCTACCAATGTCATTTTGCCATTGTCAGCCTTGATAACTTTCACGTATCCGCCGGCTGCAATGTAGATGAATTTTCCGTCCGTCTTGATGATGTCGGCCTCGTCAATGCCTGCCACCTGATTGTTGGTGGAAGAATAGTCTGTTGATCCGCTGGCTCCAGTGTCTTCCTGGCCTGTAACGTCTGATGGAACCTCATCTTTAGACGGTGCCGCAGTGCTTCCGTCAGTTGCACTTTCCATCTGAATATCTTTTAATAGCTCAGGCCCGTAATACTGCATCTTTTTAGCGATGATGTTTTCAAGCTGCGCCAGTGAGGAAATCTTTATGGCCTGTCCAATTTTATTCTTAATGTCGGCCTTCAGCTGGGTGGCAGTTGCGAGATTCAGGTTGGTATCGCTCACGGTGATGATGCTTTGGCTGTAATCCACTTTTTTCACCAGGATATTTTCCACTATTACTCTAAGCGGCACCATCGAACGGCTTTCCCGAATCAGCATTTCTGTGTCAAAGGTAAAGGTCTGGTCCGCTTTTCCAGAAACCGTTTGAGTGTAAGTATTTTTGCCTGCAAAGAAGGTTGTCGTAATGCCGTTAAATTTGATAATAGCCGCCTTTTGCACTGGCTCGTAGGAAACGACAGCGCCAAAATGTTCGGCAATGGCTCGTAATGGAACCAGTGTCCGATCTTTGTAAATAAAAGGCGCCACATTTGGATTGTCTGAGTCGAGGGCTTTAATGACTCCTCCTGAAATAGTCAGAGGGCTTCCAATATAAAGCGCCAAGTCATAATCAGCCGTGCCGCCACCATTAGCTGTACTCCCGTTTGTTATGGCATTACTTCCTGTAATGCTGTTCGCTGAGCTGTTATCAGTTATGCGGTTATCGGCGGAAACCGACAGACTCAGGGAGAATACCATCACTAAGCATAAAAGCCATAAAGAAATCTTTTTCATGATTACACATCCTTTCAAGGTGGTCATTTCAGCTATCATTTCAGCTAGAGCCTGGTGGCGCACTTTTGCGTCCAAAGGGTGCTGCGAGGCCCTAGCTGACTGGTTCCTGGATTAATATAATTATTCTACATACTTATGCAATATACTCATTTAGACTGTACGAAAATTCAAAAGTTCCATAAAATTAATTCGCTGGCGCCAATAGGATGTCGAACTCTCAATCCTTGCCCGGTGGCGACTTTCCCGGTTTTGCGGCGCCACCAGCCCCTAGCTGAGATCCATTTGATAATGTGATAGTACCACTTGCAGAAGGTTTGAGCAAGCGGTATTAAGCGGTTGAACTAAAGATTTTAGCGGGAGTCCATGTGTGACTAATCTGCCCATTTATTTAAACTGAATATAAGACAAATCCGCCCATATTGTGACATATTAAGTACATTTTCGCCCCATATTTTTTGATTTTTTTGAAAAAAATTAGATTTGCAACTTCGGATAAATATATTATATAATAAGTAAAATGGGTTATAAAATATAAAAAAAGGATTTACTATGCTGGGATATATTACACCGGACAAACCGGAACTAAAAGTAAGAGAATACGAAATGTACAGCGCGTATTACTGCGGAATATGCAAAGCAATCAAAAGAAGACATGGGGAAATTCCACGCCTTGTTTTAAGTTACGATTCGGTGTTGCTGGCGATGATCCTGTCGGCGGTATATGATCTGGAAAAGGGCGTTGCAGAAAATTATCCCGCCGGCCCAACCGTTAAGCTGGAAAGGTGCATCATCCATCCTGTGAAAAAAAGGGCAATTGTGTATAATGACGCAGCGATAGATTACGCCGCAGACATGCTTGTTGCTCTTGCGTATTACAAATTCAAAGACGACTGGACAGATGAAAAAAAGGTATTAGGAGCGCTTGGAATTGCTGCTTTTAATAACCTTCACAGAAAAATCACTGGCATGTACCCCGAAACCTGTGGTATTATTAACAAGTCTATTGCAAAGCTGTCAGAGCTGGAAAAAGAAAATTGTCAGTCTATGGACGAAGCAGCAGAACCTTTTGCACAATTAATGAAGGCTGTTTTCTCCGGAGCTCCACTGAAAACGGGCCTGCGGATAGCGACCGTAAAGACAGAAGATGCAGAATCTACGGTAGAGGACATAAAGGCGGAAGAACAATTAAACGAAGATGACGCAAAGACAGATGAACATTTAAACGAAGCAGAATTGAAATCGCTGCTGGGGGAAATCGGTTATAACGTCGGCAAGTGGGTTTATCTGATTGATGCAGTGGATGACCTGGAAAAGGATTTGGAGAAAAATCGGTACAATTCTTTAAAAGGTATTAAAGATGATGAAAACTATAAAAGCAGAGTGGAATTCAGTTTGATATGCACGCTGGAAAATGCCAGTTTGGCCTTGAAAAAGCTTAAGTTGGAGAAAAATAAGGGAATCATCGAGAACATTATATACTCCGGGCTGTTCAGGAAAACGGAGAGTATTGTCGGACTTGTGAATTCAGAAGACGAAAAAAATATAGATGATGAAAAATCGAAACCGGAACCGGGATCAGAACCGAAACCGGGATCAGAATCGAAACCGGGATCAAAACCGGAATGAGAATCGAAACCGGAATCGGAATCAGAACCCGAACCGGAATGAGAAGCAAAGTAATAAAAATTAATGATATATAGATGAAAGGTAAATGACAAATGAATCCATACGAGGTACTGGGAATTAATCAAAATGCTACAGAAGAGGAAATTAAATCGGCTTACAGAACAATGGTGAAAAAGTATCATCCTGATAAGCATCAAAATAACCCACTATCTGATTTGGCGGAAGAAAAACTGATGGAAGTAAACGAAGCATATGAGATGCTGACGAATGGTGGTTCAAAGAATGGAAACACCGCATATGGGAACAGATCAAACAGTGGCGGTGGGGCTGGATATAATGAAGGCTACGTGGAAAACCCAAAACCTGGAACTGCGGAATGGTTTTATCAGGCGGGGGTTGCGTCACTCAATAAAGGCTGGTACGACGACGGGTTAGGGAAACTGCAGACTGCAGTATCAATGGCACCGAATAATCAACGATATAAGCAAGGTTTGAACCAGGTACAGAATATGGGCGGAGGATACCGAGCTGATGCATTTGGAAGAGGTGCCGGACGTGGGAATGATGATTTGTGTAGAATGATGCAATGCCTGGTTTGTACAGATTGCTTGTGTGACTGTATTTAAAACAAGCCCATTATAAGCATCCTATATTGGGCTTCAAGCCCAATATAGGATGCTTATAATGGGCTTGGTGGGCTTCCTTATATTTGGAGGATTTATGAAAACCAACAAAGTTGCTCTTTCCGGGGTGCTCCTGGGGCTGAATATGATCATATTATTTGGGGCTACGATGCTGCCGGGAATTGAAATGACACTGTATGCTCTCAGTTCCTTTGTTACGGCAATCGTTGTAATGAAGGCATCTCCAAAGAGTGCGGCTGTATTTTATCTGGCAACTGTGTTGCTGGCAGGGGTTTTATTGCCGAATAAACTGGCGATTCTTCCTTATGCCTTGTTCTTTGGATATTACGGAATTGCTAAATATTACATTGAAAAAATGCCCTGTGGAAAACTTAAAGATATCCACAAGCAGGCAGTTGAGATTATTTGTAAAATCGCTGTTTTTGGGGCTGCTTTCGGCATAGGAATACTGATTTTCAAGGAAGGCTTTACCAGTGGGCTGTCTATACCTGACCTGCCGGTTTTAATCATTTGCGTTGCTGCCGTGGCAGTATTTCTGGTGTATGATTACGTTTTTACTCTGATTTTAGTTCAGATAAAAAGGTTGATAAAACTATAAAAACAACACGAATATGTTTAGGAAATATTTTAATAGATATATATTTGAATAAATTGTGGTAAAATAAAAACATCAAAGTAAAATAAAAACATCAAGGTAATATGAAAATATTAAAGTAAAATAAAAATATCAAACTAATATCAAACCAATTCTAAGGAGGAATAATTTATGTTTAAACGAATTGACCATATATCTTTTAATGTCAGGGACAGATCAAAATCCGTACAGTTTTATGAAGAGCATTTTGGGTTCAAAAAATATTATGAAAATAATGATAATGCCCCAACCATTGAAAAAATTGTACATCTTAAACTCGGCAATACAATCCTGGAACTTGTACATATGTCGACGGAATCGAGGACAGGATCAACAAATCGAAATTTCCATTTTTGCCTGGAAAGCGACAATTTCGACGAGGATTATAATCGCTTGAAAGATGCTGGCATTCCTGTTAATGCGGAATCTCGCCCTGCAGAAGAAAGAGAACCAAGAGAAAAAGGCTGGCGCAAGGTTGTTTTCATAGGCCCTGATGGAGAATTAATCGAATTCAGAGGATAGTAATATACATTTGAGCCTGCTACAACAATCAATATAGTACCAAAATAAAAAAAACCAGGTTGCTTCATTTGGAGCAACCTGGTTTTTTTATTGATGTTTCAAGTCCCTTTTATTGCCTTCTAATGTCATCTATTGCATTTTATTATTTTTATTGTTGTTTTATGGAACTAATCGACAAATAAAGCGTCAAATAGATATTGAAAAGATGTGAACTATAAGTATATAATCATTTTGAAAAGAAAAAGATTGATTTTGCAAGGGAAATTCGTGAAAAGCGAGATTGGCTGTCAATGCGAAATTGGTGGAAATGAAATTTGGCATTAATGGAAAGTGGAATTGATTATTGGCAAAATTGATTGTATACAAACTTGAATGGAGGAGAAACAATGAAGAAGATCTTAAGTGTATTACTTGTAATGACCCTGGTCTTAATGACGGGGGTGCCGGCATTTGGTGCGGAAGCGGATAGCTTAGGGCTGGAGAAAGCCATTACTGCGGCAAAGAATGTTGTCACAGTGCCCGACTCTTTTACTAATTTCAACTATTCCACGTCGCAGAACACTGTCAACGGAACCACTTACACCTACTGGAATTTGACATGGAATGATGTTTCCAGCGGTGGGAGCATGTATGTGACAATTGATGAAAACGGAAATTTAACGAATTACCATTATTACAACAACATGAATGAACCTGACAGAAATCAGCAGGGGCTTTCCAAGATTACGAAGGCTCAGGCAGTCAAGACAGCTGCGGACTTTTTAGTAAAGGCTGTTCCGGGTTATGGCAACAGGATGAAGCAAATCGTCAATCAGGAACTTGGTGTTTACGGCACCGAATACCAGTTCTATTTTAAAATGTTTGTGAATGATATTCCTGTAGATTTTATAAACGCGACGGTTTCGGTAAACAGATATACAGGAGAAATAAGCAATTATTACTTTAATGGTGTAATAGGTGATTTGAACCTGACCAGCTATCCGGCGCCAGCAGGAGTTGTGGGCTTTGACACCGCGGGTAAGGCATATATCTCTGAGATTGGGATGGACCTGAAGTATTACTCGTATTACGACTACATGAAGAAAACGCTTAAAGTATTCTCTGCATATGAGACTACTGTTAACGGGAAGGCAATTGATGCAAAGACCGGGAAAGTGGTTGACCTTTTCCTTGATGATTATGGATATCCAATGGCTGGGGGAGCAGGCGGAAAGGACGAGGGAAAATCGGCTGAACCACCGGTGCCAGAATTCACTGAAGAGGAGCAGGCAGCTATTGAAAATACCAATGGATTAATTGAAAAGTCTGCGGCCGAAGCAGTTGCAAGGGGTATTGGAATGAATTTCGGGGAATTGAAAACAATCAGTTTGTCAAATTCTTACGTTGAGAAGGAAAAGTATTTCTGGAATATGGAATTTGAACTGGGTTACGCAAGCGTGAACGCAGCAACCTCTGAATTGACAGGCTTTAGTCTGAACATTGATTACACCAACAAGGGTGGGAGTATTACACAGGAAAGAGCAAAAGTTCTTGCTGAAGAGTTTATGAAGAAGGTGGCACCTGACAAATTTTCTCAAATCAAATATGTGGACATCAATTCACTAAATCCAATTCCTTATCTTGAAGCGGATTATGGCTATCACAACGTTAATTTTGTAAGACAGGCCAACGGAATTGATTTTACAAGCAACACGATGAACGTGACCATTGACAAAACAACCGGAAAAGTAGTCAGCTATTACAGCGAATGGTACGACAAAGTGACATTCCCTTCCATCGAAAAAGTTATTACAAAGGAAGCTGCCTTTGCTAAAACAGATAGTATCGGTGACTATGGGCTGATTTACAAGAAGACAGGCGCTGCTCAAATTTCTTTGGTGTACGATTTCATTAACAGTGGAGGAATTCTTCTTGATGGTCTTACCGGGGAAAGAATCAACTGGGATGGAACGCCATATACCAGCGGAATTGTTTATACAGATATAAAGGGAAATTGGGCTGAGAAAATGATTCTGGAGCTTCAGGAAAATGGATATTATCTCCCGGCTGCGACGCAAACTGCTGGAGTTTCAGGGGACAAATTCAATCCTAAAAGCACCACGACTCAGATTGAATTTCTGAGATATTTATATGCACCTGTGCAGTCTCAATATATGGAGGACGACGTCTTCTATAATATGCTGATAACCTCCGGCATTGTAAAGAAGGCAGAAGTAAATGCAACGCAGAACATATCAAGGCAGGATGTGGCTAAATTTGTGACAAGATATCTTGGATACGAAAAGCTGGCGGTTAAAACCAATGTGTTTAAGAGTGTATTTAATGACACACCTCAAACGGGATATCAGGGCTATGCTGCAATATGCTACGCGTTTGATATTATAAAGGGCGACACGAAGGGCAACTTTAATGGAAGCAAGACGATTACCCACACTGAATCGGCGAAGGTAATCTACATGACGCTAAAAATTTAAGCCCAATATAAGCATCCGACATTGGGCTTGAAGCCCAATCTAGGATGCTTATATTGGGCTTCAAGCCACTAAAAAAGGCGTGCAAGGTTGAAATATCAACAAAAAACACCTGTGGAAAGTTATCCACAGGTGTTTTGAAATTTGATGATTGCCTAGCGGCATTTATCCATAAAGTAATGTAGAGTATTGATGCAAATATCAGTTGTTTGTCTTTTTCAAAAAGCGAAGTGACAATGGGAAATCTCCAGCTTTATTTTTTTCATTCCAACTTGACGCAAACAATAATCAATTCTTCTTTACAACTTTTCACGAAGTGTTATAATTGTTGTAATAATATATCCTGGGTGAAGATTAATCAAAGGGGAAATATATGAATTTAAACAAGAAAACAAATCTTATCGAAAATAATAATCTGACTGAAAGGGCAAATCTAATGGCAAGAGCAAATCTGACTGAAACGGTAAATCTGAATCAGATGACGAATCTGAATCAAATGACGAATCTGAATCAAATGACGAATCTGAATCAAATGACGAATCTGAATCAAATGACGAATCTGAATCAAATGACAAATCTGAATCAAATGACAAATCTAAATAAGAATAAAACTTTGAAAAATGGTTTCAGAAAATCTATTGCGATGGCATTGACTGTAACACTGGTACTTTCAAGTGTTGCTTTTGCATCGGCAGGAAACATGACCCCTATGGTGCCCGTATTACCGCAGGCTGGAGGACAGGTCCAGGTTTATTTGAAACCGGACGTGAATATAATTGTGGATGGTCAGGAAAAGATTTTTTGCGATGTCAATAATGTAGTTGTTTATCCTATCATATATAATGGCTCCACCTATCTTCCCGTAAGAGCTATTGCAGGGTTGATGGGAGAAAATATTGAATGGGAGGCATACTGTAAAACCGTTTTTATGGGGAAGACCTTGAGCAATTCCAACAAAGTGATGAACCCAATGGTTACAATCAGCGGGATTACTGCTGAAACAATTCAATTGATTAAACCAGATCCGTCGATGATTTCGGCGTATTTGAGACCTAATTTTTTAATCATGTATGATTTTCGGGTTCTGACTTTCAACGACGAGCAAGGCAACCAGGTTTTTCCTATTGTTGTGTATGGATCTGTATACCTTCCAATCAGGGCGATTTCAGGAATAATGAATCAGCCAATAGAGTGGGATGGCATTGAAAAAACTATAACCATCGGGTTACCGGATGTTACGGTACCGGTAATTGAAGAGAGCGCTGCAACAAAAAAAATAATTTCCCAATTTGAAAAGCAAATTCAACTTTACGACAGTGCGACTGTAAAAATACAAAACATTAAAAAGGCGGCAAACCTTGATGAATTGATGATTCTTGCAACGGAAGTGAGCAAGGATTACGTGTATGCGGCAGCGAATACTTTGGAAGTGAACGCGATTGAGACAGCTGGTTACAGCGAAAAAGAGCTTGCGGCGTATGCCAGCTTAAAGGAATTTACCCAGATTTCAGAGCATTACATACTGGTACTGGAGAACATCGCTTACATGGCGGCGGCTGATGAGGATTACTCTATGCTGGCTGAAACTTTCATGACTTTTGCCATGGAATCGCAGAGCAGGTTAGATGAAACAAGGGTGCTGGTTGCTGCATTATAGGTTAAATGAAACACGAGTGCTGGTTGGTGCATTATAGGTTAGATGAAACAAGGGTGCTGGTTGCTGCATTATAGGTCGAAGGAGGAGTAATGGACATTAAGATTGATTTATCAAGGAGTAAGGTTTCGGATAAACAGGTCAAGGATGGCAAAGCTGGTGTTGATCAAGCCATGGAAAAGCTTTGGTCTGGCAATGAGGAATTTACTGGGTGGGTAAAGCTGCCCTTGCAATACGACAGGGATGAACTTGAACATATACTCCATACGGCTGACAAAATTCAGGTGCAGTGCAAGCTTTTCATCGTAATAGGTATCGGCGGGTCTTACCTCGGCACACGTGCTGTGGTTCACGCCCTTGCAGAGCATGCGGTTACCGGATGCCCGGAAATCAGGTTTGCCGGTAATAATGTAAGCGGGACGTATCACGCGGAGCTTCTTGATGAGATGGCTTTAAAGGATACCTGTATTTGTGTCATTTCCAAGTCGGGGACAACCACAGAACCTTCCATCGCTTTTGCTGTATTAAAAGAAGAATTGATAAAAAAATATGGCCCGGAAGAAGCAAACAAGAGAATTTATGCCATAACCGACGGCGAAAAAGGTGTCCTCCGTGAAGAGGCTGGTGCGGAGGGATATGAGACTTTTGTGGTGCCGAATGATGTGGGCGGCAGGTATTCTGTGCTTACAGCCGTTGGTCTTCTGCCGATTGCGGTGGCGGGAATAGATGTGAAAGAGCTTTTAAAGGGTTCCGAAGTAATGGCTACGGCACCTGAATGGGATTTCAGTGCAAGCGATTATGCGGTTACCAGATTTGAACTTTTAAAGACCGGGAAAAATGTAGAGATTTTTGAATACTATGAACCTCAGCTGATGTATCTGGCAGAATGGCTCAAGCAGCTTTTCGGGGAAAGTGAAGGGAAGGAAGGAAAGGGATTATTCCCGGCATCCCTGCAGTTCAGTGCGGATCTTCATTCCATGGGCCAGTTCCTTCAGGAAGGGAACCAGATATTTTTTGAAACCGTTTTAAATGTGCTTCATCCGGATCAGGATATTATAGTTCCGGACAGTGCTGGCAAGATGCTTGCGGGTAAAAGCATGAACCAGGTCAACCAGGCGGCAGTCAGCGGCGTAATGGCAGCTCATGAAGCTGTTGGTATTCCAATGATAAAGATAGATATTCCGGAGCTGACTCCCTATTACTTTGGCCAGCTGATCTACTTCTTCGAAACAACCTGCGCCATAACTGCTTATCTGATGGGCGTGAACCCGTTTGACCAGCCAGGGGTGGAACAGTATAAGGAAGAGATGCGAAAAGCACTGGCGAGGCAGGAAAACTAAAATGAGATGTGAAAACGCATGCGAAAACGCACGCGAAAAGTAATAAGTAACAGGCCTTGCTTCCAGATGAAGCAGGGTCTGTTTTTTGCAGCGGATTTCGAATAAACTGAACATTTCTACTATTGTATATTTGGCGAATTGTTATTGAAAAAAATTGGCTTTTAACATATAGTATAAGCATATTAGTATTGTTATATACCTTGAGGAGGAAGAAAATGAAGAAAATTGGAGTATTAGGTTCAGGTACAATGGGCGCTGGAATTATCCAGGTTCTTGCACAAAATGGCTTTGAAGTAGTTTTAAGAGCCAGAAGACAGACATCAGTTGATTCCGGTATTGCTACTGTAGAAAAAAACCTTGAGAGACTTGTTGTTAAAGAAAAGATTACAGCTGAAGAAAAAGCTGCAGTAATGTCCAGAATCAAGGGTTCCACGGATATTGCAATTGTTGCTGATGCTGACCTGATCATAGAAGCGGCCACTGAAGATATGACACAAAAGAAGTCATTGTTTGCAGAATTAGACGCTCTATGCAAACCAGAAACCATTATTGCGACGAATACATCATCACTTTCCATTACCGAGATTGCCGCCGCAACAAACAGGCCAGACAAAATTATCGGAATGCATTTCTTCAATCCGGTTCCAATGATGAAGCTTGTTGAAATCATCAAAGGACTTACAACTTCAGAAGAGACAAAGGAAGCAATTCTTGAGCTTACAAGATCGCTTGGCAAGAGTCCGGTTGACGTTGCCGAAGCACCAGGATTTGTTGTAAACAGAATTCTTATCCCTATGGTAAATGAAGCAATTGGAATTCTTGCCGATGGCGTTGCCACTGCAGAAGATATTGACCAAGCTATGATGCTTGGAGCCAACCATCCGATGGGACCTCTGGCGCTGGGCGATTTGGTTGGTCTTGATGTATGCCTTGCTATCATGGATGTTCTTTACGCTGAGTATGGAGATCCAAAGTACAGAGCACACCCATTACTTAGAAAAATGGTAAGAGCAAATATACTTGGAAGAAAAACAAAACAAGGATTTTTTGCTTACTAAGCCCAATATAAGCAGTCTGAAATTGGCTTGCCGGTAATATAAAAGAGCAAGCCCATTTCCAGACTGCTTATATGGGCATTCATTGGGCTTGCTTTTTGTAGACCCGTTGCGAATGCTCATTTGTAAATTCGGTTATCCACAGGGATGAATTGCTCCTCTCATAGTAGACAGTTAAATAACAAAACTGTTTATAATGAGAGGAGTTTTATCTAAAGTTTGATTTCGGCCATATGCTTGAACTTGGATTAGTCGGGTTTGGACATTTTCTCTACTTCCTTTTCAACACCAACTCTCCGCTTGGACTTCGTCTCGGCCTTCTTCAATATGCATCTGATGCGCAACATTACTCAATCCTCACTTAAACGATGACGATCAACTTGAGCGATTGCGGCAATATCTCTCTTCGATAATTGAAGAGTGCTGTCAAGAAGTAAATTGGCGAAATCAAGTCGCTGATCCTTTGATAATAAAGAATAATCACCAAATGAATTTTTTAATTTTTCTGCACCTTCAAACTCATATTGTTTAATTATTCTTTTACTTTCAAGATTGATAGTGTCCCTGTCAACGAGCAAGTTGTCAAGATTGTCATAAGGAGTCTCCATATGATATTTTTTAAAACTGAGAACGTCGTTGAAGCCCAATTCTTCAAGAAGCAGCAAACCATTATCGGGCAAAATATTACGTGTATATCTTCCTGCATA
>Ga0209386_1000710_pt1 | contig 15277 bp, 17 predicted proteins | sample NGEPertwo_FD_184510 | JGI IMG/M metagenome (GOLD analysis project Ga0209386, IMG submission 184510) | Arctic peat soil microbial communities from the Barrow Environmental Observatory site, Barrow, Alaska, USA - NGEE Permafrost154B-two... | ecosystem: Environmental > Terrestrial > Soil > Wetlands... | reverse complement strand
TACCAAGGAAAGCACCGACAATTAAGGTAAACATTACCTGCTGGATCAGCAAACCCGGCATTTCACGCAGAGAAATCATGTAACAAAGTATTCCCGCAGCGCCAAACAGGCTTAGAACAGTGAGGGGGAATCTCTCACCTGCACGGGACATACCTTTTATTATATTTATTATAATAATTTTGAACCGTTTCATTGCAATACCTCCTTGTATAATATAATTACACTATAGAAGTAAAGTTTACTTCTATTTGTGAAAGCAGAGTTTACTTCTATTTATGAAAGCAGATTTTTCTTCTATAATATCACATTATTGCGATTATAATCAGGCAGCTATATTTCATTTTAATGACATTAATAAATTTACCTGATTTTCATTGATGAAATAACGGAAAGAGGTTTGGCATTTTATAGAGATGGAATTGACATATTATTAAAATAGATGTATAAAGAAGTTAACAAAAGATGGTAATAAGCGAATAAGTGTTTTTTGATATTTCTCAAACATTAAGGAGGTCGGTTTTAATGAAAAAAATTCTAATCCCTGTGGATTCCTCAGAGTATTCAAAAAGAGCTGTTGAGCAAGGCATAAAAATGGCAAAAGCTTTTGGCAGCCAGGTTGTCTTGTTATATGTTGCAAATATAAGAATTAATTATTCCAGTTATGAAATAAATCTTCCACAAGACTCGCTTCTAGCAGTTATAGAAGATGAGAAAAAGTATGCAGAAGCAATGCTTAATTCATTTAAAGAAACCTTCGGGGATATGGCGGACAAAGTTGAAACAGTTATTCTGGAAGGAAATGCAGTAGACGAAATTATTGATTATGCAAAAAAATCTGATGCCGATATGGTAATAGTCGGCTCACATGGCATGGGATCCATTTTGAGAAAAAATTTCTTGGGAAGTGTAGCGAGCAAAGTTCTTCATTACGTTCCTAAACCTGTACTGGTGGTTAAATAGAAATAATTTTTATACGATTAAAAATTCATTTCTGATGGCAGTGCGTTATTAAAAAATTCATTCCTGATGACAGTGTGTTATTTGAAAATCCATTCCTGAACAAGGATGGATTTTTATTTATATTTATATTTATATTAATATTTATATTAATTTTGTGCAATCATTTAGCCCGGCAAATAAACAGTTTGTTGATCAGCCCAGGCTATAAGCGAGGCGATAGGAGAAAATCATTTTTCTGAAGATGGCTTTCTTATATCACTTGAAAGCAAAGAGACAAAAATAAGAGGCCAGATTAATTTTGGCACTTTAAGAAAAATTAAAACTACTTTATTAAATCCCAACATAATGGGTATATTTGCTTATATACCTAAAATGGAGTGCAATCATGGAATAGTGAGCATGACCCATCATTTGAATGGATCTTTGGAACTAAATGAAGAGATGATTTCTTTCAATCAAGGAAAGGTTACATATGCGAATAGCAGGGGAGATATTATTTTTCATGGTGTTGGCAGCCAGTGCGGTATAGAGTTGATGCCGGAGAGTGGGATATAAGACTCTTATTATAAAGAATGAGAGATTCATAAAATGAAAGATGAAAAATAAGTGAGGAGAAAATGATGAAAAATTACAAAGTTCTATTTTTTACAAGAACGGGCAACAGCAAAAGAATAGCAGAAAAGTTGGCAGATAAGCTGTCTTGTCAGATTAGCGAGGTTACCGACAACATGAACTGGAATGGTATTTTGGGGTTTATCAAGGGGGGCTATTATGCTTCCAGAAACAAGGTGGTTGTCATAAAAACAAACCCAGAACTGGTGGATTACGATGAGTTGATTGTCGTTTCACCTTTGTGGGCTGGTAAATTGGCGCCTGATATTAAAGAACTTTTAAAAACTGTTCAGAAGGACAAAGTGCATTTAGTGGTTGTATCAACAGGCAGTAATATAAGTGATGATCCGGAATACAAATCAGTTGCTTTGATTATTAATAGTAAAAATAATGAAGATGAGGTAATTGATAATCTGGTAAAGCAACTGAAGTAAAAATGAAAAATGACCATATAATTTATATAAAATGTATGATCATTTTTCATTTGTTTTCATTGGAATTAGCAATGAAGCTATCAAAAATATTAAATACAACAGTAGAAGATTTATTTCAGTTAGAAATGCAATAGCGTTAAATTGAAGATTTTCCTGTTATAACTCGTCTAAAGTTGTAATAATAGAATAGATAATGACTGAGGCAAGATCTGATGTAGTATTATCCAAATCAAATCGCGGCGAAACCTCACAAATGTCAAAGCTTATCAGTTTCCCGGATTTGATGATATGTTTAATATATATAATAACCTTTTCCGGGTCCAATCCAAGACTTTGAGCTGCACTTACTCCAGGGGCATAGGCGGTGGAAAACACATCTGTGCATACCGTAATGTATATGTGTTTATTTTTTTCTGTGAATTTATCAAGATTTTCCAGAATAGACCATTCGTCTCCATTGATCATGTCTTTTGCCAAGGCATAATCAACCTTTAAATCTTCGGCAGTCTTAAAAAGCTGCACAGTGTTGCTGTGTTTCTGGATGCCAAGGCAGTAATATGAAAAATCAAGATTAGAAGAGGTTCTTAAATCTGCTATCTGTCTGAACATGGAACCGGAGCTGCCGCCATTTTCATAAGGACGAAGATCAAAATGTGCATCAAAATTGATAATTCCAAGAGAAGGAATGGCAGAGCTTTGCTCGAGATTGGCCTGAATCCCCAGGTAATTTCCAAGTGCCGTCTCATGACCGCCACCGAGAACTATAGGCAAAAACCCGGCGGAGATGATTTCCTGCACAGCAATTCCAAGGATAGCCTGCCCTTCTTCCAGATTATTGTTTTCAATGGTAATGTCACCGCAGTCAAACAGACGGATTTTTTTGGAAAAGCTGCAGGGGAGATTCGCCATCTCACGGCGTATACTATCAGGACCATTTGCTGCCCCAGTCCTGCCGAGGTTTCGGCGAACGCCTTCATCACTGCAGAAACCAATAAAGCAGATGCCCTTTTCATTTCGTGAAAGAAGTGGCTTGAATGAATTCGAACTGGCAAGATTGTTTAAATCAAGGAATTTAATCCACTGGTGCCAGCGGAAGGCATCGTAGTTATCGAGACTGTCAATTCTTCCAGACCAAATCTTTGCATCAGGCAAATTATAATTTTTTGTAAATTTCATTTCAATACCTCATTATTTGTTAATGAAAATCCAGAGTGTTTTCATATGAGAACCTGGAGAATAATAATATTATTATACCATCTTGATTCTAATGTTTCCCGTTTTTTTATGAAAAGACTATGAAAAGGAGAAAAGTGATGAATATTGAAGAGATCAGGAAGAACTGGGTAAATAAAGCTGACAAAGATATGGATGCGAGCATTAAAATGTGGGATAGTGCTTCTTTATATTATAAAGAGAAGCCTATGCCGGAATGGGAATCAAATGATTTCCTGAAAGATTTGAATGCCACGATTGAAATGACAAAGGATATGACGGTGCTCGATATAGGATGCGGTGCAGGAGTTTACACCATTGCTCTGGCTGAAAAAGTCAGTCATGCGGTGGGGTTTGACCTTTCTCCAAAGATGATCCAATTTGCAAAAGAAAGAGCACAAAAGGCCGGAGCAGACAATGTTGAATTTATCGCTGGGGACTGGAATGAATTTGATGTGAAAAAAGAGAAATTTGAAAAAAAATTTGATCTTGTATTCGCACATATGTCGCCCGGCATCAACAGCGCGGAAACATTCGAAAAAATGATTGCCTGTTCGAAAAAACATTGTTTTCTTGTTAAGTCTGCAAGGCGAAAGGACTTCATTATGGATCAGGTGATTGATCTGGCTGGTATTGAGAATAACGCCGAGACAACAGATGAAAATATTACATATGCATTCCAAATGCTGTGGGAACTGGGTTATTGCCCCCGTTTTACCTGTCGTCAGGAAGAGTGGGATGTAGAAAAACCTTTAGAAGAAGCTTACATCTGGTACATTAGCAGAGTTAAAACCTATAAAACCATTACGGAAGAGGAAGAGACAAAGCTAAAAGATTATCTGAAATCCGTGGCTGTTGAGGGAAAAATTCACGATAAAACTTCAACTACAGTTGTGACAATTTATTGGAGTATCAGCTAGCTAAAATAAACAAAAGTAGGTATAATAGGCGTAGGAGGTGTTGTTTATGAATACTATGATTAGATCCATAACCAAATCACTCACAGGAGGGGTTCAGGCATTTAAAACTTTTCCGGCGGCAATTGGCTGTGCACTGGCTTTTGCAATCGTTACAGTGATTCGAATTCAACTGGACTGGCCGCAGCAGGAGCCTTACAATTTCCTTTTCAACTGTTTACATTGGTCATTTGCACTTGGGGCAATCTTTAGTCTGATGACCATAACAGGGGCGCAAAGCAGGTATAATAAGCCGAAAGCGTTTCTAACCGCGAATATCATGGGAGTTGTTGCGGCAGGTATAACTTTCGTATTACTTTATATGTTTGGAAGCACGGATCCAAACTTTGTTGAATCAAGGTTTGCAATGATTTCAGCTCTCTCCATCGCTCGTGTAAGTATGGTAATGCTGGTCAGCTACCTAACGTTTGTTGTCCTGGCCGGAGTTCAGGCCGAAAATAACCACATGTCAGAGGCTAAGGAGAAAAATTTAAAAGTTAAATATGATTTTGCAAAATCGTTTTTTATGAGTCATAAGGCTTTCTTTATTGCGCTTATATACGGTGCCGTAATGATGGTGGGATCATCCGGCGTTGCCGGCGCGGTGCAGGCACTTATTTATAACGATATGAGCAGCAAGGTCTATATGTATATTGCAACTGTTGTCGGATTTCTGGTATTTACCATATACATCGGCTACTTCCCTGATTTCCGAATGGGATCGCTAGATGAACACCGTGAGGTTGCCCAGAAGCAGCCGCGTTTTGTGGAAATTTTATTTGGATATATTATGGTACCCATTGTTCTGGCATTGACGATTGTTCTGTTTATCTGGGCTGGACGAACCATTATGGGTGGCACGGGAGCATCATTTATCAGACTTTCCAGTATCGCTGCATCATATACAATAGGTGGAATCTGGCTTCATATAATGGTTACACATCATGAATCAGGTGTGGCGAAATTCTATCGCAGGGTTTATCCGTTAGCCGCTCTTGTAATACTTGGCTTTGAGGCCTGGGCATTAATCAATCAGCTGGGGAAGTCAGGCTTGAAGATTACCGAATATACTTTCATCATAATATGGATTATAGCAGCAACGGGAGCGGTTTTATTACTCCTGATGAAAAACAAGGCACATCCTGTGATTGTTGCCATAACCTGCGGCTTGGCGATTATTTCTGTATTACCTATTATAGGCTACTATTCCTTGCCGGTGTCTGCCCAGGTGAACAGGCTTGAAACCCTGCTGGTCAGTGAGGAAATGCTTGTGGACGATAAACTTGTCGCAGCAGCTGCTGAGCCTGAGCTGGCTGTCAGAGAAGCAATCACTGATTCCGTAGATTTTCTGGCGAATGCGGACAGCGCAAAGCTGCCAGTATGGTTCAACAGGGATTTTAGAGATAGTCTGACCTTTAAAAAAGCGTTTGGATTTGATCAGGTTTTCCCAAAAGAAGATATTTACGGGCCGCCTTCCGAGTATATGGGAACCAGTTTGTACCTGAAATCGCAGGCTATTGACATTGGTGAATACCGCTGGGCGTTCAACCCTCAGGAACAATATGATAAAGGGCAAAATTTCATCACAGTGGATGGAGACAAGGGCACATACAAAATTTACTGGAACACCACTTCAAAAGATGGGATTCCAGTCTTAGAGATTCAGATGAATGATAAGGTAATCATCAAAAAGGATATGAATGATTTTATTGATGTGATTTCGAAAAAATTCCCACCAGGCAAGACTGGCTCCCAGCAGGCGAGCTTGGAAGATCTGAGTCTAAACCTGGAATCCAAGGAAATCAAGGTATTACTCGTTTTCAGCAATGTGGACATTAACATAGACCCAAGAAATGATGTGATCAATTACGGGATTAATATGGATTCGCTGTATATGGTTGAGAAGATTTAAACTGGAGAATTGTGAATGTTAAAAAAAGGAGCAGATATGTATATTATTAATGAAAGCAGTGATTATGAGAAATTGTCCCGGTTTTTTTATGCTAATGGATTAGAAATCGAACCTGGCATTGAAAGACCGGAAAATGTGATTAAATGCTGGGAATGCATCGATTTAAAAAGTAACAAACTTATTGGTGGAGCCAGCCTTGAAAACCGAAGCGGTGAATTTGTAGTGGCGAACATGGCTGTGGACAGTGAATACCGGAAGAAAAAACTCGGTACAAAGCTAATGAAAATGCTGGAAGAGGAAATAATAGGGATGGGTGGCGATGAAGCCTGGCTTGTTGGGAAAATACCGGTTTTCTATTTAAAGCTTGGATGGGAAATCGTTGGGAGAGAAAATGCTCCGGAAATTTCGAAATGCTTTACCTGCAGTAAATTTGGCAATGAATGCAACCCGGAAATAATGCATAAAGTTTTTACTGAAAATAAACAGCTTGGAGAAAACTGGCGGGAACAACTATGATACCATCGTACGTTTTTGGGTGAAAAAGCCGTGTCACGTTGCTGATTTGGGTGAAAAACCCGATTCGTTTTACAAATTTTGGGTATATAAACATCAATAAATCTGCATTTGTTGCATCAGTAATCAGAAATTGTTTTTTTATCTGAAATAATCCAAAATGCACTAGAATGGATGCAGTACAGGAGGCAATCCATGAAAATAAGGAATAAGATTACTATTCTTTTAGTGTTTGCGGGAATTTTTCTCATCCTTTTAAGCAATTACATCTTTGAAGGCTTCTTTAAGTCGTACCTGGAAGATCAGGAAATTAATCAATTCCATTCAATCAGCAAAACCATAGATTCCTTCTTCAATGAAGATAAGATAAAACGCCTGGCTACTGTCAATGACTGGAGTCATTGGGACGATACTTACTATTACCTGAAAGATCAAAACCCAACCTATCTTGAAGTTAATGTGACGGAGGATATCTTTGAAAATCTTGACATAAATTTTTTTCTGGTTGTAAACGAAGATGGTTCAGTTAAAACTAAATTTTTTTATGACTCCGAGTCGGGAAAATCCGTGAATCCTCCGGCCAGCTTTTCTATGGATAAAATAACACAGATGACTAAAGGCAGATCTGACATTTCAAGTATTATAGAAAACGGAGGCCAGTATTATTGTGTTGCTGCCTCCAGCATAACCGATTCAGCCAAAGCCAGGCAAGGGAACGGGATGTTGATTTTTGGCCACCTGATTGATAAAAAAATGGTTGATAATATAGAAGAGATTATTAATGGCCAAATATCCATATCATTAACAAAGACAATGCGCGCCGCCACAATTGAAAAACTTTCATCGATTCAATACAATACCAAAGTGTTGATGAATCGGGCAAATTTGAATTTTGACAACGACATGATGCTGATAGAATATTACATACCAATGATTTCTGATTCTGCGGATCTGATTCAACTGACTGTATCAAAACCACGTGACTTTTACATAGGTGGATTAGAACAAATCAGGAATTTTAAATTAATATATTCAGCCGTAATGGTAATCCTTATAGGATTAATAATTATCTTACTAGGAAGATATTTATCGCCACCATTTGTTAAACTGATCAAGGAAGTGAAAGACATAGATATAACAAAAGATAGTTTATTAGAAGTGAAACCAGACAGCAACAATGAATTTTCATTCTTAAGGCATTCCATTAATGTTTTACTGGATAAAATCAGGGCAGACCAAATGATTGTAAAAGAAACGAAGGATAAGCTGCAGGCAACACTTAATTCAGTAGGGGATGCAGTAATAACGGTTGACAACATTGGGGATATAACCTTTATGAACCCGGTCGCTGTAGAGTTGACAGGCTATCAGCCGGATGAAGTTTATGGAAATTCATTTGAAAAGTACTTCGACATCGTAACGGAAGTGACGAGAACAAAGGTTAAGAGCCCTGTTAAAAAAGCATTTGAAAGCAAAAATAATGTTGTAATGGAAAATAATACGATATTAATATCGAAAGATTTCAGAGAAAATGCAATAGAATACACTGCAGCACCTATAAAGAATGAGCAAGAGGAGGTTATGGGTGTTGTAATAGTATTCAGGGAATGCAATGAAAGGGTTGAAAAGATACATCAGACGGAATATTTGAGTTTCCATGATTATTTGACAGGTCTTTATAACAGAAGATTTCTTGAAGAAGAGTTGAAACGTCTGGATACCGCAAGAAATCTTCCCCTGTCTATTGTGTATGCGGACGTTGACGGTTTGAAAACAATCAACGATGTTTTTGGCCATCAATACGGGGATCTGCTGCTCCAAAAGGTTGCGTATGTACTGAAAAGTGAGTCTCGTGCAGATGATATCATTTCAAGAACAGGTGGAGATGAGTTCGTCCTGTTACTTCCAGTAACCGTCGAAGAAGATGCAAAACAAACGATTCAAAGAATTCAGAAAGCTATCAGTCAGGAAAAAATAATGGAAATTAATCTGTCGGTTTCGTTCGGTTGTGCTACTAAAGTGCAAGAGCTTCAATCCACCTGGGGAATCATGGAAAAGGCTGAAGAGGCCATGTACAAGAACAAAAACCGCAGCAGCGATATGAAACGAAATGATATCATCAAATCTATTATAAGGATGCTATTCAAGAAAAGTCCAAGTGAAGAGGCTCATTCCAAAAGAACCGCTATGCTATGTGAAAAGACAGCGGAAGCTTGTATGCTGGATGATGACAAGATAAAAGAACTTGGCATTGCGGGAGCATTACATGATATAGGTAAAATAGCAGTTGATGAAGCAATATTAAACAAAACAGACAAATTAAATGAGGCTGAAATAGCTCAAATCAGAAACCACCCTGAAACGGGTTATCGAATACTGGTGGCCTCAAGTGAACATTATGAAATAGCGGAATATGTCCGTTCTAATCATGAAAGATGGGATGGAAAGGGTTATCCAGGACTGCTTGCGGGCAAAGAAATTCCTATTGAATCCAGGATTATTGCCATTGCCAGCGCATATGACGCGATGACGAGTGACACAACTTATGGAGAAAAAAAGAGCGAACTGGATGCAGTAAATGAAATGAACAGATGTGCCGGCACCCAGTTTGATCCGGAACTGTTGAAGATATTTATTGAGAAGGTGCTGAGGATAAAATAAATGAAACCAGTAGTGATTATACCGACTTTTAATCCAGATGAAAAACTAATTGATTTAGTCGAAAAATTGACGAAGATGGAGTTCCAAATCATTGTCGTGAATGATGGAAGCGGGCAGGAATGCCAGCTTATTTTTGATGCGATAAAAGTCAAGTATCGATGTGATCTATGCAATCATTCTGAAAATATAGGGAAAGGCGCTGCTCTAAAAACAGGGATTCAATATGCTTACACCAATTATCCTGAATGCAGTGGTTATATCACAGCTGATGCTGATGGGCAACATTCACCAGAAGATATTTTGAATATTGCAAATTCATTGGAGATGAATCCAGATTGTTTAATCCTTGGCACCCGGGATTTCAGAAAAAATGGTATTCCCTTACACAATATTTGTGGAAACCGTATTACATCCCTGGTATATTTTTTAAGCACCGGGAAAAAATGCAGGGATACACAAACCGGTTTAAGAGGAATCCCAAGAAAATTTACGGAGCTTTGTCTTTCTGTACCCGGAGATAAATATGAGTACGAGATGAACCTTCTAATGACAATGGGGAATATGGTTATACCATTTATCGAAGTGCCAATTGCAGCAATCTATTTGGAAAAAAATAAGTCATCTCATTTTAATCCGGTTAAGGATTCCATTATTATTTACCTGAATATATTCAAGTACAGTTTTTCTTCATTTTCTACAGCTGTAATAGATGTATCTTTGTTCACTATACTTGTCCATTTTGTATTCGGCTCAGGGCATCTCGGAATCCTGGAGGCAACAGTTGCAGCACGTCTGGTAGCAGGCGGTGTGAACTTTCTGATTAATAAGCATTGGGTTTTTCAAAGTGAAAAACATAATTTGGAAGAGACATTTAAGTATTTTACTTTGTTTGGATTTCAGATTCTCTCTAGCTGGTTCTTTGTTACAAACCTGAAACTTTTACCAGTGAACATTACATTAATAAAAATATTTGTGGATTTTTCATTATTCTTTATCAGTTTCCAAATCCAGAAAGCTTTTGTTTTTAATAAGAAAAAAGAAAGAAAAATATAATCCAATCATCCATAATAAGGATAATTAGATTATACGAGAAAATATGATAGGAGCAATTTGCGGGGATATTGTTGGATCGGTTTATGAGTTTAACAATCTGAAGTCAAAGGATTTCGATTTGTTTGCACCTGATGCAGCGTTTACAGATGACAGCGTGCTCACCGTGCCAGCAATGCCATCTCCATTGGCGGAGATTCGGACACGCTGGCTTGTATTACGGGTGGTATTGCAGAAGCTTTTTTTGAAATACCTGTGAAAATATTAAATGAAACACTGAAGAGGCTGCCGAAAGAGATGGAGAATCTGGTAAGGGAGTTTTATATGAATCTGGAAAAATAAAAATAGGCCATATCAAGGTGGGAAAGAAGATTTGTGAAGGATTAAGATGGGATCATACCCATCTTTTTATTGTGAAAAAATTGGGAATCTCTAAAAAGTTTGCTTTTAAGAACGCTTATTTCTATGATATAATAAGGCAGATTATCCTAGGAGGAAAACAATATGACAATATTTGAAGAAAGCCTTGCGTATCATTACGAGAAAAGAGGCAAAATAGAAGTGATTTCTACAGTACCGGTAAAGACCAATGAGGATCTTTCCATAGCCTATACACCAGGCGTTGCTCAGCCTTGTCTGGAAATACAGAAGGATGTTAACAAGTCATACGCGCTTACACGAAGATGGAATCTTTGTCTTGTAGTAACGGACGGCACTGCTGTTCTTGGTCTTGGGGACATTGGGCCAGAAGCTGCAATGCCTGTTATGGAGGGTAAATGTGTCCTCTTTAAAGAGTTTGGTGATGTGGATGCTTTTCCTCTTTGCATAAAGAGCAAAGATGTGGACGACATTGTAAAAACCATTCACCTGATTTCCGGAAGCTTTGGCGGTGTTAACCTGGAAGACATTGCGGCTCCTCGATGCTTTGAAATTGAACGAAAGCTGAAGGAAATCTGTGACATTCCCATTTTCCACGATGATCAGCATGGAACGGCTGTTGTGACGCTTGCTGGACTTACCAACGCCATGAAGGTGACTGGAAAGAAGAAGGAAGAAGTTTCTATAGTCATCAATGGCGCAGGAGCTGCGGCAATTTCTGTGACAAAGCTTCTTTATTCGGCCGGCTATAAAGATATCATCCTATGTGATCGTACAGGTGCCATTTATGAAGGACGTGAGGGTCTGAATGAAAGCAAGGTGGAAATCTCTAAAATCACCAACAGAAGCATCAAAAAAGGCAGTCTGGCTGACGTGGTCGCAGGTGCAGATATATTCTGCGGATTTTCAGCTCCAGGAGCATTGACTATAGAGATGGTTAAAACCATGGCACCGGATTCGATTATCTTTGCCTGTGCCAACCCTACTCCTGAAATATTCCCGGATGACGCAAAGGCTGCAGGTGCTCTGGTAATAGCAACCGGCAGAAGCGATTTCCCGAATCAGGTGAACAATGTGCTTGCCTTCCCGGGCATTTTCCGTGGTGTTTTTGATGTGAATGCTTCCGATATTAATGAGGAAATGAAAATTGCGGCAGCAGAAGCAATCGCTGGTCTGATTTCTGATGAAGAGCTGACAGCTGATTATATTATACCTTCTGCATTTGATCCAAAAGTTGGCAAAGCCGTTGCAGCAGCAGTTGCTGAAGCGGCAAAGAAAACGGGTGTTGCAAGATCATTCTAATATCAGATAGGGCCTGGTGGCGCACTTTGAGTCTGCCTGCCCATCTGCCAAGGCAGATATAAAATAATCCAGGCCGCAAGTACAAACATGGCGTAAGGAACCAGATAACCGGGATGCCCCAGCCATTCCTCGAAAGGGCTCATGAGGGTATTATTCCGTGTATGGCGGAGGAACATATAGTTGCTGCCAATCTGGGTATTGACGGCATACGCTAAACAGACAAAAATGGCAAACAGGCCGGCACATTTTGGCAGGTTTCGAAAATCGGGGCGGTAACCGTCCACCAGAATCCATAAAAGTGGAATCAGAATCAATATTGTATGCGCAAAGGCAAACTGGAGATAAAAATAGCTAAAGAGGGGGTAGGGACCCATGCCTGGAATAATCAACGAGGCCAGGGCACCGGGAAGGCCGCAGCAGTAGGAAAATTCTTTTGCCGTATTATTTTCCTTCAGAACCGCAAAAAGCTCCACTATTACAGCGATGGAGCAAAGCTGCAGAGGAAGACTTTCAACGATTGTATAATGCCCTATGGAGGCGAGCCAGATCCACCTGCCAACATAACCAATAGCCATAAGGGAGGCTGCCGCCACAAGAATTCTGCGTTTGCCGGATTCTGTCTGCCGTCTGTACAGTGATATCATCAGTGTAATGAACAGTATCGCCATGGAAACCCAGGTTAGATGAGCAATGCTAAAGGTTTTTACGCCGATGCCAGGGGGTAATTCAGTTCTGTATGCCCAAAAGTATTCCATATTCATCCAGGTTTTCTCCCTTTTCAATATTTTTTTTATTATCTAATGTGCAAATTTTGCACATTATTTTCTTTTTGGAATTATTATAACATATAACTGGTCAAAGTGTGATACTAATTTCAGTTGAGTGGAAGTGCGCCACTAGGTCCTAGCTGACTGGCGCCGCTCGTTAAAATATTCATCAAAATATTCATCAAAATTTTTATTAAAATATTGCATATAGCTATGGGCTATGGTACAATAGTATCAGGAAAAGAGAAGGAGATGATACGATGAATTTATCATTAGTAGATTTAACCGAAAGATTGGTTCCAATTTCAGATTTCAGCCAAGGAAAAGCGGGAAAGATATTTATTGATGTTGCTGAAAACAATAATGAGTATATTATATTAAAAAATAACCAACCTACTGCGGTATTGCTATCAATCATGGAATATAAGGATATGCAGGAAAAAATTGCAAAACTGGAAAGATTTCTGGAGGATATAGAGAATGTCCGATTGCTTCAATTGGCACAAAGCCGGAAAGACCAACTTACAACTTCATTAGATGATTTAATTGCTGAAGAAGGGTTTTCCCTTGATGAAATCAAAATCCTTTCGGAAAGCGTAGGGATTGAATAATGGGCTGGGGTGTTTGCATTACCAATGATGCAAAGCAAGATTTCAAAAAACTGGACGGTTCCGTAAAAAAACAAGTATTAGCAGGTATTCTTAAAGTTTCACAAGCTCCGCTGCCAAGTCCAAACGGATATGGAAAACCTTTGGGTAATAAAGCAGGCAATGACTTGACGGGATTCTTTAAAATCAAATACAAAGGGATTGGTATTCGGGTTGTTTACGTTTTGGTAATGGAGAAAATGATAATGAATATTGTGGTAATCTCGGAGAGGAACGATAACTATTGTTATGATTTAGCCTCAAGATTATTTGAAAAATATGGTGATGAAATATTCAAGGATGCTTTTGCCGAAATACAAAATGACAAAGTCTGACTGTGCGCCACCAGGCCCTAGCTGAAATGCATTCCAGGCTCTAGCTGACTGGCGGTAAAAGGAACTTTTCTCGTTAAAGGCGTGGGTAATGGTTTGTTCAAACCCAATGACGCTATTACAGCCGCACAAAGCATTCAACTGTTCGTAAACGCCTTCGACTTAAATATTGATAACATCCGATTTATTAAGGCACCCCAGGCAACAGATTATTTTGCAAAGGCAAATAATGATGGCTGGTATGCAAATGCGCTGATTATTGGTTCGTTTAACGTGCCTGATTTACCATCAAATCTTGATCCAAATCAAAAGTGGACGAAAGAAGAGTTTACCCATTACCTCGTAACAACGCTGGAAAACAAGTACAATCTTCCCAAGGTAAAAATGATACCAATTGATGTTGCCGATGAGAATCAAATCACAGTTCTTTACAGTGGCGCCATCCAGCGTGCTCTTTTATACGGCTTTGTAATACTTGATACCGACAACAGGTTTAATCCTAAAGAAGAAATCTCACGTGCCGAAGCAGCTGCACAAGTTTACCTTGCACTGGAATACATCCAATAAATAAAATAGCGTACACTGTTGACATAACGTACGCAAAAGATGTATACTTAATGAAGATGAAGGAGGTGGAAAATATGCTTGCGATAAATGCTACAGAGGCTAGAAAAAACTGGAGTGAAGTGATAGACCAGGTTGTCAGGAAAAAACCACAATTTATTAGAAGAACCAGGGATTGCATGGTTCTCGCAGACAATAATTTTTTTGAAGCCATTTTGAATGCCTATGAATTTTCTGCGAGGACTTTCGTAGAGGAAAATGGTTCGGTTACAATATCCTTGAATGAGATGGATTTGGTTGAAAATGGAGAAAATTTGGAAGCGGCAAAGATAAATCTTGCTAATTCAATTTTAGAATATGCCGAAGAATTCTATGCAGACTTTGATTATTGGGGTTCTGCACCAAATAGGTCTAAACATATTCCTTATGTTTTTAAAGCCTTGATTATCAATGATTCTAAAAAGATTGGAGATTTAATCAATTGCCAAATTGGAAAGATTTAAAAAGATTCTGCGAAAATGATGATTGGGAACTTTATAAAGACACTGATCATTATTTTTATAGAAAGCAAGATGAAGATGGGAACGTGAAAAGAACTAAAGTATCAAAAGGATCTGGAGAAATTGGGCACCACTTGTTTAAAGAAATCTTGATGAAACAGCTTCAAGTGGACCAGGCTTATTTCAACCAGAAGATATGATATAAAACTATCCACAGGCCGCAAAGTTATCCACAATCAAAAATCATTTAAAAGTCTTCCAAATAATATTAAATAATGCTTATATTTGGTTTGCCAAACGGGTTTTAGTATGGTAGGATGTGGTTGAAATACAAAGGAGTATAAAGAATATGAAGTAATAATAATCGAAATTAAATAATAAGCCAGCGGGTTAATAGGGATCTGCGGGCAAAAGAACTGCAACTAATAGAATTCAGGTGGGTGAGAAATGACCTCAATTTATTTTATAACAGCAAAG
>Ga0209386_1000708_pt1 | contig 15297 bp, 18 predicted proteins | sample NGEPertwo_FD_184510 | JGI IMG/M metagenome (GOLD analysis project Ga0209386, IMG submission 184510) | Arctic peat soil microbial communities from the Barrow Environmental Observatory site, Barrow, Alaska, USA - NGEE Permafrost154B-two... | ecosystem: Environmental > Terrestrial > Soil > Wetlands... | reverse complement strand
AGAAACACCTTGTTTTACAAGGTGGTGCCCCAGGCCGGATTCGAACCAGCACACCCTTGCGGATAACAGATTTTGAGTCTGTCGCGTCTACCATTCCGCCACTGGGGCTTTCGGGCCGGGAACATGGGGTAAGCGGCTTTCGGGGTCAACTAGGGCCGTGCGCCGCTCTGAGAGCCGATGGACAAGGGCCGAGACCCCGGCTAAGCAAAGCGCCATGTTGAGGCGCGCCTATGATCGGGTCATGGAGCTCGCCGCTCATCGCAACGCGCCGTGGGCCCTAGCGGGCGTGGCATTCATCGAGAGCTCGGTGTTCCCGATCCCTCCCGATGTGATGCTCATTCCCATGGTGCTCGCTGAGCGGCGAAAGGCTTGGCTTTATGCCGGGATCGCCACGCTCGCCTCGGTCATCGGCGGCATCTTCGGCTATATCATCGGCTATTTCCTGTTCGAGACGGTCGGCCAACCGATCCTCGGTTTCTACGGCTATACGCACGCGTTCGAGGACTTCGCCAAGCGCTACAACGAATACGGCGCGTGGATCGTGTTCATCGCCGGCGTGACCCCATTCCCCTACAAGGTCATCACCATCGCCAGCGGCGTGACGCAGCTGAACTTCTTTGTGTTCATGCTGGCGAGCGTGGCGGCGCGGGGGATTCGCTTCTTCGTGGTGGCCGCGCTGCTCTATTGGTTTGGGCCGCCGATCAAGGATTTCATCGAGAAATATCTCGGCATTTTGTCGATCGTGTTCGTGGTGCTGCTCATCGGCGGCTTCGTCCTGATCAAATATGTGATGTGAGCCAAGGCTGATTCCGATGGTTGATTCCGACCGACTGGCAGGGCGCATGATGATGATCTGCGCCATCGTCTTTGCGCTGGCGTTGTTGACGATCTTGACGGCGCACGCCTTCGAGCAGTTCGGCGGCTATGCGCCATGCCAACTCTGCTTGAAGGAGCGCTACGCCTATTACTTCGCCGTGCCGGCGGCGCTCGTGGCGTTCTTCGCCGCGCGCGGCGAAAATTTCGGCTTCGCGCGCCTGGTGCTGGTCCTGATCGCCATCGGCTTTCTGCTGAACGCCGCGCTCGGGGTCTATCATGCCGGCGCGGAGTGGAAATGGTGGCCCGGGCCTTCGACCTGCGGCGGCGGCTTCGATCTTTCTTGGGGGCAGGGCGGTATCGTGGATACGCCCGTGATCCGTTGCGACGAGGCCTCCTGGTGGTTCTTGGGCCTGTCCTTCGCCGGCTGGAACGCGGTGCTCTCTTTGGGACTTGCCGTGATTGCCGCCTTTGGCGCCACCCGCGCGCGCTGAGCAAAAAGCGCTTTTCCGCTCACGCTGACTTCAAGGGAGAGTGATTGGCGCATGCCAAGGGCGCGCTGCTATAGCGGCAGGGACGGTTTTCCCTTGGAGGTCCCAAAAATGACTTTGATTCGCTCGCTTTTTGCCGGCCTCGTTGCCGTGGCCTTGCTTGGCTCCGTGCCCGCCTCGGCGGCCGAGTGGAAGGAATTCACCCCTGACGCGCTCGCCGCCGCGCAAGCCGAAGGAAAGCCCATCCTGGTCGATGTGTTCGCGGCCTGGTGCCCGACATGCCGGGCGCAGAACCCGATCCTGGTGAAGCTGACCCGCGAACCGAAATACAAGGACCTGGTGGTGCTCAAGGCGGATTTCGACACCCAGAAGCAGGAGTTGCATCCGCTGAACGTGCGGAAACAAAGCACGCTGATCGTGTTCAAGGGCGACAAGGAGCTCGAGCGGTCGGTCGGCGACACGAGCCCGCTCTCGATCGAGGGCATGCTCGATAAGACGCTCTAGGGCGCGAAGGTCGTAAGGCGCGCGCGATGATCGGGACACTCGGGTTAGCGCTTCTGGCAGGCGTGCTTTCGATCCTGTCGCCGTGCGTGCTGCCGCTGCTGCCGATCGTGCTCGGCACGGCGCAGAGCGAGCACCGGCTCGGGCCGGTGGCGCTGGCCGCGGGCCTTGCCCTGTCCTTCACGGCCATCGGCCTGTTTGTCGCCACCATCGGCTTTGCCATCGGGCTGGACACCGATGTGTTCCGCGCTATCTCGGCGGTGCTGCTGATCGCCGTGGGCACCGTGCTTCTGGTGCCGCGGCTGCAAGAGCAGTTCGCGGTCGCGGCGAGCCCCGCCGGCAGCTGGGTCGACGATCGTTTTGGCGGCTTCTCCACCGCCAGCCTTTGGGGCCAGTTCGGTCTCGGGCTGTTGCTCGGCGCGGTGTGGGCCCCATGCGTCGGGCCGACGCTCGGGGCCGCGTCGCTGCTCGCCGCCAAGGGTGAGAATCTCGGCCAAGTGGCGCTGACCATGTTGGTCTTCGGCGTCGGCGCCGCGCTGCCGCTGATGCTGCTCGGTTTCGTGTCGCGCGAGGCGATGATGCGCTGGCGTGGCCGCCTGATGGAAGCGGGCAAAGGCGGCAAGATGCTGCTCGGCGCGCTTCTCGTCGCGGTCGGGCTGTTGATCGCGAGCGGCGCGGACAAGCGGCTCGAGACGTTTCTGGTCGACGCCTCGCCCGACTGGCTGACGAACCTGACGACGCAGTATTGAGAGCGCCTTCCCCTCGTCATTGCCGGCTTGACCCGGCAATCCATTCCATTGGCCTTTCACCCGCTGAGACGTAACGGCGTGGATGCCCGGATCGAGTCCGGGCATGACGATGCCGCCGCCTACGGCTCCAGCTCGGTATCCCAGTAGAGATAATCGAGCCAGCTCTCATGCAAATAGTTGGGCGGGAACAGGCGCCCGTTGCGGTGCAGCTCGAACACCGTGGGGCGGTAGGGCCTCTGCGCCGGCCACATCTTGGCCTGCGCCGGCATCACGCCGCCCTTCCTGAGATTGCATGGCGCGCAGGCCGCCACGACGTTCTCCCAGCGGGTTAGTCCGCCGCGGGACCGCGGGATGAGATGGTCGAAGGTGAGGTCCTGGTTGTCGCCGCAATATTGGCAGCTGAAGCGATCGCGCAAGAACACGTTGAATCGGGTAAAGGCGGGATAGAGCGCCGGCCGCACGTAGTTCTTGAGCGACACGACACTCGGCAGCTTCATCTCGAAAGAGGGGGAGTGAACCGCGTGGTCGTACTCGGAGACGATGTTGACGCGGTCGAGGAACACGGCCTTGACCGTGTCCTGCCAGCCCCACAGCGAAAGCGGATAGTAGGAGAGCGGCCGATAGTCGGCGTTGAGCACGAGCGCCGGAAACGTGCCAGGGGGGGCGGATGCGGTTGCGACGTTCAAGGCCAAACGGTCCTTCAACTTGCCCGTCGCACTCGGGCCCTCCTTCTCGATGGGCCGGATACTATAAGGACGTGTCACGAATGTGAAGGGCCCCACATGCAGTGGTCCCGGTTGGCCGCTGCCCCTAGGCCGCTTTCGGTTTGCCGCGTAAATGGGCGTAGAGCAGGGCCAGAAGCACGAAGAAGACCGTGTGGATGACGGCAAAGCCCGCCATGCCGGCAGCCCCCAATTGATGTGACCCAGCGATGCCTTGGCCGATCGAAGGCAGCACGACGAAGGCGTTCGCCAGCCACACGATGGCGGCGTAGATCAGGCCTTTGATGAGGGGGCGTCCCGGCAAGACAGGTTCGAGGACGTAAGCGTAGAACAGGGCCATCAACAGGCCGACGAAGACGTGAAAGCCGGTCCTGAAGGCGCCGCTTGCGGTGGCAGGTGCGATCACGCCGGTCCAAAGATCGGCAAAACCGGCCAGCGGCGCCAGGTCGCCAATGATCATTTTCACGAGACGCAGAAGCCCGCCGCGCGCGGTGACGAAGCCGACCGCGTCGGCGCCGGCGAGCAGGCCCGTGTTCACCGCGATGGCGATGGCGCCGGCCACCAGGGACGCGAGCAGGCGGGACGGCCCCAGTCGCTGCGGCGGACGTCGCGTTGCCATGGCATTTCAACCTTTGCCGTCACAATCATGCGCGAACAGACTAGGCTACTGCCGGTCGCGCGACATCGCCAAAGGAGGAGACTATGATCAACGGTATCGAGAAGGAGCCGGGCGGGTGCATCATTCCCGCGCTGCGCTACCGCAACGCTTCTGCGGCCATCGACTGGTTGTGCGAGGCGTTCGGCTTTACCGAGAAGATGGTGGTGCCCGGCGAGGGCGACCGTATCGCCCATGCGGAACTCACGCTGGGCAACGGCATGGTGATGCTCGGCGACAGCGAGACCGAATACGGCAAGATCCTGGACGCGCCGGTCGGCCGAGACCATGTGGCCACGCAAGGGCTCTACGTCGTGGTCGATGACGTGGATGCGCATTACGCCCGCGCCAAGGCGGCCGGCGCCGAGATCGTTCTCGATATCAAGACGCAGGATTATGGCGGGCGCGACTACACCTGCCGCGATCTCGAAGGCCATGTGTGGACCTTCGGGAGCTACGATCCCTGGCTGAGCTGAGCTGCGGCGAAGGCCTGTTTGAGAAAGTTGCCGCCCATCCGCAAGCCCTCACCGTCGATGCCGTGGCCAATGCCTTCGGCGACGTGCCATTCCACCGGCAGGCCGGCCTGGGCCAGCGCCTCGCGGGCCATGAGCATGGCGTCGACGGGGATCACCTCGTCCATTTCGCCATGCACCAGCAGGATGGCGGGGGCAGAGCCTGGCGCGGGCAGCGTCTCGACGGCGGCGAGCGCGCCGGAATAGCCGACAATGGCCGCAGGCGAGGGGTTGCGGGCGAGGCCGACGGCCAGCGCCATCATGGTGCCTTGGCTGAAGCCGACGAGGGCGAGCGCTCCAGCCGGCAGGTTGTGCTGCGTCAGCTCCGCATCGAGGAAGGCTTGCAGCGCTGGCGCCGCCCGCTTTACGCCTTCGGCGATCAGCGCCATGTCGCCGAGCGAGAGGTCGAACCACTGCCGGCCCATGGGCGCCATGCCGCACGGCTCCGGCGCGTTGGGCGAGACGAAGGCGGCATGGGGCAGATCACGCGCCCATTCGCGGCCCAGGCCGATGAGGTCGTTGCCGTCGGCGCCATAGCCGTGAAGGAACACCACGAGTTGCCGTGGGGACCCGCCCGCGGCGGGGGCGAGGCGCGGTCCGTCAAGCATTGGCGAGGTCATCTAGGCGGAGACCTGAACCGCTCGCACCTAGTCGCCCTCCGGCACGTCGTCGGCGGAATGGGCATTGAGCTGGCCGTACATCTGAGCGCCGATGTCGTTCAACAGGCCGAGCTGGGTCTCGATGAAGTCGATATGACCTTCCTCGTCGGACAGCAGCTCCTCGAACAGATCCATGGTGACATAGTCCTCTTCCTTCCGGCAGGCGGCACGCGCTTCCATGTACAGGGCGCGGGCGCCGTATTCGGCCTTCAGGTCGCATTCGAGAATCTCTTTGACGTTCTCGCCGATCATCAGCGGATCGAGCTTCTGCAAATTGGGGAAGCCCTCGAGGAAGATGATGCGGGTCACGAGCTTGTCCGCGTGATGCATCTCCTCGATCGACTCCTCGCGCTCCTTTTTGGCGAGCTTGCTGTAGCCCCAGTCGTCGAGAAGCCGGTAGTGCAGCCAGTACTGATTGACGGCGGTCAACTCGCTCGTCAGCGCCTTGTTCAGATACTCAATGACTGTTGGATTGCCCTTCATGTCCCGATTCTCCTCTCAACCTTGGTGTTCATCATGACGTGTTCTTTTCTGCCCGGCTAGTCTCGGCGCTCGTTGGCTGAGCGGTGGGGGAGTGAGGCGGCCGAGCTTGGCCCCTGTTCGTCGTAGCCGACCATGAGCTTGGCGATGAGCGGCAGGCAGGTCCCGCAGGAGGGCCGCTTGCCCAGTTGCCGGTAGATCGTCCCTGGGGTGAGCACCACGAACGGATCCTTAGTGCGCAGTGCCGAGACCGCTTCGGCAATGTCGTCGGCCGTAATCATGGAGCAGGAACAGACAATCATGCCTCTCTCTAAGGGGCGCTGGCGGTTTGTCGTCAAGTCGTGCTGCGAAAACCGCCTAATGCGATGGCTGGAGGTCGGTTCCGGCTGGCCAAATTCAGATTAGGATAGTTCTAAAGTAGAATATTCGGGCCTGCAAGCGGAGGGTTCAGTTGGCGGCGGGGAGCGTCTAACCAAGCCATTGCTTAGCGCCTTGTAAACCAAGCAATTTAGCCGAGTTTTAAGTCGTATCTGCCATGTTCCGGAAATAAAGGCGAAGAACCAACGGGCGGGGGCCGATCATGCAATCCAGAGATTTTCAGGCGAAGGATCTGTTCACGCAGATCCAAATTCTTGTCGATGGCCTCGAGGCGGAGCGCCAGGCCCGCGAGGCCGCGGAGACGGCCGACATGGCCAAGTCCGAAATCCTCGCGGTGATGGGCCGTGAGCTGCACGCGCCCATGGAGGCGGTCGTCGCCATGGCCGACCGGCTGCTCGCGAGCCCGCTCAACGGCTCGCAGCGGCATCAAGCGGAGACGATGGCGCACGCGGCGCGGAGCCTGCTCGGCACCGTCAGCGACGTGCTCGATTTCTCCAAGCTCGAGATCGGACAGGCCGAGCTTTCATCCGCGCGGGTCGATCTGCACGCGCTGGTCAGGAGCGCCGCCTTGGTGCTGCAGGCGCGCGCCAGCGCGAAGGGACTTACGAGCGGTGTCGACATGGGCGCCAATTGTCCCCGCTTTATTCTTGGCGACGAGGTGCGCGTCCGTCAGGTGCTCATGGGCCTGATCGAGACCGCGCTGCAATCGACGAGCGAGGGCTCGGTTCGGCTCTATGTCAGCGTCAACGATGCGCAGAGCCCGCTCACGGTGCGCTTCGATGTCACGGATACGGGTGCTGGTTTGACCGAGGCCGATCAGGAAAACCTGTTCCGGCCTTCGGCCGATCGTTCGCGTGTTGGCGGCGGGCTTGGCCTGCCGATCGCGCGGCGGCTTGCCCAGGCGATGGGCGGGGAGGTCGGCTGCGACAGCGCGCTCGGTCAGGGCACGCTCTATTGGTTCATGCTCCAGGCGGAGTGCGCGGACGACGAAGGCGAGATGGACGAGGCGCCTGTCGAGCAGGACGAGACTGCGGTTCCGAAAGAGGCGGCCCCAAGAGGCGCGGCCCCAAAGGCTCAGCTTTCAGGCCATGTGCTGGTGGTCGAAGGCAACACTGTGAACCGCATGCTGATCGGTGCCTATCTCGCTGAGTTCGGCTTGACCCACGAAGGGGTCGAAAACGGCGCAGCGGCCATCATGTGCGTTGCAGCCCGGCCCTACGATCTCGTGCTCATGGATATGGTGCTGCCGGATTATGACGGCATGCTCATCGCCAAGCGCATCAGGTCCTTGCAGGCGCCATCGTCGGACGTGCCGATCGTGGCGCTGACCGCGCACGACGCCACGGACGGTGACCAGGACTATGTCGCGGCCGGCATCAACGCCTGTGTGCCGAAGCCGATCCAGGGCCGCGCGCTCTATGCGGGCCTCGTGCCGTTCCTCGACGCGCCGATGAAATTCGACGCGCCGATGGAGCTCGAGGTGTTCGCCAAAGCGAGCTGAGGCTGGGTTCGGTGCCTAGACGTTGTCCATCAGGACGCCGGCGAGCAGGATCAGATAGGCGATCAGCAATAGGCCGAGCCCGTAGCCGGTGAAGAACGGCAACGGCACGATCATGCCGATAACGACCAAAATGGCGATAACGACGGAGACGAGGAACGTCTCCCGGCGCGGCGAGCTCAGATTGAAGTTCATGATGTTCCCCCTTGGCCAGGACGCCTGAACAGATTCGGGCGTTGGCAGGGACTCTAGCGGCAAAGCGCTCCTGCTGTCATCGCCCGACGATGGGGAGACTTCTAGAGCCGAACCTTTTCCTTGGCGCGCAAGGGCGGCACCGGCACGCCCGCCTCGGCCAGGACTTCCACCTTGTTGTCCACGAGGCCGACAATGCCGGTCATGATCTCGTTGAGCTGGAAGTCCTTGGGCGTGTAGACGGCCGACGCCCCGCACTGCTTGAGAATGTTGACGTCCTCGGGCGGGATGATGCCGCCGACCACGACAGGGACATCGCCCATTCCAGCCTCGCGCAGGCGCTGCGTCACCTCGCGCACTAAAGACACATGCGACCCGGAGAGGATGGAAAGTCCTACTACATGGGCTTTTGCCACTTTCGCCTGCTCGACGATCTCGGCGGGCGTCAGGCGGATGCCGTCATAAACGACCTCCATGCCGCAATCATGGGCGCGCACGGCGATCTGCTCGGCGCCGTTGGAATGACCGTCGAGGCCGGGCTTGCCGACCACGAAGGTGAGCGTGCGGCCGAGCTTGCCGGAGACCTCCGCGACAAGCTGCCGGACCTGCTCTAGCCGCTCGGTGTCGACCACGTGCTCGGCTTCGATTCCGGTGGGGGCACGATACTCGCCGAACACTTCGCGCAACACCGCGCCCCACTCGCCGGTGGTGACACCGGCTTTCGCGGCGGCGATGGAGGGCGGCATGATGTTGCGGCCTTCCGATGCGGCCTCTTTGAGGTCAACCAGCGCTTGGCGCGCGGCGGCTCCGTCGCGCTGCTGGCGCCAGGCCTGTAACGCCGCGATCCGCTCGATCTCGACCGACTCCGACACGGTGAGGATGCCCTCGCCGCCGGAGTCCAAAGGGGATAGTTCGGTCTCGGTATAGGCATTGACGCCGACCAAGATCTGGTCGCCGCGCTCGATGTCGGCGATGCGCGCCGCGTTGGAGGCGATCAGCGCCTCTTTCATGTAACCGATGGCGGCGACGGCGCCGCCCATGGCGTCGAGCTTGGCAAGCTCGGCGCGGGCCTGTTCCTTAAGTTCTTCGACCTTGCGGTCGATCACCTCGGAGCCGTCGAAGATGTCGGCATATTCCAGGAGGTCGGTTTCGTAGGCCACGATCTGCTGGAGGCGGAGCGACCATTGCTGGTCCCACGGGCGCGGCAGGCCGAGCGCCTCGTTCCAGGCCGGTAATTGCACGGCGCGCGCGCGGGCGTTCTTCGACAGGACCACGGCGAGCATCGACAGCAAGATGCGGTAAACATTGTTCTCGGGCTGCTGCTCGGTGAGCCCCAGCGAGTTGACCTGGACGCCATAGCGGAAGCGCCGCAGCTTCGGGTCTGTGACGCCATAGCGGTCGCGTGCGATCTCATCCCACAGATCGACGAAGGCGCGCATCTTGCTCACCTCGGTGATCAAGCGCACGCCGGCATTGACGAAGAAGCTGATGGCGCCGACGACGCGCGGGAATTTCTCGTCAGGAACCTCGCCGGATTTCTTCACCTCGTCGAGCACGGCAATCGCCGTGGCCAGCGCGAAGGCAAGCTCCTGCGCCGGCGTCGCGCCCGCCTCCTGCAAATGGTAGGAGCAGACATTGGTCGGGTTCCATTTCGGCATTTCGCTGTTCGTGAAGACGATGACGTCCTTGATCAGTCGCAGCGACGGCGCCGGCGGAAACACATAGGTGCCGCGCGACAGATACTCTTTCAGGATATCGTTCTGCACCGTGCCGGTGAGCTTCGCCCGGTCGGCGCCTTGCTCGTCGGCGAGCGAGACATAAAGCGCGAGCAGCCACGCGGCGGTGGCATTGATGGTCATCGACGTGTTCATGTCGGCGAGCGGGATGCCCTCGAACAGGTGCCGCATATCGCCGAGATGAGAGATGGGCACGCCGACCTTGCCCACTTCGCCGCGGGCCAGCGCCTCGTCGCAGTCATAGCCGGTCTGGGTCGGCAGGTCGAAGGCGACCGAGAGGCCGGTCTGGCCCTTGGAAAGATTCTTCCGGTAAAGCTCGTTCGAGGCTTTCGCCGTCGAATGGCCCGCATAGGTGCGGAACATCCAAGGCTTATCGCGGGGGGCCTTGTCGCGTGTGGTTTTGCCGTCTGCCATTCGCTGTCTCCGGGCGCCTCATGTCGCGCGCGCTGGCCTTATCGAAGCACGGGCGGCCGCCTCGTTGCAACTGAAGGGGCCGCCGTTATCCGCCCGTATTCCATGGACCGGAAGCGATTTCAAACCCCTTCCATTCAAACCCCTTCCATGGGGATGCCGAATACCACGACGGCCAGCGCCATGGCGGCCAGCACCAAGAATCCCGCGGTGTGGAGCCGGGGCCGGCGCAAGCCAGGGGTCCGGAGAGCCACGCCCGCGGCGACCAGGCATTGCATCAGGTAGAATAGCGCAAATGCCCGCGAGGCGAGCGCGATGACGGCGAAAATGTCGAGACTCCAGGTGAGGGCGATGCCGATCAGGGCGATGACTGGATAAGCGTGGCGATGGTCGATGCGCCGGCCGCTGACCTGCTCGATGAGGCCGCCGGCGCCAATGGAGTCGGCGACCGCCGCCGACAACTGGGCGAACACGGCGCCGATCACGATCAGATAGACCAGGCTCGAGGCGGCCGGCTCAAGCACGGCGATGATGCCGGTGGCGTTGCCGTTTAGGGCCTTGGGATCGTCGACTGCGGCCATCGCCAGGAGAAAGAAGACCATATAGATGGCGCCGGACAGCCACTGCGCGTAGCGCATGGTGCGGACGCGCAGCTCGGGCGGATAGGCGCCGGCGAGAAAGCGCGAGGTCTCGAAGCCCTGGACCACGACGAGCAGGCCGAGCACCACCCTGGCCGACTGCCAATCGAACGGTTTCGTCTGCTCGACGATATGCCAGGTGCCGTTGAGGCTCGCGTCGATATTGAACCAGGCCAAGGCGGCCAGCGCCGCGGCGATGATGGCGAGCTTCAGTCCGACGGCATATTCCTCGACGCTTTCGAGACCGTGCAGGCCGCGCCACAGGCCCTGCGCCGATGCCGAGCAGGATGACCGTGGTAACGACCTTGCCGGCTAGCGGGTGCTCGACGCCGAGACCTTTGAGCAGGAAGGCCGATAGCAGCGTGAGGTAGTAGGTGACCGAGATGAAATAGGCGAGCGCCAGGGCGAGATGGGAGGTGCTCTCGACAAAGCCCAACCAACCCCGGCCACCTTTGGCGAAGAGCGGCTCACCATGCAGGAAGAGCGGCTCGCCATGCAGAATGTTGAAACGGATGGCGCCGCCAAGCAGATAGGCGAACCCCACGAGGCAAGCCATGGCGATCACGGCGTAGGAGCCGAGATCGTGGGTCAGCAGCGGAAACGAGACGAGGAAGCCCGAGCCGATGATGGAGGCGAGCGGCGTGACGGTCGCGCGCCATACGGGCGACGCCGTGAGCTTCGGCGAGAACAGCAGCGCTGCGGCCGCCGCCAGGACCACGAAGACGATGATATTGCCGGTCAGTTGCTGCACCTGTTCTCGTAAAAAGTCTCGGGTTTCGACGCTCGCTTTGGGGTTTAGGCCAATGCGTCAGCGGGCAAATGCGCTTGGCCAGCGGCGCGGTGCCGCGCCCCTGGGTGCTGGGTGGGCGAATCGACCCCCTGTGCAGACCCGATTCTTTTTGCTAACCCTCCTCCCCGATTAAGGTCGCCCGCCGGAAATAGGGCAAATCCATGGAAGCCCTGGCACTTTTGGGGCTGTTGTGTGTTAAGGCTGCAGCCCGCAAACATGTTGCAGTCGCGAGATGGATCGAAGACAATTGCCGCAGTGCAAAAAGAGACCGAACAAGAGGACTGGGGGAACAACCGGATGAATGAAATGTCTTTAACTGCAGTTTCTCCAGAAACCGCCGCCCCGAGGGGCGAGATCAAGGATCTCTACGAGATCGGCGAGATTCCTCCGCTCGGTCACGTGCCGAAGAACATGTATGCATGGGTGATCCGCAAGGAGCGCCACGGTCCCCCCGACGAGGCCATGCAGGTCGAGGTGGTGCCGACTTGGGAGCTCGACTCCCATGACGTGCTCGTTCTCGTGATGGCGGCGGGCGTCAACTACAACGGCGTGTGGGCCTCGCTCGGCCAGCCGATGTCGACGCTCGACATTCACAAGAACCCCTATCATATCGCCGGGTCCGACGCGTCCGGCATCGTTTGGGCCGTGGGCGCCAAAGTCAAACGCTGGAAGGTCGGCGACGAGGTCGTCATCCATTGTAACCAGGACGATGGCGACGACGAGGAATGTAACGGCGGCGATCCGATGTTCTCGCCGTCGCAGCGCATCTGGGGCTATGAGACCCCCGACGGCTCGTTCGCCCAGTTCGCCCGCGTGCAAGATCGCCAGCTTCTGCCGCGGCCGCAGCATCTCACCTGGGAAGAGGCTGCCTGCTACACGCTGACGCTCGCCACCTCCTACCGTATGCTGTTCGGCCACCGGCCGCACACGCTGAAGCCCGGCCACAACGTCTTGGTGTGGGGCGCCTCCGGCGGCCTCGGCTCCATGGCGATCCAGCTCTGTGCCACTGCCGGCGCCAACGCCATCGGCGTCGTGTCCGAGGACGACAAGCGCGACTACGTCATGTCGCTCGGCGCCAGGGGCGTGATCAACCGCAAGGATTTCGACTGCTGGGGCCAGATGCCCACGGTCGGCACGCCGGAATACGACACCTGGAATAAGGGCGTGCGCGCTTTCGGCAAGGCGATCTGGGAGATCACCGGCAAGGGCGTGAATGTCGACAGCGTGTTCGAGCATCCCGGCGAGGCAACCTTCCCGGTCTCCTGCTTCATCGTGAAGCGCGGCGGCATGGTCGTGTTCTGCGCCGGCACCACCGGCTACAACCTCACCATGGACGCGCGCTATGTGTGGATGCATCAGAAGCGCATCCAGGGCTCCCATTTCGCCCATCTGTTGCAGGCGAGCCAGGCCAACAAGCTCGTCATCGAGCGGCATATCGATCCGTGCATGTCCGAAGTGTTCCCCTGGGAACAGATCCCCAAGGCGCATATGAGAATGTGGAAGAACGAGCACCGGCCCGGCAACATGTCGGTGTTGGTGAGCGCGCCGGTCACGGGGCTTCGGACCTTCGAGGACGTGATCGAAGCCAGCCGCGAGATGCACGGCGGCTCGTAATCCCAGGACAGCGTAGCCGGTCCCGACCCATTACATCGCAGGCAACCGCCGCGCGATCGGGTATAGTCAGAAGCGCTTGAGAGAGCGCTTCTGATAATTCATGGCTGGCGGGATGCTCTACGACACGGCGCTTCTACGGACCTTTGTCGCCATCTGCGACTGCGGCAGCTTCACCAAGGCGGCGGGCGAGGTCAGTCTCACCCAGTCGGCGGTCAGCCTTCACGTCAAACGTCTCGAAGATCAGGTCGGGTCGCGCCTGATCGTGCGCAAGACGCGTGGGCTCAGGCTGACGGAGCAGGGCGAGGTTCTCCAGTCCTACGCGCGGCGCATCCTTGCGCTGTATAAGGAAGCCGAACAGCGCCTGGGCCGCGACAGCGGCGGCTTGGTCAGGATCGGCGTGCCGGAGTATTTCGATCTCCACACGCTGTCCTCCTTGCTGAGGCAATTCTCGGCCCACTATCCCGAAATCAGGCTGCATATCGAGCTAGGCATCGGTCCGGACATCTCCGCCCTGCTGGACGAGGGGGAGCTCGATCTCGTGATCGTCAGCAACGAGATCGGGGAAGGCGATGGCATTCCGCTATGCCGCGAGCGGCGCGTCTGGGCGGCCGGACGGGCCATGCAGCTCGGCCCGGAAGAACCGGCGCCACTCGCGCTCTATCCGCCGTTCTGCCGGTGGCGCCAGCTGGCATTAGAGGAACTCGCTCGGGCCGGGCGAACGTGGACGCTCGCAATTCAAAGCGCGGGGACGGCGGGAATCCTCGCCGCACTCGAGGCCGGGCTCGCGATCAGCGTTTTTCCAGAATTCAACCTTCCACCGACGCTCAAAGCGCTCGGAACCGCCGAGGCGCTGCCGGCGCTGCCCGATTTCGAATTCGTGCTGCGCCGCAGCCGCAATAGCTCGCCGTCCGCGATCCATCTCGCCGAGATGATCATCAATTTCTTCCAGCTGTCGACGGCGCTCAGGCCGGGCAACGAAATGAACTACAAAGAGCACTCGCATCTTCTGCTGCGCAGGGACCTGGAGGCCTAGGCTCGAAGCCTAATCGCCGCAGCCGGAGGCATGCTCATACACTGTCCAAGGGTCGTCATCATGCGCCCGGGGCTTGCAGGGACGCTCAAAGGCCGCGGTGGGCGGCGGCTCTACCGGAGCGCCTTTGGGATTGACGCAGATGGCAAAGCCGGTGACGGGGTTCACCACAGCTTGCAGGCACTTTGGCGCGGACGAGGCCTCGGCGGACGGGGCCGCTTCCTCCGCGGATTGGGCTGCCAGCGGTAGCCAGAGCGTGATGCCCAACGCGACGATGAGCGTCCTGAGACCTGTCACGATATCTTCCTCCGAGTTCGATCGACGCCTTCCTCCGCTCAAACCTAAGGGCGCCCCCCCGAGAACGATATTGAAGATGTCTCATCCGGGTGATGAGCGCCGCTCATGGAGGTGTGCAATTCTGGTTTGACTCTCGTCCCCGGTCAGGGTTCGTTGTGCCTGAAAAATCGACCAGAATCGCCCCGAGGAGCCTGTGATTTGACCGCCGCCGAGACCCTGACCGACCGCGAGGGTGTGAGCCCCGCAGAGCTGATCCCGCTGCTTAAGTCCGCCGCCGAGGCGGCCGGAACCTTGAGCGCCCGCGCCACGGAGGCCGTGAAGGCTAAGGTGGCCTCGGACGGCAAGATCGACAACGCGCTGCTCGAACAGGAACAGCACGCCGCCCATGGCCTCGCCTGGATCGTCACCTATGCGGAGGCGATCCGCCAGCTTGCCGACTACGCCACGCGCATGGACGGCGAAGGCCGCTTCGGCGAGATGGAGTCCCTGCTGGCACAGATTGGCGCCGGCGAATATCTCGCGCAGCTGGCGGGCGGTGTCGTGATGAGCCAGGGCGAGGTGGCGCGCCTGCATGAGCTAGGCGTTGCGGACTCCGCACGGGACGCGTTCCTCACCGACGACGTCGTGGCGCTGATCCAGGGCGTGACGCCCGAGATGCGCGCGCGTGTGGTGGCGCTGATCCAAGACGCGCAAGGTGCCGCGGCGGCCAGCTACGGCGACCCCGGACTCGAGGACACTTATGAGGAGATCCGCAGCGAGATGCGCCGCTTCTCGTTAGCCGAGGTGGTGCCATACGCGCAGGAATGGCACCTCAAGGACGATTACATTCCGCTCGAACTGCTCACCAAGATGGCGGAGCTTGGCGTGTTCTCGCTGACGCTGCCTGAGGAATATGGCGGGCTCGGGCTCGGCAAGGAGGCGATGTGCGTCGTCTCCGAGGAGCTGTCACGCGGCTATATCGGCGTGGGCTCGCTCGGCACGCGCTCTGAGATCGCCGAGGAGCTGATCCTCAACGGCGGCACCGACGCGCAAAAAGAAGAGTGGCTGCCGAAGATCGCATCCGGCGAGCTCCTGCCGACGGCGGTATTCACCGAGCCGAACACAGGCTCCGACCTCGCCTCGCTCACGACG
>Ga0209386_1000706_pt1 | contig 15331 bp, 13 predicted proteins | sample NGEPertwo_FD_184510 | JGI IMG/M metagenome (GOLD analysis project Ga0209386, IMG submission 184510) | Arctic peat soil microbial communities from the Barrow Environmental Observatory site, Barrow, Alaska, USA - NGEE Permafrost154B-two... | ecosystem: Environmental > Terrestrial > Soil > Wetlands... | reverse complement strand
TCTTTCATCCGGACTATACCGTCGGTGTCGGGATCTGACCGACTCTGCCATTTGGCTCGTGGACTAATCGCCTTCGCGCATCACCACCGGTGAGGAATTCAACCTCGCCCTGAAACAGACTAATTTACTGACTAATTCATAAAATTATTATATCGCTCAATAAATAAATATGCAATGCTTTTTTATTGACAACGTTGTCATTCAGCGGTAAATTCAATGCTTTCATACAAAAAAGCTGCAGCTTTCATTTGATATAATACCCAACCTTGTATATAATAATCATATTAATAAGAGGAGGATGAGCTTTGAGCAACATTTTTACAACTTCAAACTTATCAATAAATGGCATCAATTACCAGGACTTAAGGTTTAAAGAGGGGAAAATTACGTTCGTGACCGGACCCAGCGGAGTCGGAAAATCAACTTTGCTGCCTGGATTAATGACAGGACAAATATTATCCGGAACTTCCCCCTCTACCGCAATCCTTTATCAAATCGCCATCATGGTTGCCATCACAACCTCTGTCTGCCTCTCCGTATTCTGCTCTTTGCATTTTGGTTATAAAGCACTATACAACAAGCAGAATCAAATCAGCCAGTTGTAAGCCTCATACCCGCATCAGTCTGTCTAGACGTTTAGTGACAGCTTGTAAATTGCCTCTGCGTATATTTTGGCAGCTCTCATCAGGCTGTCTATTGAAATGTATTCATTTTTCTGATGGGCAACCTCTTCTTCCCCGGGGAAGGTGGCACCAAAAGCCACGATATTATTAGTTGCTCTTGCATAGGTTCCACCGCCGATAATAATGGGTTTGCTATCCAGATCTCCTGTTTGTTTCCTATAAATATCCATCAGGATTTCTACCATCGGATAATCTTCAGGGAAATAAATAGGGGCTTGATTCTTCAATCTGATAATTCCAAAATTATGCATGTTTAATATTGGCATGATAGAGGAATAGATATCTTCTTCATTTGCTGTCACGGGATACCTTACATTGATTACCAGTCTTCCCGCTTCACTGTCAATATCAACTTTACCAACATTGAAAACCAGGTTTCCGGAAACTTCATCCGATATTCCACAGCCAATTTTTGTTCCGTCAAGTTCAAATCCGATCTGTTTATTGTAAAACTCTATAAAATCAATCATATCTTCATTCACTATTGGCAATTTGCCAAGAAGTTCCATCATGATGGAAATGGCATTCAAACCTTTTTCCGGACTGGCTCCATGAGAGGAAATTCCGTGGCTTGTGATTTCAAGGCTTTTTCCCATACCCTTCACGTTGATTTTATAGCCGGTTTCTCCTTTATAGTTTGCCAAGATTTCTCTTATCAAATCATAATCGTCACCTCGTAATATCGCCCTGGCACTGTCAGCGACCATGTTCGGCGCATTACCCCCTGTTACAGTTCTAAGTTCCAGACCTTTATTATTGGTTTTACCGATTTTTTTAGCCAGTTCAAAAACCAGTATGCCCTTTTCACCATGAATGACAGGGAATTCCGCATCAGGAGTAAACCCAAGGTCAGGTGACTTTTCTTTTGAGAAATAATGCTTCATTCCGTCCCAGTCCGTTTCTTCATCAAGCCCAAGTATTAGCCTGATTTTTTTTCCCGGTACAATTCCTGAATCCTTAAGAGCTTTCATTGCATAATAAGATGCCACCAATGGTCCCTTGTTATCACTGGCTCCTCTTCCATATATCCTGCCGTCAGCAATTTCCCCGGCAAAGGGCTCATATTTCCAGTCACTGCCTTCCGGCACAACATCTAAATGCGCAAGAACCCCGACAATTTCCGTACTTGTTCCAATAATTTCCCCGGATTCGTCTAAAAAGTATCCTCCGAACTCAATATGCCCTCCATAATTATCCACATTTTCAATATCAAAGCCGTCGGCTGAAGCCTTATCAAGCATATATTTAAAGCAGTCATGGACCCCCTTGCCAAAAGGCAGAAATCCGTATTCACTGTCGTTTAAAGCAGGTTCAGCAACGCTTTTTATTGAAATAAGCTCCTGCAAGGTTTTAATCATTTCATCCTTATATTCTTCAATTAATTTTAAGTATTCCATTAATATCCTCCAATGCTTGAATTGCTTTTAATAAGTGCCCCGACTCTATCAGCGCCGGGTTGGTTTCCATCTCTTCGTCCAAGGGAATCACCTCGTAAACAGTTTTACCAACTCTTTTATATTTATCCACCCATGTCGGCGTGTAGCTCATTTTAACTGACAGCATATCTCCTGTACCCACCATGTATTCCAACTCAACTCTTGCAATCATTCCCTGCTCAGTGTACCTGTTTTGAACAGTCTCTTCTCTCTGATTGGAAATAAAATTCCCCATACTATAGAAGACCGGGACCTCCTTGCCGGTTGTTTCTGACCTCACCATTTCCATTTTCTGAATGACATGTGTATGAGAAGCAAATATTAAATCCACATTCATCTCCTCAACGGCAGATTTCACAATTTGTTCCTGCCATTTATTGGGTACCTGCTGATATTCTTCTCCCCAATGCAGGTATAATACTATAATATCGGCGCCTTCTTTTTTCGCCTCATCTATCACAGTCTTTATTTTTTCAAGATCCACATCGAGTTTATCGTATGAAAAAGAATTAATCAGCTGTGCCGTTTCATCAGAAACATAATCCCCGTTAATTGCCACATCCGCACCACTCCCTGCGGATTCGTAGGTATAGGAAACAACACCCACATTCACACCATTCACCTTATTTATTGAATATCGAGGTTCGCTGGGATCAATTCTGCTTCCTGAGGTTGTCAGCCCCGCTGCTCTTAAAACTTCAAGTGTCCTCATGACACCAGCTTTTCCTGTGTCTGCCATGTGATTATTGGCTGTAACTGCAACGTCAAAACCAGTATTCTTTAATGCAGCAGCAAGTTCATCAGGTGTGCTGAATGCCGGATATCCGCTATAAGGCCGCCCTCCAAAGGTTCCTTCGAAGTTACCGATAGCCAGGTCTGCCTTGTCAATATATTTTTTTACATATTTAAAATTGTTATTATAATCATAAATCCCGGTTTCTGCATCGTACTGAGAAGCAAGTTGCGGCTCATGAACCATAATGTCTCCGACACAAACTATTTCAAGGTTTACTGGTTTTTCAGCAGCACTTTCTTCCTTCTGCTCCTTTCCAGTGTCCAACTCATTTCCCGGGTTATTACTCCCACTAAAAAGTAGCGGGAGTACAATTAATGCTCCCACTACCAACAGTCCTATAATTAATGGTATTAATACCTTATTAATTTCATAAGATTTTGTCAAATTCAATTTGGCCATTTCTGCCTTCTATTCTACTGATTCAACTCCTGCTATATCAGGGTATTCTTCTCTCAAAACCTTTTCAACGACATTTTTTAATGTCATTTTCGCTCCCGGGCAACCTGAACATCGTCCCTGAAGTTTTACTCTAACCATTTTTTCTGGCGTGTATTCGATAAATTCGATATCTCCACCATCTCTTTGTAAATAAGGTCTGATATTTTCTATTGCTGCTTTAATGTTATTTTCCATTTTTTAATTTCTCCTTTAATATATATTATACACCCTGCGTAACCCATTTAGGCTCTACTGTGAAAATACTTTTTGTTTTTCCGTCTGTGATTCCTTTTATGGCCACTGACTTGATCGGGTCTCCATGTTCGTCAAAAGAAATTGTTCCCGAAACCCCTTCAAACTTTACCGTGTTCTGTAATGCATCTCTGACCGCTGTTCCATCAATGGCGCTACCAGCTCTGTTAATAGCATCAATAGCTATTATATAAGAGTCAAAGGCAAGTGCCGTTGCACTTTCAGGGACTGCATCAGCTCCATACCTGTTCCTGAACGCTTTTAAAAAGGATTCAGAAAGTGGGTTGTTTACCGACTTGGTGTCAAATGAAACTGAATAGGCAATTTTTATTTGAGGATTCTTTTTTGCTAAATTCAATATCTTTTGAGATTCCCACTGGTCTGTACCAAGAAAAGTCAGATCCAGGTCCATTTGATTTGCCTGTTTTAATATTTCAACTGTATCTTCCACTTTTCCAGGGAGGAAAACAACTTTCACACCAGCTTCACTAATGGCATTTAATTGCCCGGAAAAATCCTTTTCTCCAGGGATATAATCCTCCTCGGCCAGGATTGCTCCCTTGTCCTCAGTCAGCTGGATCATCTTGCTCGAAAAACTTTTTGAAACAGCTGCTGCAAAATCATCCTGCAACGGCTTTATGATGGCTGCATTGTTCAACTTCAGTCCTTCAACCGCATACTTGGCAAGCGCCACACCTTGAAACGACTCAACATAAGATACTCTGAAATAAAACGGGTTATAGCTTGTAACCAAAGGGTTTGTATTCGTTATAGTAATGGCCGGAATGGAAGCCTCTTCCAGTTTACCTGCAGCCATTAAAGAATTAACACTCCCATAACTGCCAAGAACCAGTGCAACCCTTTTATCAACCATTTCCTGAACAACCGTTTCAGCTATATAAATATCTGACTTGTTATCAAAATAAAGCAACTCAACCTTCTTGCCAAGCGCTCTTGGGAAAAGCTGATTTGCTATTTCAATCCCCATCTTTTCCAGTTCCCCATATTCTTTATCTGGTCCGGACAGGGGCTCATATACTGCAATTCTTATTGTATCTTCATTAATTTCATCGCCGTCAATAAATACTGCCTTAAAATTATCATAGCTTTCACATCCTGTGAATGTAAAAATTACAAGTACAAAAAAAGCAGTAATCGACAGTAATACCCTGGTTTTTATATTTTTTCTTATCATTTCCCCTCTAATCCCTTACCCTGCCATATACTTATTCCCCTAAATAAGCTTTTCTAACCTGATCATTTCCAAGAAGTTCTCTTCCAGGGCCTTCCAGCGTAATTTTACCGATCTCCATTACATAAGCATAATGAGAAATTTCAAGAGCAGCCTTGGCATTTTGCTCAATCAGCAGTACATTTACACCGGACCTGTTAATTTCCTTAATAATTTCAAATATACTCTTTACAACCAGTGGCGCCAGCCCCAAAGAGGGTTCATCCATCATTAGTAATTTTGGCTTACTCATCAAGGCTCTTCCAACAGCAAGCATCTGCTGCTCTCCGCCGGAAAGTGTTCCTGCCAGCTGCCATTCTCTTTCCTTCATTCTTGGGAACAAATCAAAAACCCAATCCTTATCCTTAAGGATATCAGCTTTATCTTTCCTTGTATAGGCTCCAAGCATAAGATTTTCATCAACAGTCAGGTTTGGAAATACTCTTCTCCCTTCAGGGCAAAGAATAATTCCTTCTTTAACGATATCCTTGGTCTTCATATTTGTAATATTAACACCATCACAGATGACGCTTCCTGTTGTCTTTGGAACAAGACCCATAATACCCTTAAGGGTAGTACTTTTACCTGCTCCGTTTGCTCCGATAAGCGAAATAATCTTCCCGCTTTCAACAAACATGTTTATTCCTCTGAGTGCGTGTATTCCGCCATAGTGGACCTGCAAATTTTTTATTTCCAACATTATTCATCCACCCCCAGATACGCTTCAATTACCTTCGGATCATTTTGTATTTCCTTAGGGTTTCCGCTTGCAATTGTAACCCCGTAATCCAAAACGTAAATTCTGGAGCACACGCCCATTACCACCTGCATATGATGTTCAATCATTAATATTGAAAGGTTAAAATCATCTTTCACTCTGGCAACAAAATGCATCAGTTCATCTGATTCCTGCGGATTCATACCTGCTGCAGGTTCATCAAGGAGCAGGAGTTGAGGTTTTGTAGCAAGCGCTCTTGCAATTTCAAGATGTCTTTGCTTCCCGTAAGGCAATGACGTTGATATATCATCCTTCACTCGTTCAAGCCCTAGTATCTTTAATAATTCAAGAGATTCCTGACGTATTCTTTTTTCTTCAGCTGCATTTAACATAAAAGTCGCTGAAAACGGATCTGCTTTAACCGTCATATGTTTCGCAATCAGTACATTCTCGAAAACTGTCAAATTCTTAAAAAGTCTGATGTTTTGAAATGTTCGTGCAATTCCTTTTTTTGCGATGACGTCTGGCGTAGGAGCAATTCTCTTATCGTATTTCCCCAGATTGCCACCTGCGTACAGGGCCAGCATTTTCTTACTGGGATAATTGCTTGACATTAATTCTTCATTTAAATAAATGGCTCCATTCGTGGGAGCATAAACTCCTGTAATAGCATTGAACGCTGTTGTTTTGCCAGCTCCGTTCGGCCCGATAAGCCCTATTATCTCCCCCTTGTTCACTTCCAGGTTCAAATCCTTTAAAGCGACAACACCACCAAACTGAACAGTGACATTGCTTACACGAAGGACGTTTTCACTATTACTCATTTGAGGCACCTCCCTTCAGTGACTTGTTTCCTATCCTCATCACCTTATTTTTTAAATTATAGAAGAAAGTAAAGATGGCATCCCAGGAAAATTCTTTGGTGCCCATAAGCCCTTTCCTATAGAAAAGTACAATGGCCATCAGCAGTAAACTGAATATTACCATACGAAGTCCTGGTCTGAAAAGCGGAACCTGCCACTGACCGATATAAAGTGCTGAATCAAAGAATCTCAGCCATTCCTTTCCGGCAGTAATGGCAAAAGCTGCGATACATGTTCCTGTAATGCTTCCCATGCCGCCAAGTACTATGATCAGCAGTATTTCATAGGTTACCATTATTTTAAACTGATTTGAGTCAACCGCCGTTAAATGAACGGCAAGCAATCCCCCACCGATTCCCGCAAAAAAAGCAGAAACGGCAAATGACAGTTCCTTATGTTTAAACAGATTGATTCCCATTGCTTCCGCCGCTATTTCATCTTCTCGAATAGCTTTAAAAGCACGGCCGTAAGTTGATTTAATCATCAATGCCATTATTCCTACACCTGCAACGCTAATAAGCACAGGAACAAAAAGGTTGTCAAAACCTGGTATGCTTTTCAATCCCAACGATCCATTTGTAATAGCACCCAGCTGATTATTGGCAATAACTGCTCGTATGATTTCAGAGAATCCTAATGTGGCAATCGCCAGATAGTCACTCTTAAGCCTTAGAACCGGAGCACCAATCAGGGCTGCAAAAATTGCCGCAAATAAACCACCTAACAGCAATGCAAACCCAAACGGAATATCAATATTGATAAGCCAGTTTGCCATTGGTTTCATGTAATAAACATTTGGTCTTAACTCCACAGGAATAGTTAAAACCCCCACTGTATAGGCACCTATTGCCATGAATCCCGCCTGCCCAAGAGAGAATAACCCCGTAAATCCATTGACTAAATTCATGGAAACGCCAATTAATGCATAAATAAAGGATAATCTTACAATTCGAACCGTGTAGGAAGACCCTATGACTCCTTTATCCAGCAGGAAAACCAGTACGAGTGCTACCGCAATCAGCACTGTTGTCAAAATTAATTTTGTTGATTTTTTGAGTATCATATTGCATCACACCTTTTCTGTAATATTTTCGCCAAGCAATCCTGTTGGCCGGAATACAAGCATAATAATTAATAATACGAATGTAAAAGCATCACTGTAACCTGTCATTGAAGGAAATAAGGCAACAAGGAAAGTCTCTGATATACCTATTGCAAAGCCTCCAATTACAGCTCCCGGAATGCTCCCAATGCCACCTATTACGGCAGCTACAAAGCATTTCAGCCCTGGCATTACACCACTGAACGGATAAACCAGCGGTCTTGGCGAGAAATATAGAATTGCGCCAACTGCTGCAAGTGCGGATCCGATAACAAATGTAATGGTAATGATTGTGTTTATTTCTATACCCATGAGACGAGAGGCTTCATAATCCTTTGAAACTGCTCTCATAGCCATTCCCATCTTGGTATGATTTACTAAATAAATAAGAACAAATAATAACCCGATTGTTATGACCGGTGTAATAAAAGTAACTATAGGCGCCGAAACATCGCCAATTTTGTATACATTCTGAAGAAACCCTAATTTTGGGAAAGATCTAGGCAATCCCGAAAATAAATAGGTGGCCAGATTTTCCAAAAGGAAAGATACCCCAATAGCTGAAATCATAATTGACATACGAGGTGCTTCTCTTAATGGTTTGTAGGCAGCCTTCTCTATTGCAACTCCAAGAACAACTGTCGCTAGAATTACAAAAGGAATAGCCAGATACCAAGGCATAAAAAAATTAGAGATTGCAAATATTGTAAAATATCCTGCCATCATAAAAATATCGCCGTGCGCGAAATTAATAAGCCTTAGAATGCCATACACCATCGTATACCCAATTGCAATAAGCGCATAGGCACTTCCCAGGGAAATTCCTGTCACACAATTTTGGAAAAAAGTTGTCACATCCATAAGTGTTTACCCTTTCAAGTGAATAGTGATAACGAAAAAACGTACCTGATAATAATTAAGGAGACAGGACATAGGCAAACCATATCCTGCCTCATAAGAATATATAATTTTTAAGTTATTTAATCTCAACAATCTGTAAGAACTTGAATTTTCCATCTTTTACAGTTTTGATAACAGCCATGTTTTTAATAGCATCACCGTTTTCATCAAAGTTGATTACTCCTGTAACTCCAGCAAAATCTTTAGTAGCTGCCAGTGCGTCTCTGATTGAAGGGCCATCTGTTGCTCCAGCTCTTTCAATGGCATCAAGCGCCACCATGTAAGCATCATATCCTAAAGCTGCTACTGCTGGAATACTGGCTTCTCTGCCAGCAAGGAATTCAGTATAACCAGTAACGAATTCGCCAGTTACTGGACTTGAATCTGCCATTCCTTCATCAAAGAAGGTTGAAAGAATTATTCCTTCTGCTTTCGCTCCTGCATTTTGAATAATAGTTGCATTTTCCCAAGTGTCTCCACCCATAATAGGAGCTGTTATACCAAGATCTCTTGCCTGCTGAATGAGAAGAGGTGCAGTTGCAATTGAAGATGGTGCAAATATAACGTCTGGATTCTTTGATTTAATATTCTGTAATATTGCGTTGAAATCAGCCTGGTTCTGTTGGAATGTCTGAGCCACAACGATTGATTTTTCATCGCCGGTTAACTTTTTAAATGCTGTTTCAAAGAAACTTCCAAGACCTGTCGAGTAGTCATCACCAAGTTGAGTGATTACCGCTGCAGTCTTTGCTCCGTTTTGTATTGCATAGTTTGCAACAACAGTTCCCTGGAAAGGATCCAGGAAGCAAACTCTAAAGTAGAAATCATTTCCCTTTGTAACCTGTGGATTTGTACATGAAGCTCCAATTGCAGGTATTTCTGCTTCTTTGAAGATGTCTCCAGCTACAATTGATACGCCTGAACCGTATGAACCTAGAACTACTGACACGCCCTTGTCAACTAAATAATTAGCTGATGTAGCGGCTTCAGTCTTATCAGATTTGTTATCTGAAATTAGCAGTTCTACTTTATACTCTACTCCATCAATGTCAACTGTTGGACGAACTGTGTTGGCATACTTCATACCGTCAAGTTCCTGAGCACCGCCGCCGCCATTTTCTCCAGTAAGCGGTTCAAATATACCAATTTTAATTACTTTTGCATCAGAGCTGTCGCCGCCACTTCCGCCACAACCTACCATGAATGCTGAAACTACCAGTATTAGTACTAGTAATAGTGAGATTTTTCTCATGATTTCTTCCTCCTTATTAATTTTAAAATTATCCATTAGGTCCCGACTTACAAAAGTCACCAGCTAGTTCTCACCTAATTTGCGACTTATTATAAATACTTATTTTATTATATATTTATTTCGAAAAATGTAAAGAGTTTTTCTTGGCGGTGACGGAAGTATAACCGGTTATCCAGCAATCTGTTTTCTGGTTGGCTTTTCTTCCCTTTATAGTTGTGCCCTTCGAACGCTTTCCTGCTTTTATAGCTGTACCCTTTGAACGCTTTCCTGCTTTTATAGCTGTACCCTTTGAACGCTTTCCTGCTTTTGGCACTTTTGCGTAAAAAAGTATAACCAGTTATCCCCCCAACTTTTTTCTAGCTAGTTTTTCTTCCCTTTATAGCTTGCTCCGTCGAACGCTTTGCTGCTTTTGGCGCTTTCTCGTGGAAAAGTATAACTATTTATCCTATTTTTGCATATTTTCAAATCAAACCAAAAGAATTGTATAACTTTTTAACTATTTATAACGGATTTTCTCAATATCAGCAAAATCCGTTATCCTTTTCTGTTGAATAGTGGCTTTTGGGGATAACTGGTTATCCCCAAACCTAGTTTATTGCTAAATTAAATCTAATTTTCATTGAAATTCGAATTCTTCCGTTTGCATGTTCACTAAAAATTTTCATACCCCTTGAACGTTTTCATACCCCTTGAACGCTTTCCTGCTTTTGGCACTTTTGCGTAAAAAAGTATAACCAGTTATCCCCCCAACTTTTTTCTAGCTAGTTTTTCTTCCCTTTATAGCTTGCTCCGTCGAACGCTTTGCTGCTTTTGGCGCTTTCTCGTGGAAAAGTATAACTATTTATCCTATTTTTGCATATTTTCAAATCAAACCAAAAGAATTGTATAACTTTTTAACTATTTATAACGGATTTTCTCAATATCAGCAAAATCCGTTATCCTTTTCTGTTGAATAGTGGCTTTTGGGGATAACTGGTTATCCCCAAACCTAGTTTATTGCTAAATTAAATCTAATTTTCATTGAAATTCGAATTCTTCCCTTTGCAATTGAAATTTAAACGACTCATTTTAAATCAGAAGCATCTTGTCAATTATTGAGCTGATTATTGAAACGTCAATATTTCCTTCATTGCTGTCAAAAGTTACTATCAAATTATCCCATGGAATTATTTCCGAATTTCCATACGCCGATAGTTTCAGCTCCATGTTTTTCTTGTATTCTGGATCGTTAATCATACCAAAATGTTCCCAATATATTATTCGATTATCAAATGGCCTGAAAATTGTGAAATCCGGAAAGAATTTTTGCCCTCTTATATTCAAAGGCTCTTCATATTTATATAGAATATTTTTATAATCTAATAAATCTGCTATGATAGCTTCAGACTTTGATCTTACCCTTTGTCCCTTCGCACTAATATGTCTGAGCCCTTCTGGATACAGAAAGCTTTCACCTTCATCCTTCACTTTCCATTTTTCGAGAGCCAAGTCCATTTTACTTTTCCACTCTATAATTTGAACTTCCCTGTAAACCGAACACATTTGATTTCTTATTTCACCGGGATCAAATGGGTTTAAACCTCTTAACAATGATTCCATTATTTTTTTATTCTTTCTCAGTTGGGAAATGCTTTTTTTAACAAAATATTTCTTTCTGATTTTTTCAATCATATCAGCATCTTCCTTTTTTTTAGGGGAAAGCAGACGGCTCTCAGAGAGTGTTTTGTTCTGTAAGTAAATATAGGCATTGCCCTTCACCTTTTTTAGGGATAAGCTTCCTTCAGGGAAAGTAAGGATTTCCTTCTCAAACCTCTCCAGCAACTTACTTTCATAATCCATTTGTTCTAACATAATTTTCTTTAATCTATGCAACTACATGCACCTCCTTTTGAACATTTTACCATTTATTTATATTTTTGTAAATATTTAACATTCATGTTTTCCAGGCTACCCTCAAATTCCCGAGGCTAATCCCAAATACCCAAATCTCCCCGCTGGAATTCGTGATATAGTTTCCTGTTTAAACGCTGATTATTCCCTTTGGATCGCAAAATTCATATTTCACATGCTGAATATTTCCTTTGGGTTGCGCAACGCCTATTTCTCCCTTATGAATTTTTGAATCGCTTCTGCTTCTGCTTTTTCTATTTCACACTATAAATTCCCCTTTTTTCATGTTAATAATTGTTTACCCTTTAGGCTAGGGTGGTATACTTGAGCAATTGAAAATATCAACAATATAACAAAACCCCAGGAAGATGATTACAAAAGATCTGATTCCTGGGGTATTTATTTGGGATTGCACCCCGCGTTGAGCACTTACGAAAGTTTCGTTAAAATATATTTCTATAGATAAATATCTGAAAATTCAAACAAATCAAAAAAATGAAATACATTTAATGTAATAAATTCTCGTTTTAAGAAACTTTGGTTGAATAATTTTTCTTGTGAAGAAATATATGTTATTTGACTTCTATGTGTATAACGTGTATATAAGATACTATCATAGTTATGGAAAAGTAAAATAGTTACGTTTCTAGATAGTGTTAACTAGTCTATGAATGTTGAGAGACAGACTCTCGTTCGGTCAAACAGCAAATTGTTTTCTGGGTGATTCATAGGGAAAACGACACAATCAAATAGGGATGACACGATTTAATCAGGGAAACTGCACGCTGTCACATGAGATTGTCAATGAGACGTGGATTTCCCTTAGTAGTCATATGAAAAATATAAATTGTCAAAAACCAAAATAAACTATTGAAAGGTGGTGACAGTATGGCAGAATATTCACGTAAAGGTCTGAATTCTACATAAAATCAGCTTTTCGATACAAATAAAAATACAAATAAAATTGCGCGTGGAATTATTTAAGTAATAGTATTTTTGGCTATTGACAACAACAATTTTGCATGTTAAAACAATAAAGCGAGCTATATGGCGGTTCTCAGCGCCATTTTGTTTATGTTAAGTTAAAGGAGGATTTTCATGAAGTTAGCAGGAGATAAAGTTATATTTAGTTTTAGTAAAGATCATGAACCTGTCTTACGTGTACCTACAGGCACTACCTTGGAAATTGAAACATTGGATTGCTTTTCCAATCAACTAAGAAACGCGGATGATACCATGGAACAGCTTGATTGGGATCGGGTTAATCCTGCTACAGGACCTGTCTATGTTGAAGGTGCTGAGCCGGGAGACACTTTAAAGGTAACTATACATAACATTAAATTAAACGAAAAAGGTACTATTTGTTGTCTTGAGAATGAAGGAACCCTTGGCCATATGATAGAAGGAAGTCATATTAGGGTTGTTAAGGTTGAAGGAGATACAATAAAATATTTGGATAAATTCGAAATCCCAACTCAGAAAATGATAGGTGTTATTGGGGTTGCTCCTAAAGACGATGCAATTAATACAGGAACTCCTGGGCATCATGGCGGGAATATGGATACCATATTAGTTGCTGAAGGTGCTACACTTTATTTCCCTATTTTTCATTCAGGAGCTATTTTTGCAATGGGCGATGTTCATGCAACGATGGGCGACGGAGAAATTGGAGTATCCGGTTTGGAGATTCCTGCAGATGTTACTGTTACATTAGATGTAATTAAAGGAAAAGCTCCTGAATATCCGGTTTTAGAAAATATTGATGTTTTTGCCATTATTGTATCGAAAACTACAGTGGATGAAGCTATATCGGTAGCCACCGAGCTTATGTGTAAATTCTTAGAGCCTCGGATGGATATAACAAGACCTGAAATTATAATGCTTATGAGTCTTGTAGGTAATGTTCAAATCTCACAAGTAGTAGATCCTGAAAAGACAGTTCGCTTCGTCTTTCCAAAGAAGTATATGAAGAAGGCGGAGTTTTAAATAAAGCAATTGTTTATATTTTACAACTAAAGAAGGAGGATTTTATTATGTCAGAACAGAAAACCCTTGAAAGCATGGGTTATAAGCAGGAACTGAGACGGACACTCAGTACTGTGGATCTAGTAGTATACGGGCTTATATTTATGGTACCTATTGCACCTTTTGGTATTTATGGTGTTGTTATGTCCATTTCGGAAGGAATGATAGTTCTTGCCTATCTTATAGGTATGGTGGGAATGGTATTTACGGCCTTTTCATATTGGAGAATGTCTGAAGAATTCCCTATTTCAGGTTCGGTTTATGGGTATGCAACACACGGAATCGGAAAGGGTGTAGGGTTTGTATCAGGTTGGGCTATTCTTTTAGACTATATTCTGGTACCTGCGCTTCTTTATGTAGTTGCAGCAGTTGCCTTAAGTTCAATTATACCAATGGTTCCTTTCTGGGTTTGGATAGTAGGCTTTGTTGCATTTAATACAATCATCAATGTTACAGGTATTCAATTTACTGCACGTCTTAATTGGGTAATGCTGATTTTTGAAGTAATCGTATTTATTATTTTTTCTGTTGCAGCAATTTCTTATATTTCGAAAAATCCAGATGTTTCCTTTACTCTTGATCCAATTTTCAATGGAGACAAGTTCAGCATGAGCCTTGTATTATCAGCGGTTTCTGTTTGTGTTCTTTCTTTCTTGGGATTTGATGGTATTTCAACCTTGGCAGAAGAATCCAAAGGTGGACCTTCTTCTGTTGGTAAAGCTAGTATTTGGGCCTTGGTTATTGTAGGGTTTTTCTTTTTTATTCAAACTTATTTGGCTGCCTGCGTGGTTCCATGGGAAGGCATTGGGACATTTGCAGATATAGATGCTGCCTTTTATGAAGTGGCGCATACAGCTGGTGGTGCCGGAGTTATGTGGATTTGTGCATTGGCTACAGGGCTTGCCTGGGGTATTGCTGACTGCTTGGTAGCTCAAGCTGCTATTGCGCGTATCCTTTATTCTATGGCAAGAGATGGATTCCTGCCTAAGTCATTAGCTAAGGTTCATCCAAGATTCCAGACTCCATACGTATCTACAATATTTGTAGCAATTATTTCCCTTGTTATAACCTTAGGCTTTACTCAAGGAATTCAAGACTTAGCAGAGCTAGTTAACTTCGGTGCGCTTTCTGCCTTCCTTATTTTGAACTTTACTGTGGTATATTATTTCATTTACAAGAAAAAATCCAAGAGATATTTTATCCACTTAGTTCTTCCTGTTATTGGATTTATTGTTATAGGTATTGTTTGGGCCAACTTATCCCCATCTGCCATGAAGCTTGGTCTAATATGGGTAGTAATAGGCATTATTCTATACAATGTTATTACCAGGTTTATGAAAAAAGATGTAAAGCTAGAAGTATAGAATTTATAAGACGTAGAGCGGGATTAAGAACGGTTTATTGATTAAAATACTTAGAAAAGTGGCAAAGAGTTGTACAATGAGTGTGATGGTGTTAGGGGAAATCCTAATCCCATCACTTTATTGTTTTTTTCATAGATGCAATGTTGACAGCTCCCCATAGCTAAAGCAAGGGGGATTCTTGAGTGATTAAACGCTAGTGCATTTCTACTAAGCGAGTATGACCTCAAGTTCGAGGCTGTGTCATCAGCCCTCACAGGCCAGAGCATATAGCTGCCTACGCTGATAATCTTTTACCAATTATCACAGGTGCAGAAATTATATTCTGAGCACCGACAATATCACGATGGCCGCTATAGCCACAACTACAAGTATATTCGCGAT
>Ga0209386_1000705_pt1 | contig 15345 bp, 8 predicted proteins | sample NGEPertwo_FD_184510 | JGI IMG/M metagenome (GOLD analysis project Ga0209386, IMG submission 184510) | Arctic peat soil microbial communities from the Barrow Environmental Observatory site, Barrow, Alaska, USA - NGEE Permafrost154B-two... | ecosystem: Environmental > Terrestrial > Soil > Wetlands... | reverse complement strand
ACGGAAAATTTCAGCTGCGGTGATGCAGTCAGGCTGCCCGGTAATTTTCCTTCCAAAAGGCTTAGGTACAGGAATTTCACATATCAAACCCGAAGACACCAATTTCTTAAGTATCGATTGGCAAACTCCTATTGAAGAAGCGCGGAAATTGGTTCATCCCGAAATTGGAATTCAGGGTAATCTTGATCCAAGGCTTTTACTGGCAGATAAAGCAACAATTCTTGAAACACTTGAGAAATATGTTTCTTTTGGATCCAAAAATCAGAACTGGATCTTCAACCTGGGTCACGGTTTCATCCCTGGAATTCCATTTGAGAATGCCCGATTGGTTGTCGACTGGGTAAAACAAACAAATTGGAGACGGAATTAAAGAGACATTTGACTGCTATCAATATCTTAACTCATTGCTAAATAATTGATCCGGTATGATTCTGAATTTTGAAATTGTTGACAGCTATTCTATCATTAAATATGTACATACAGTAATAAGCGGGGCCTTCCTGATCTTCGCTGTATGGCTTATAATTCGATCAGTACGAGGGATAATAAAGAACCACGCCTATACCGGATTTGACAAGTTCTTATCTTACGGTTTCATCATCAATCTCTATTTGCAACTGGTTTTCGGACTAATTCTTTTTTCGAATCACAATTCAGCAATCGACAATAATTTTTCAAACGCGGAGGGGGCACTTAAAATGGCCTCCAATCGGTTTTGGCCGATAGAGCATATCGTACTAATGTTATTTGCCCTTTTTATTGCCAATCTTGGATTAATACTTACCAACCAAAGTTTATCTGATAAAGAAAAGCACAAGAAGATATTAACCTATTATGTTGTTGCAATTTTAATGATAGCAATCTCACTTATTGCCATTTAGCATTAGCCTTCGAAATTCGTTACTCTCCGCGGGCTAAAGCAACTTTGGAAGAGGAAGCGTCAACCCAAATTCCTTGTTCATCTTTTCAATAAAATAGGCCGAAAGTAAAGGTGATTCCTTCTCAATATTTTGATGCACAAAAAAGTAAATATCCCGAAGACCCATATCAACCCATATTTTAAGCCGATCGATCCAAGTGTCTAAACGTTTACGGTCACTTTGAGGATCATTAGCACCAACAAATCGCATAAATAAATAAGGAGTTGTTAGCCGCATGTGCAACAGATCGCGCCTCCCGGCTGTATCAACCAGCACGTTGGTGACTCGATGCTTTTCGAATAACTGATAGATTTCCAATGCAATAATTTCATCGTTAAACCACTTAGTGTTGCGCAACTCTATGGCCAGCGGGATCGCTCTTGGGAAATTTTCAACAAAATGGACAAGTCTGTCGTAGTTTTTATACCCAAAATTATTGTTCATCTGCAAAAACGCCATCCCCAGCTTTTCACCAAAGTTGCTGATCCCATCGCAATATTCTTCAACGAGCGGTTGCACTTCATTCAATCGCTTGATATGGCTAATCGACTGATTCACTTTCGGGAAAAATCTGAATCCATCAGGTGTTTTGTCCCGCCAACTGGTAATCACCTGATGGTCAAACATCCTGTAAAATGTGGCATTCAACTCAATTGAATTAAACTGTTGGGAATAATAGGCTAGTTCGTCCTTTGTTCCTCTGGGATAGAAATTCTTAAGATCTTGCTTGTTCCACTTTGCACATCCCACAAATATATTCAAAGGCTTTTCACGATCATTTTTCTGAAGGATTTCGCTGGTTCCCGGATGATCTTCCGGCAATTTAAAATCAATATTTTCAAGGTTTTCACTTCCTCCAAATTTCATGATGGTATGTTTTGTTATAAATATGAAAGAATATTCATTTCTAATGCAATAACGTTTCGCATCGGTTCTGGTTTTACCAAAGATTAAATTCTAATTCTTTTCCTTCGAGGGTTTTCCTGTCAACTTCAACAGTTGATCTCACTTATCGCCAGAGAACAAATACTAACTATTAATCCCTTCTTTTCCGGTATTCTGCTGGCGACATGTCCATTACCTTTCGGAACACACGAGAAAAATAAAACTGATCGTCGAAACCGGTTTCGCGCGACACATCGGCAATCATCAATCCGTAGTTATCGAGCAAGCGGCAAGCCCGTTGAATTTTTAACTGAATGAAATAATCAATCGGTGGATGACCTGTTCGGTTCAGGAAAAGGCGTGAATAATGCGAAGCCGATAAACCAGTTTCCCTGGCGATATCACTCAATTTCAGTTTTTTATTCAGGTTCTCGAGCATGAAATTGATACTTTGAGCGATCGGATCGTTCTCTCCGGCTTGCTTCACCCATCTGAACTGGCTCAGGTGGGTGAATGATGCGAGCAAATAATTCAGGCACAGGTTAATATACTCAAGGGTTTCGATGCTGAAGCCCCGGCCGAGGATACGTAAAATTTCTGAGAACAAATCGATCCTGTCGTTGATGCGCGATGTTTTACTTCTGTCGATTGGCAAACTCTGGCAAGCCTGCCGCGCAAATAAACCGGCTTTGGCTCCTGAAAAATGAATCCAGTAAATCGACCACGGATTTTGTTCGTCGGAATGATAGGCATGTGCCATTCCTGCAGGAATTATGAAAAAATGATCTGCCAAAACCAAATAAGATGTTTCACCAAGCCTTATTTCACCCTGTCCATCGACGCAATAGATCAGAATAGACTGTGTACTTCCCGAAGGACGCTCCCTGAAGTGATGGCTTGCCTGTGGATAATATCCAATATCGGTGAGGTACAAATCCGAAATCAACGGGTTTCCCCTGATCAGTCCGATAATTTTCTCCGGTAGCACGAAACTGATCTGCCCCGGAAATCCATCTTCTTTTTTCATTTCTATCCTAATTTATGCTAAAAATCATCGAATTGTCAATGTAATAAGAAAGAAAAGTATTTGTATCTGTTTTAAATCAACACAAAATAAACTAAATTTCAGCACTTAAATGATTTTTATATCCCGCTAAAAAAATCAAACTAATATTTATAAAATGATGATATAATCCATAAATTCATAAAATAGTTCATTCTCGGGATAACAACTAAGAATGTATCTTTGCTTCAACTAAATCATTAACTCGTGAATAAAACTAAATTCAACAAGCAATTTATTCTGGGTATCACGCTCGTGTCAGCCATGGGTGGACTTTTATTCGGTTACGACTGGGTTGTAATCGGTGGTGCCAAACCATTTTACGAGCGGTTTTTTGACATTACCAACTCACCTTATCTGCAAGGTTGGGCCATGAGTAGCGCGCTTATCGGTTGTCTTGTTGGTGCGATGGCATCGGGTTATCTGACGGATCGTTTCGGTCGAAAACGACCACTGATCGCAGCAGCAGCATTGTTCACGATTGCAGCTTTGGGAACTGGTGCAGTCAACGAGTTTACACTTTTTATTATTTTCCGGCTTATCGGTGGATTGGGAATCGGGCTCGCATCTGCGGTTTCTCCCATGTATATTGCCGAAATTTCGCCGGCAAAAATGCGCGGAAGACTTGTATCTGTCAATCAGTTAACCATAGTGATCGGTATTTTGGCGGCTCAGATCATCAACTACCTGATTGCAGAAAAGGTTCCTGAAGGTATTACAGACTCAATGATCCTCCAATCCTGGAACGGGCAAACAGGCTGGCGATGGATGTTCTGGGCAGGAACCGTACCAGCACTGATGTTCTTTATATTCTCCTTTTTCATTCCCGAGAGTCCACGTTTCCTGGCGAAGTCAGGAAGATGGAAATCGGCAGCAGCCATCCTGGAAAGGATTGGTGGCGCTCAATATGCCATTCAGGAACAAAAAGATATTGCAGAAACCTTACATGGAACCAGTTCGAAGATCGATTGGAAAGTATTGTCATCGAAAAAAGTACGACCAGTTCTGATATTAGGAGTTGTTCTCGCTGTTTTCCAGCAATGGTGCGGCATCAACGTAATCTTTAATTATGCCGAAGAAGTTTTTACCTCAGCAGGCTATTCAGTTGGAGATATGCTTTTTAATATTGTGATTACCGGCACTGTAAACCTCGTCTTTACATTTTTGGCGATGCGTATGGTCGATAGTTGGGGGCGCCGTAAACTGATGTTGTTGGGTTCAATCGGGTTGGCAGTTATCTATTTCATGCTCGGTTCAAGCTACTATTTCGAACTAAAAGGAATAGCAATACTGGTGCTTGTTATGGTCGCAATTGCCACCTACGCGATGACTTTGGCTCCGATAACCTGGGTTGTACTTTCAGAAATATTTCCGAACAGCATCCGTGGCACTGCCATGGCGATTTCGACAACTGCGCTTTGGATTGCCTGTTTTGTACTCACCTATACCTTCCCTATTCTGAACAAACTATTAAACGCAAGCGGAACTTTCTGGCTGTATGGATTTATCTGCTTTTTCGGTTTCCTGTTTATTCTGAAAAAACTGCCTGAAACCAAGGGGAAATCACTCGAAGAAATTGAAAATAAATTAACTCATTAACAGAATATCCTATGAGAAAAATTACAATCGTGATTTTGCTTTCATTCCTGGTTTTAGTTGGAAATGCACAAAAATACCAGGTCAGTTCTCCGGATAATAAACTCAAGGCAGAGATTGAGATTGACAAGGGGATTACCGTGAAAATGTTGAAAGGAACTGAAACTGTTTTTACGCTTTCCGGCATATCATTTGAAATAGCAAATAACAATCAGCTATTTGCAAATCAACAGGTAAAAAAGACCAGTAATAATTCAGTGAATGATGAGATTAAACCTCAGATTCGTGACAAAAGCGATCACTATAAAAATAACTTCAACGAGCTTTATATTGTTTTTAAGTCCAATCATTCAGTTACTTTCAGATTGTTTAACGAGGGGCTTGCCTACCGGATCGCAACTTCAATAAAAGATAATCTGACTATTATTAAGGAGAATTTGAATATCCAATTTCAGGAAGGCGATTCAGTTCGTTTTCAACCTGCCAAATCCTTTAACTTCGACTGGGAATCACCTTATGAATTTAAGAAAATTAGTGAATTGGAGTCAGGTAATCTAAATGCACTCCCTTTCCTGGTTCAGAAACAAAATGGTGTTTTTGTGATGATTACCGAATCTGATTTGTACAATTATCCAGGCATGTGGTTAAATGGTACAGGGAAATCAGAACTTACCGTTACTAATCCCCCATTTCCCAGGAAGCTTTCCTACACAGGAAGTATTTACAGACATGGACAGATTGCCGAACTTTCTGATTATATCGCCAAAGTTGAAGGAACCAGAACTTATCCGTGGCGGCTCTTTGCCATCGCCGATCAAGAAGAAGGACTAATAAACAACAACATGGTCTATCTTCTGGCATCGCCCACTCAATTAAAAGACGTTTCATGGATTAAACCTGGTGTTGTGATGTTCGACTGGTGGGGTAAAAACGGCATCTATGGAGTTGATTTTAAAGCCGGGGTTAACACCGAAACAGCCAAATATTTTATCGATTTCTGCGCCGCAAAAGGGTTCCGGTATTTCCTTTTCGATGATGGCTGGAGTCCGAAGGATGATTTATTGCACGAAGTTCCGGGATTGAATATGGCGAAGGTAACCGGTTATGCCAAAACGAAAGGTGTGGATGTGATGCTTTGGGTCATCTGGAACTCGCTTCTAAAACAATGGGATCCTGCTTTCGATCAGTTTGAAAAATGGGGAATTAAAGGGATCAAAATGGATTTTATGAACCGCGATGATCAGCAAATGGTTGAATTTTATGAAGCAGTAGCAAGCAAAGCAGCGGAGAAAAAGATGGTGGTGGACTTCCATGGGGCATACAAACCAAGTGGACTGAGCCGCAAGTATCCAAATGTACTCACGCGTGAAGCCCTGATCGAATTTGAATACAACGGAGGAACAACCTATGATAATCCGGAACATCACAATCTGTTACCTTATATCCGAATGTTCACCGGACCAATGGATTACATCCCGGCCACGATGCGCAATTCGACCAAAGACAACTTCCGTCCGATTGGCGATTGCCCTATGGGACAAGGAACGAGGGCGCACGCGATGGCTTTGTTTGTCATCTTGAGCAGTCCCATGGAAATGCTGCCCGATTCACCATCGGATTATTACCGCGAAGCAGAATGCACCGACTTTCTTGCTAAAATACCTGTTGAATGGAATGAAACCAGGTTGCTGAAAGGAAAAATCAGCAAATACACGGTCCTGGCCAGAAGGTCAGGTGAGGATTGGTTTGTAGGAGCCATCACGAACAATGATGAACGAATGTTGGAAATCCCAACTGATTTTCTGAAAGCGGGGAAATATCACCTCGAAGCCATTGCGGACGGTATAAATGCCAATACGAATGCAACTGATTACAAACTGATTAAAAAGGATTTTGAGTCAGGTGAAATTATCAACCTGAAATTGGCTGACGGCGGCGGCTGGGTAGCACGAATTACACCTTTAAAATAAATTCCTTCTGATAATTGCAATAATCAACAAGAAAAATAAACTATGAAGAACATTGGATTTTTGAGTATGTTGCTGCTTATCACTCTGTTTTCATGCAATAAGAAAATTGAAAATAAAATTGACCTCGCCGGAACATGGCAGTTTACACTCGATCCTTCTGACAAAGGAGTTTCTGAAGGATGGTTCAACCAGATTTTAACGGATACCCTTACTTTGCCCGGATCGCTGACCTCTAATGGTAAAGGTGATGACATTACATTGACAACTCCTTGGACAGGGCAAATTGTGGATAGTTCATTTTATAAAAATCCGGAATATGCTAAATTCCGCGAACCGGGAAACATCAAAATTCCATTCTGGCTGCAACCTTTAAAATATTATAAAGGTGCCGCATGGTATCAGAAAGATGTTAACATTCCGGAGAATTGGAATGGACAGTTTATCGGATTATTCCTCGAAAGATGCCATTGGTAAAGCCGTCTATGGGTTGACGGAAAAGAAGCGGGTATGCAAAATTCACTTGGAACCCCACATCAGTACAATCTGACTAAAATACTGACTCCCGGAAAGCACCGTCTGACAGTGTGTATTGATAACCGCACGAAAGAGATCGATCCGGGTGTAAACTCGCACAGTATCTCGGATCATACTCAAACCAACTGGAACGGTATGGTTGGTCAACTATACCTTGAAGTAAGGCCCTTGATAAACATCCGCGCTATCTCGGTTTATCCTGATATTCAGAACAAAGGATTCAAAGCTAAAGTAAAGGTGGTCAATCCTTCAGAGCGACCTGTCAAAGTTGAACTAACATTGAAGGTATCCGGTGCCGGAACTCCCGATAGTAAAGCAAGCAACTTTGTACTAGTTGCCGGCGACAATATCCTGACCATGGAATATCCGATGGGAAACGACATAAAGCTTTGGAATGAATTTCATCCTGAAATTTATAAACTTACTGCTGTTTTATCCGACCAGAATTCAAAAATAGCTGATACAAGCCGCACTACTTTTGGAATGCGTGAATTTAGGGCCGTTGGAAAACAGCTGCAAATCAATGGACAGCCAACTTTTTTGCGCGGGACGCTCGAATGTGCTATTTTCCCAAAAACGGGTTATCCTTCTACCGATATCAAGGAGTGGCTTCGTATTTTTAATGTTAGCCGCGCTCACGGACTGAACCACATGCGTTTCCACTCGTGGTGCCCGCCGCAAGCTGCCTTCGATGCCGCCGATCAAACCGGGTTTTATCTCCAGGTGGAATGCTCCTCATGGGCCAATCAGTCAACCACTTTGGGAGACGGTAAACCATTTGACAAATACCTGTACGAAGAGAGTCAGCGCATGGTTGAACAATATGGCAACCACCCTTCATTTTGCATGATGCTTTATGGCAATGAACCTGCCGGTGGCAATCAGATTCCTTTCCTGACCGAATTTGTCAACTTCTGGAAAAACAAAGATAGCCGGCGCATTTACACCTCGGGTGCAGGCTGGCCAAACCTTCCAGTAAACGACTACTTAAGTTCTGCTGATCCGCGTATTCAGGGATGGGGACAGGAATTAAAAAGTGTAATAAACGGAGAGGCACCACGAACAGATTACGATTGGTCTACTTACAATTCAAAATTTCCACAACCAGTTGTTAGTCATGAAATTGGTCAGTGGTGCGTTTACCCGAATTTTAAAGAAATATCCAAATACGATGGCGTCATGCGTGCGCGTAACTTCGAAATCTTCCAGGAAACCCTCAAAGATCATGGTATGGAACAACTTGGTGACAGCTTTTTACTGGCTTCAGGCAAATTGCAGGCGTTGTGTTATAAAGCGGATATTGAAGCAGCTTTGCGTACCAAAGATTTTGGTGGATTTCAGTTGCTCGACCTTCACGATTTTCCCGGGCAAGGCACCGCTTTGGTAGGCGTTCTTGATGCTTTCTGGGGTGAGAAGGGATATATTTCACCGGCAGAATACAAGCGTTTTTGCAACAGTACGGTTCCGCTGGCACGTCTGAAAAAGTGTATTTTCACGAACAACGAAACGTTTGAGGCTGCAATCGAAGTAGCTCATTATGGGGACGGTGCAATTAAAGGTTGCACGCCTGAATGGAAAATCACCAATAAAAACGGCACGGAAATTCAGTCAGGCAAATTCACAAAAACCGATATTCCACTCGGAAATGGCTTCAAACTTGGGGATGTATCATTTCCTTTAGCTTCAGTTTTAACTCCCGAAAATCTGAAACTTGAAGTAACAGTCAATGGTTTAAGCAACAGCTGGGATTTTTGGGTTTACCCAATGAAAAAGGAGGTCATTAAAGGTGCCGAAAAAATCAAAATAGTGCAGAAAATTGATGCCCAAACTGCTCAATTTCTTGCAAATGGCGGTTCTGTAATTCTCACATTGAAAAAGGGAACACTTCCAAAAGAAATGGGTGGAGATGTCAAAATTGGTTTCTCAAGTATCTTCTGGAATACAGCGTGGACTCGTGGTCAGGCACCTCACACACTTGGGATTCTATGCAATCCGAGACATCCGGCACTGTCAGAATTCCCGACCGACTTTTACAGTAATTGGCAATGGTGGGACGCGATAACCCATTCAGGTGCAATCAATATCAGCAGTTTTCCATCTGGGATTAAACCAATTGTCAGGGTGATTGATGATTGGGTAACAAACCGTCCGCTGGCGTTGATTTTTGAAGGGAAAGTCGGCAAAGGGAAAATACTAATTTCAGGAATCGATTTGGTGCAGGATTTCGACAAACGTCCCGAAGCGCAACAATTGCTTTTCAGCATGAAAAAATACATGGCCGGATCACCATTCAATCCAACGGTGGAATTAAGCACCGATCAGTTGAAAAAGTTGTACAATTGATCTGAAATAGAAGATTGAAATCTTAAAATAATTATCATGAAGCAAATATCGATTTCTTTTTTACTGGCACTCACGTTTGCCTGCTTTCTGGCAATGACAGTGAATTCATCGTATGGTATTAATAAAGAGAACCCCGCGAATCCGGATATTTATACCCCTCATCCCAAGATTAAACCACGGATTAACGGTCCCTTGATTTATGGTTGCCGGCCTGGTCATCCGTTTATCTACCGCATTCCGTGTCAGGGTAAACGGCCGATTACCTTTTCAATTGAAGGATTACCATCCGGATTAAAATACGATCCCGTCTCTGGCATCATTACCGGGAATGCACCGGATAAAGGAGAATACGATGTTTTGATCCTTGCCCGCAATTCAAAAGGAACCGACACGCGGAAACTGAAGATAGTGGCCGGCGATCAGCTTGCACTCACACCTCCAATGGGTTATAACCACTGGTACGCTCATTACGACCGCATCACAGATAAAATGATGCGCGAAGCGGCAGATGTGCTGATAAGTAGTGGTATGGCGGATGTTGGCTATCAATATGTAAACATCGACGATTGCTGGATGAATGCCCCTAGTAATAATGATTCATTGCGTGTCGGGCCATTAAGGGATGAGCAGGGAAATATACTTCCGAACCTTCATTTTCCTGACATGAAAGGTTTGACTGATTACATTCATTCAAAAGGTCTTAAAGTTGGAATATATACCTCACCTGGAACTTTAACCTGCGGTGGTTTTGCGGGTGCTTACCAGCACGAAGAACAGGATGCCAGGCAGTTTGCAGCCTGGGGATTCGATTTTCTGAAGTATGACTGGTGTTCGTATGGAAAAATCGCGGGAATTGATAAAAGCCTTGCAACCTATCAGAAACCTTACCGCCAGATGGGAACCATACTGAAATCACTTGACCGTGACATCGTTTTTAACCTGTGTCAATACGGCATGGGCGATGTCTGGAAATGGGGCGGTGAAGTTGGCGGTCAATGCTGGAGGACCTCCGGAGATCTGGGCTTCGAACTTGACCGCATTTTCGATGTCGCACTTCGCAACAGCGAATTCAGGCAATACTCAAAACCCGGAGCATGGAACGATCCCGACTATATTCAGATCGGTTGGATTGGAAATGCTTCTAAACAAGGCATTCCTGAACTTACCCCCATGCCGGCAACTATGCAATATGCCTATATGTCGTTATGGAGCCTGATGGCAGCACCTTTAATTTATAGTGGTGATATGTCGAAGTTGGATGAATTCACGATCAATGTCCTGTGTAATCCCGAAGTAATTGAAGTTAACCAGGATCCGCTGGGTGAAAGTGGTCTTGTGATAAAAATAGATGCTGACCGCTTTTTGATGATCAAAAATTTAGAGGATGGATCAAAGGCAGTTGGTCTGTTCAACCGCGGAAAAAATGAGGCTGAAGTTTCTGTTGATTGGACTGCACTTCAATTATCAGGTAAACAATCCGTTCGTGATCTTTGGCATCAAAAAGTATTGGGAGATTTTGACCAGAAATTTACTGCAAAAGTTCCCGCACAGGGAGTTGTAATGGTGAAAATTAGTAAACCTTAGTCCGTTTTCTTGTCTTAATTCAATTTAGAAAAATGAAAAGTCTGAAATCTGTTTTTTTGTGGATCGTTTTTATAGCCATGATCGCAAGCTGTAAACCAAAAGATGCCATTGTCATCAATGTTGCTGATTATGGATTGAAACCCGGTAGCAAAGAAAATGCCATTACGGCAATTATCAAAGCCTTGGAGGAATGCAAGAAACATCCTAACTCAACACTGAAGTTTGAAAAAGGACGTTACGATTTCAGCATCGATCCTACGCATACCAGGGAGTATTTCGAATCGAACACAACAAATGATGGTCCTAAAAATCTGGCGGTTTTAATTGAGGGTTTCAAAGGATTAACCTTCGACGGTGGTGGGTCTGAGTTTGTTTTTCATGGTGCCATTCAGCCCATTACGGTTGATCACAGCGAAAAAATTACGATTCAGAATGTCAATATTGACTGGGATATTACGCTGACTGCACAGGCAAAAATTTTGGCTGCTTCTCCCCGGAATATTGATTTGGAGATTGATACGACACAGTTTCCTTACGAAATATCGAACGGGAAACTGATTTTTAAAGGCGAAAACTGGAAGGCCGAACCAAATGGATTTATGGAATATGTAGCCGGAAAACACCTGATTGCTGCAGGAACCGGTGATGAAGGTTGTATTCGCGGTGATTGGAATAAATCTTCGTTTGAACAACTGAAACCCGGAACTGTGCGCATGAAAGGAGAATTTACCCGGACACCTGCGGTTGGAAATTATCTGATTCTGAGGCACAGCAAGCGCGATCATGCCGGAATATTCATTCAGGAAAGTAACAAGGTGAAACTCGAAAATGTGAATGTTTATCACTGTGCCGGTTTAGGGGTTTTGGCCCAGTTTTCACGGAATCTTGATTATAAGAACGTAAAATTTATGCCAAATGCTGCTAAAAACCGTTATTTCAGTGGTCATGATGATGGATTCCACGTTTCGAATTGTGCAGGGAAAGTAACCATTTCGAACTGTGAATTTGGTGGTTTGATGGACGATCCGATCAATGTGCATGGCACGAGTGTTAAAATCATTGAGAAGATCAACGACCAGAAACTGAAATGCCGGTTTATGCATGAACAAAGCACCGGAATGACCTGGGGACATCTGAACGATACAATAGGATATCTGGAGAATGAGAACATGCAAACCCTCGGGAAAGGCACTTTGAAAAGCTTTGAGAAACTGAACCGCGATGAATTTCTGGTTGAGTTTAACAATGCCGTGCCAGCCGAAATCGTCGCCGGTGATGCGTTGGAGAACTTAACCTGGTCGCCAGCGGTAACAATCCAAAATTGCGTATTTAATAGCTGCCGGGCCAGAGGGTTGCTGATTTCAACTCCGGGTAAGGTAATCATTGATAGAAACCAATTCGAATCAAGTGGTTCTGCCATTCTGATTGCAGGCGATGCAAACGGTTGGTACGAATCGGGAGCAGTTACCGACGTTACGATCAGCAATAACACGTTTAAGGATGCCTGTCTGACTTCGATGTACCAATTCTGCGAAAGTATCATCAGCATAGATCCGATTATCCCAAAACTTGATTCTTTGAAGGCTTACCACCGCAACATTACAATCGAACAAAATACGTTTATGGCATTTGACTACCCTGTTCTGTATGCTTTATCGGTCGATGGAATCCGGTTTAACCGCAACAAGATTACATGTTCACATGCATTTGAACCTTACCATGTTCGCAAACACTGCCTGACTTTTGAGGCTTGTTTGAATGTCGAGGTAAAAGGGAATGTGTTCAAAGGAGATGTCTTGGCCTCTGATATTTCGTTTGAAAAAATGGATCCCAAGCAAATAAATTCAACTCAAAGATAACCGATAGACATTCCACAGGCTTTCAGAATCAGTCGCTTGTAATTTAGACAATCCAAAAAGAATTGAAAACAATTATACCAGAAGATAAAACAGAGATACAGGTAAAGGCCTGGTACGAAAAAGTGATCATTCCGACTTATGGAATCGGAAAGCCAGAGAAAAATCCGATGTTTCTGGAAAAACGAGTTTACCAGGGAAGCAGCGGCGTTGTTTACCCACATCCGGTGATCGAAAAGATTCTGGATGAAAAGGTTGACAAGGAATGGAATGCAATCTATCTTGAAAACCAGTATCTGAAAATCATGATCCTTCCTGAGTTGGGTGGACGGATCCAAATGGCCTACGATAAAACCAAACAACGCCATTTTGTCTATTACAACCAGGTGATCAAACCGGCATTGGTCGGATTAACCGGACCCTGGATTTCGGGGGGAATTGAGTTTAACTGGCCGCAACATCACCGTCCATCAACTTATGATGCGGTAGATCATTGCATTGAGGAAAATGCCAATGGCAGTATAACTGTCTGGTGTAGCGAGGTGGAACGAATGTTTCGTACAAAGGGCATGGCGGGTTTTACGCTTTATCCTGACAAGGCATATTTGGAGATTAAAGTGAAGTTATTCAATCGCACCAACTACCCTCAATCTTTCCTTTGGTGGTCGAACCCTGCCGTGAAAGTGAATGACGATTACCAGTCGGTTTTCCCACCTGACGTGAATGCTGTATTCGATCATGGCAAACGCGATGTATCGGAATTCCCGATTGCAAAAGGGACCTATTATAAAGTCGATTATTCGCCAGGTACCGATATTTCACGCTATAAAAACATTCCGGTACCAACTTCGTACATGGCCATTAAGTCAAAATACAATTTCGTAGGTGGGTATGAAAATGACCGCAAAGGTGGATTGGTCCATATTGCCAATCACCATGTCTCACCCGGAAAAAAACAATGGACATGGGGTAACAGCGACTTCGGTCAGGCTTGGGACCGAAACCTGACAGACGAAGATGGACCTTATATCGAACTCATGTGTGGTGTCTATACGGACAACCAGCCTGATTTTTCGTGGATCATGCCCGGCGAGGAAAAGACATTCTCACAATATTTTATGCCTTATCGCGATTTGGGTGTCGTGAAAAATGCTACTAAAGAGGCAATGGTCAATCTCGAAACCGGGAGTGGTAAAGTTACAATCAAAGCATACACAACCGCTTCATATCCTGCAGGAAAAATCGTTCTTAAAACAGAACACACAATCTTACTGGACGAAACTTTCGATTTTAATCCTTCAATTACTTATAAAAAAACAATTGATATTGTTGGAATTGATCCCAAAATACTGGAAGTTGAAATTCTGACTTCCGAAGGCAAAATACTCGTGAACTGGAAGCCAGAAACTGATGTGGAAAATGAAATTCCGGAGGCAGCAAAGCCTGCCAAACTTCCGGAAGAAATCGAAAGCAACGAACAGTTATACCTCACAGGTTTACACCTTGAACAATACCGTCACGCCACTTACGATCCAATTGATTACTACAAGGAAGCATTAAGTCGCGATCCAAAAGATAGTCGTTGCAATAATGCGATGGGCTTATGGCTATTGCGATGTGGCAAATTCGTGGAAGCCGAATATTATTTCAGAAATGCCATCAACACGTTAACAGAGCGCAATCCAAATCCGATCAATGCTGAACCATTTTACAACCTTGGGCTGTCGCTCCGTTATCAGTATAGAGAGACTGAGGCTTACGATGCGTTTTACAAATCGGTCTGGAACGATGCGTTTATGGCAAGCGGCTATTTTCAATTGGCCCAGCTCGAATGTATCCATCACAATTGGGATGAAGCGTTAGACCTGATTGATCGTTCGCTGATCAAAAACTGGCACAACCATAAAGCGCGGCAACTGAAAGTAAGCATTCTCCGGAAATTGGGTAAAACTTACGAAGCAGAAAAACTGATAGAAGAGTCGCTTGTATTGGATAAATTCAATTTCGGTGTTTTATTTGAAAAATGCCTTATTAAACCTGACAGGTTTTCAAAACCTGTCAGGTTGGAAGAACTCAAAACCCTTCTGCGCGGCAATATCCATACTTACATCGAGTTTGCCCTTGATTTTGCCTTTGCCGGATTGTTTGAAGAAGCCCTTGAACTGATCAGCATCGGAATCAGTGAGCAAAAAGAGAAACCCGTTTACCCGATGGCGATGTATTATAAGGCCTGGTTTGAATCTCAAAACGGGAATCATACCGCTGCCGCAGAAATTTTGAAGGAAGCTGCAAAAGCTTGTCCCGACTATTGTTTCCCTAATCAAACGGAAGCTGTTATGGTTTTGGAATGGGCCATAAAACAAAATCCGGCTGATGCCAAAGCTCCTTATTACCTAGGAAATCTCTGGTACAATAGCCGTCAATACGACGAAGCAATTGCAAACTGGGAATTGTCAGTAAAACTGGATGATGCATTTCCGACCGTTCACCGGAACCTTGCGCTGGCGTATTTCAATAAACGAAATGCACCTGGAAAAGCATTGGACGAACTCGAAATAGCTTTTGCTCTCGATGAAACCGATTCCCGGATTCTG
>Ga0209386_1000704_pt1 | contig 15350 bp, 13 predicted proteins | sample NGEPertwo_FD_184510 | JGI IMG/M metagenome (GOLD analysis project Ga0209386, IMG submission 184510) | Arctic peat soil microbial communities from the Barrow Environmental Observatory site, Barrow, Alaska, USA - NGEE Permafrost154B-two... | ecosystem: Environmental > Terrestrial > Soil > Wetlands... | reverse complement strand
GGCAGTTCGGTGCGCCGGATGTACATCACGTAGGCGACGTACACGCCCAGCAGGGCGACGGCGAGCGAGAACACCATGAGCCCGCCGCCCACGCCGAGCCACACGAACTCCTCGTGCTCGACGTCGAAGAACACCGGCTCCAGGAACCTGTGGATCCAGCCGGTCTCCGGCGGCAAGCCGACGACGAGGCCCAGCAGCGCCGCCGGGATGGCCAGGAGCACCAGCGGGATGGTCATGACCTTGGGAGACTCGTGGATGTGGTGCTGCACCTCCTCGGAGGCGCGGCACTCGCCGAAGAAGGTCATGAAGATGAGACGGAAGGCGAACACGGCCGTCAGGAAGGCCGTGACGATGCCGACCGCCCACACCACGTAGTACCCGCCGACGAAGGCGCCGCCGAGGATCTCATCCTTGGCCCAGAAACCGGCCAACGGGAAGACGCCGATGAGGGCGATCGCGCCGATGAGCATCGTCCAGAAGGTCACCGGTATGCGTTTTCGCAGCCCGCCCATGTTGCGCATGTCCTGCTCGCCGCCGACGGCGTGGATCACCGAGCCCGAGCACAGGAAGAGGAGGCCCTTGAAGAAGCCGTGGGCGAAGAGGTAGAAGATGCCGGACACCCATGCCCCGGCGCCGAGCGCCAGGAACATGAAGCCGAGCGACGACACGGTGGAGTACGCGATCACCTTCTTGATGTCGTTCTGGGTGATCGCGATGTACGCCGCGTAGATGGCGGTGAACGTGCCGACGATCATGACGACGAGCATCGCCGTGTGCGCGTGGATGAACAGCGGGTAGGAGCGCGCGACCATGTAGACGCCGGCGTTGACCATGGTCGCTGCGTGGATGAGCGCGCTGACCGGCGTCGGGCCTTCCATGGCGTCCGGCAGCCACACGTGCAGCGGGAACTGGGCGCTCTTGCCGACCGCGCCGGTGAACAGAAGCAGGCAGATCCACAGCAGCGTGCCCGAGCCGATCATCTCGGCCTTGTCGAAGACGCCGGTGAACTGCAGCGTGCCGGTGGTGACGAAGATCAGGAACATGCCCAGCGTGAAGCCGAAGTCGCCCACGCGGTTGACCAGGAACGCCTTCTTGCCGGCCTGGCTGGCGCTCTTCTTGCGGAACCAGAAGCTGATCAGCAGATACGAGCACAGGCCCACTCCCTCCCAGCCGAGGAAGAGGAGCAGGTAGTTGTTCGCGAGGATGAGCACGAACATCGCGAACATGAAGAGGTTGAGGTAGGCGAAGAACCGGTAGTAGCCCGGGTCGTCGTGCATGTAGCCGATGGAGTAGTAGTGCACGAGCATGCCGATGATGCCGACGACCAGGAGCATGATGCCGGTGAGGGGGTCGACGAGGAAGCCCCACTCGACCGTGAGCCGGCCCGCGGCCACCCACGAGAACGCGTTCCAGACGAAGGCCTCGTCGGGGTGCCGGAAGACCCACTCGAACGCGTAGACCGACAGCACGGCCGTGACGGTGACCAGCGCCACCGGCAGGATGTGCGCCTTGGCGCGGAAGAAACGCTTGCCGAGCAGCAGCGTGATGAAGAAGCCGGCCAGTGGCAGCACCACGATGAGCGCCACGGCGATCTTCATGTACTGGGTCCCCTCCACGAGCGCTCCTGCCTAGCCCTTCAGCTTGTCGTATTGGTCGGTCTGCACGGTGCGGCGATTGCGGTAGTTGGCGATCACGATGGCGAGCCCCACGGTGACCTCGGCGGCCGCCAGCGTGATGATGAACAGCGAGAACAGCGTGCCGGCGCCGAGCACCCCGCCGCGGAAGTTGGAGATGGCCACGAGCGCGATGTTGACGGCGTTCAGCATGAGCTCGAGGCACATCACCACGACGATGACGTTGCGGCGCACGAGCACCCCGAAAGCGCCGATGCAGAAGAGCAGGACGGCCAGCGTGAGCCACCAGTAGAGGGCGTTCACGACTTCTCCTCTTCTTTGCGCGCCAGCACGATGGCGCCGATCATCGCGGCCACGAGCACCAGCGAGACCAGCTCGAACGGGAAGACGTAGCCGTTGAAGAGAAGCAGCGAGATGCCCTTGACGCTGGGGTTGAGCGCCTTGTCGCCGATCTGGCCGATGTCGGAGGTGACCATGACCACGATGAGGACGGCGGCGACGGCGACGGCCAGCGGCGCCGCGAACACGGCCTGCCTGTTGAAGAACAGCTCGTAACTGCCGTCCTGCACCTCGGTGAGCATGATCGCGAAGATGATGACGATGGAGATGGCGCCCACGTACACGAGGATCTGCACGATGGCCACCAGGGGCGCGTTGAGCAGCGCATAGGCGAAGGCCACGCCGAGGAAGCAGGCGACCATCGACACGGCCGAGTACATGATCTTCTTGAAAGCGACGACGCCGAGGCCGCAGACGAGGATCCACGCGGCGAGGATGACGAAGAGCCAGGGATGGAAGTCGCCGCCCGGCATCAGCCGTTCCCCTCCGGTTCGTCGAGCGCGATGGGATCGTCCTTGATGGGCTCCCACGTCCAGCCGCGGCCGAGCGCCGCGTCGCGGACGTGCGGCACGAGGTCGGTGACGGTCTCGCGCAGCGGGTCGACGCGGCGCGGCTCGCGCACGTAGAGCGACTCGCGCGCCATGGTCGTGCGGTTGTAGCCCGCCAGCTCGAAGAAGTCACCCTGCTCGAGGGCGTCGTAGGGGCACACCTCCACGCACTCGCCGCAGAACATGCAGCGGCTCTCGTCGAGGTCATAGCTCCCCAGCAGGCGCGGGTTAGTCTCGATGGAGCCCGTGGGGCAGGTCTCGGCGCACTTGCCGCACGAGACGCACCCGGCGAGCTGCAGCGGCAGGTTGTCGGCGGTGGACACGATCGCGTCGTAGCCGCGGCCCATGTTGTCGTAGCAGCTGGAGCCGACCTCCATGCGGCAGACGCGCACGCAGCGGCCGCAGTTGATGCAGCGGTTGGGCTCGCGCATGATGAAATCGTGGCGGAAGTCGGCCGGGTAGTCGTGGGCCCCGCCGCCGTGGAAGCGGTTCTTGAAGACCTCGTACTCGATGCCGTAGCGCTGCAGGTCGCACTTGCCATTGGCCGGGCAGTAGCAGTCGAGGCACAGCTCGGCGCCGCGCACGGCCTCTTCTTCGCTGAAGCCGAGCTCGATCTGCTTGAAGTTGGTGCGCCGGTCTTCGGGCGCGCACTTGGGCATCTCGGCAGGCGGGCTGGGCCGGGTCACGTCGGTGGTCATGTCGATGAACACTGGCGGGATCTCGGCCATGCGCGCGACGCGCGGGTCGAGGTCGGTCCTGGATGTGAGCGCGTTGAAGAACGGCTGCGCCTTGAGCTCGGCCAGCGACTGCCCGACCTCGGCCATGTCGGCGCCGCGCAGGTAGGCGTCCATGCTCCAGGCGGCCTTCTTGCCCTGGGCGACCGCCTGGATGGCCGTCTGGGCGCCGAGCACGGCGTCGCCGCCGGCGAACACCCGCGGGTCGGCGGTCTGGAAGGTCCAGTCGTCAACGGCGATGGTGCGCCACTTGGTGCGCTTGACGCCCTGCTCCTCGCTGGTGCCATCGAGCTTGGGGTACTGGCCGATCGCGGCGATGATCTGGTCGCACTCGACGATGAACTCGCTGCCCTCGATGGGCACGGGACGGCGCCTACCCGAGGCGTCGGGCTCGCCGAGCTCCATGCGCAGCATCTCGATGCCGGCGACCTTGTTGGCGGCGTCGGTGAGGACGCGCACGGGCGCGCAGAGCAACTCCAGCTTGACGCCCTCCTCCTCGGCCTCGTCGACCTCGGTGTGGTGGGCGGGCATCTCCTTGCGCGACCGGCGGTAGAGACAGGTGACCTCTTTGGCGCCCTTGCGCATGGAGGTGCGGCAGGCGTCCATGGCGGTGAAGCCGCCGCCGATGACGGTGACATTGTTCCCGACGTGGACCTCGCCGTTGAGCTCGAGGTCGCCGAGGAAGTCGACCGCCGTGACCACGCCCTCGGCGTCTTCGCCGGGGACGCCCATGTCGTTGGAGTTGAAGGCGCCCAGGGCGAGGAACACCGTGTCGAAGCCCTCGTCGAACAGGTCTTCGAGCTGGTAGTCGACACCGAGGCGGCTGTTGACCTGGATCTCGACGCCCATGCGCCAGAGCACGTTGATCTCCTTGTCGAGGAGGTCGCGCGGCAGGCGGTAGCTGGGGATGCCGTAGCGCAGCATGCCGCCGGGCTTGGGCAGGGCCTCGAAGATCTTGACCGCGTGCCCCTCGAGCCGGGCGTAGAAGGCGGCGGCGAGGCCGGCGGGCCCGCCGCCGACGATCGCGATGCGCTTGCCGGAGTCGGGCTTGGGCTCGACCGGCAGCAGCAGCTCGCCCTCCTGCTCCTCATCGATGGTCTGATCGGCCATGAAGCGGTGCAGCTGGCAGATCGTGATCGGGTGCTCGACGAGCTGCCGGCGACACGGGCCCTCGCAGGGCCGCGGGCACACGCGCCCGAGCACGGCCGGGAAGGGCAGGTCCTCGCGCAGCTTGCGCACCGCGTTCTTGTAGTCCTTGTGCGCGATGTACTCGAGGAACTGCGGGATCTTGATGTGCGTCGGGCAGGCGTCGCGGCAGGGCGGCGTGCAGAACGAGTTGTGGTCGCTGAGCAGCAGCTCGAGGTAGAGGTGGCGCATGGCGCGCACCTTGTCGGTGTTGGTGCGCACGACCATGCCGTCGGAGACGGCCGCCGTGCAGCTCGGCACCATCTTGCGCGCCCCTTCGACCTCGACGATGCACATGCGGCAGGCGGCGCTGGCCGGCAGCCTCGGCTCGTAGCACAGCGTGGGGATGTGGATGCCCAAGCGCTGCGCCGCGTCGAGGATGGTGTCGCCGCGCTCGCAGGCGACCTCCTGACCGTCGATGGTCAGGAGCACCTGGTCGGGGCGCGCCTGGGTGCGCGTGATGTCGTCGGCGGTGGTGGCCATCGTCCCCTTACGCTTCCTGACCGCTGGCCGCGGCGAGCTCTTCGATGCCGGACCACACCTTGACCGCAGCGAACTTGCAGGCCTGGCGGCAGGTGTCGCACTTGATGCAGTTGCTCACGTCGATGACGTGGGGCTGTTTCTTCTCGCCACTGATGCAGCCGGCGGGGCACTTCTTGGCGCAGAGCGTGCAGCCGGTGCAGACCTCGGCGTCGATGTAGTACGTGATCAGCGCCTTGCACTGGCCCGCCGGGCAGCGCCTCTCGCTGATGTGCGCGTCCAGCTCATCGCGGAAGTAGCGCAGGGTAGTGAGCACCGGGTTGGGCGCCGTTCCACCGAGAGCGCAGAGCGAGCCTTCCATGATGTAGCCCGAGAGCTCCTCCAGCAGCTCGAGGTCTCCCTCACGTCCATTTCCCTCAGTGATGCGCTCCAGAGTTTCCAGCATGCGCTTGGTGCCCAGCCGACAGGGCACGCACTTGCCGCACGACTCGTCCTGCGTGAACTGCAGGAAGAAGCGCGCCAGGTCGACCATGCAGTTGGTGTTGTCGACCACCACGAGGCCACCGGAGCCGACGATGGCGCCTGAGGCGGTGAGCTCCTCGTAGTCGACCTTCACGTCGAGCATCGCCTCGGGCAGGCAGCCGCCCGAAGGCCCGCCGAGTTGCACGGCCTTGAACGTGCGTCCGGGCAACATGCCGCCGCCGATGTCGAAGATGATATGGCGCAGCGTGGCGCCCATGGGCACCTCGATCAGGCCGCCGTTGGCGACCTTGCCGGTGAGCGAGAAGATCTTTGTACCACGCGATTTGCCGACGCCCATGGCGGCGAAAGCCTCGGCGCCGTGCGTCATGATCCAGGGGATATTGGCGAACGTCTCGACGTTGTTGATGTTGGTGGGTCGGCCCCAGAGCCCCGAGACCGCGGGGAAAGGCGGACGGGTGCGCGGCATGCCGCGCTTGCCCTCGATGCTTGCGATGAGGGCCGTCTCCTCGCCGCAGACGAACGCGCCGGCGCCCTCGCTGATGTGCACGTCGAAAGCGAAGCCGGAGCCCAGAATGTCGAACCCCAGCAGATCGCGCTCGCGCGCCTGCACCAGGGCGGCATCCAGACGCGCGACAGCGAAGGGATACTCGGCGCGCACATAGACGTAGCCTTCGTGCGCGCCGATCGCGAACGCGGCGATCAACATCCCCTCGAGGACAGCGTGCGGGTTGCCCTCGAGCACCGAGCGGTCCATGAAGGCGCCGGGGTCGCCTTCGTCGGCGTTGCAGATGATGTATTTGGTCTCGCCCTCTGACTGGCGCGCGAAGCGCCACTTGGTGCCGGTCGAGAACCCGGCGCCGCCGCGGCCACGCAGCTTGGACTCGGTGATCAGCTCGATGACCGCGTCCGGGTCGTCGCCGGCGAGGACGTTGGCCAGAGCGGCATACCCTTCGTGGCTCAGGTAGTCGTCGATCGAGTACGGGTCGATCTTGCCGTTCAAGGCGAGTACGAGCCGATGCTGCCCCTTGTAGAACGGGATGTCCCGCTCGTAGGGCACCGGCTCCCCGGAGTGCGGGTCGCGGTAGAGCCGCTTCTCGACGAAGCCATCACCTTCGACGCTCTGTTCGATGATAGCGGCAACGTCCTGCGACCTGACGTGCGGGTAGAAGATGCCCTTGGGCTGGATGACGAGGATGGGGCCCTGTTCGCAGAAGCCGTGGCAGCCGGTCTCGACGACGGCGACCTTGGCGGTCAGCCCGCGATTTGCCAGCTCCTCGACGACGGCGTCGCGCACGGCGAGGCGACCTGAGGCGTGGCAAGCCGTGCCCGCGCAGATGCGGATCTCGTAAGCGCCTTCGTGAGCTACTATGCTATCCGGGTGCAGCGCCTGGGCGAGTGCTGCCTGGATGGCCGCCGCGCGGTCGATGGTCGTCGTGCTCATTCGATACCCTCCGCGGACCGCAGGTCGACGACCAGCTTTCGCGCCTTGTCCGGAGTCATCCGGCCGTGCGTCTCGTCGTCGCCGACGCGAACCACGGGGGCAAGCGCGCAGGCGCCGACACAACTCACGGCCTGGAGCGAGAAGAGACGATCCTTGGTGGTCTTACCCACGTCCACCCCAAGCTCTTCGGAGAACGCGGCCGTGATGAGCGGCGCGCCTGCCACGTGACAGGCCGTGCCGTGGCAGACGGTGATGATGTGCTTGCCCGCCGGCGAGAGGCGGAACTGGTTGTAGAAGCTGGTGACGCCGTAGATCTGCGACAGCGACACGCCGGTCTGCAGCGATATCTCCTGGATCGCGAGACGCGGCAGATACCCGTAGGCCTCCTGCGCGTTCTGCAGTATGGCGATGAGGCCGGTGCCGCGCTCGTAGTAGTCGTCGAGCACCGGCTGCAGCGGCTTGAGGTCGACTTCGGGCTGCGCGGCGAGGCGCGCCTCGGCGATGCGCGCCGCGTTGGGTACGGGCAGTTGGTACTTGCTCGTGTAGTTGACGCGGATGACCTGCGCGGGGCAGTTGCTCTCGCAGAGCGTGCAGGCGCGGCAGCGCGGTTCGCCGTTGGCCGGGTCGATGACCACGCGGAAGAGGCCGCGGCTGCGCTCGGGCAGCCGCTCGCGCTGCTCCGGGTACTGGACGGTGATCTTCTTCATCGGCAAATGGCGGATCGTGGTCCGCATGGCCTTGAACATGCCGAGCATCAGGCGTTCACCACCGGAAGACGGTCACGCTGGCGGCGCAGGCGCCACTTGAGGATGGGGTCGAGCAGGCCCACGAACGCGAAGAAGGCGATCCAGCTGAACACGGCCATGCCCCACTTCCAGTGCGGGACCCACAGCATGACGGCCGCCGTGGCGAGGATGTTCACCAGGCCGAGCGGGATGAGAACCTTCCAGGCGAAGCCCATGAGCTGGTCGACCTGGAGACGCGGCAGCGAGAGACGGATCCAGATGAGCACAAAGACCAGGATGTTGGCCTTGATCAGGAACCAGATGATGCCGATCCACGACACGCCCCAGAACGTGATGGCGTTGGCGAACGGGCCCTGCCAGCCGCCGAAGAACAGCGTGACGACGATCATCGACATGATGGTCAAGCCGGCGTACTCGTTGAGGTAGAACATGCCGAAGCGCATGCCCGAGTACTCAGTGACGTAGCCCGCCACGAGCTCCGACTCGGCTTCCGGCAGGTCGAACGGGCCGCGGTTCATCTCGGCGATGGAGGCGATGTAGAAGATGAGGAACGTGAAGGGCGCGTAGAACACGATCCACTTGTAGTCCGCCTGGGCGGCCACGACGTCGGTGATGCGCAGCGATCCCACGATCATGGCGACGCTGAGCAGGCCGAGGATCATCGGGATCTCGTACGAGATCATCTGGGCGGCGGCGCGGAGCGCGCCGACAAGCGAGTACTTGTTGTGCGACGACCAGCCGCCCAGCAGGATGGCCATCGTCGTGAAGCCGGTGATGGCGACGATGAAGATGAGCCCTACGTCGAGGCCGACGGCCGTCACGCCGTTGGTGTAGGGGATCACGAGCTGCACGGCGACGGCGCCGAACATGACCATGATCGGCGCGAGCGTGAACAGCACCGGGTCGGAAAAGGCCGGGCGGAAGTCCTCCTTGCCCATCATCTTGAAGGCGTCGGCGACACTCTGCAGCATGCCTTGGGGGCCCGTACGGTTGGGGCCCAGGCGGTCCTGCATGAAGGCCAGGGCGCGGCGCTCGAAGAGGATGTTGACGAGCGCCGCCACCATCACGACGCTGTACGCAATGAGGACGAAGAGGACGGCGCGGAGGATGGCGAGGAGGGTGTCCATCTAGCGGTCGATGCCTCCGAGCACCATGTCGATGCTGCCCGAGATGGCCACCGCATCGGCGATCTTGTTGCCGCGCAGGAGCTTGGGGAAGAGCTGCAGGTTGCAGAAGCACGGGTCGCGGAACTTGAGCCTGTACGGGTACCGCGACCCGTCGCTGACGATGTAGGTGCCGTACTCGCCGCGCGGGTTCTCCTGGCTGGTATAGCACTCGCCCGGCGGCGGCGTGATGACGTAGGGGGCGCGCAGAAAGCCGAGCTGTACGGGGCCTTTGGGCAGCATGTCGAGACACTGCTCGACGATCTTGACCGACTCGCGCATCTCCTGCATGCGCACCTGATAGCGGTCGAAAACGTCGCCGTGGGTCTGCGTGGAGACCTCGAAGTCGAGCTCGGGGTACACGGAGTACGGCCGCGTGCGCCGCAGGTCGCGGGCGACGCCCGAGGCGCGGGCGTTGGGGCCGGTGATGCCATAGTCGACGATGTCCTGCTGGGTGATGACGCCCTTGCCAACGCAGCGCTGCAGGAAGATGGCGTTGTCCTGCACCAGCGCCTCGTACTCGTCGATGAGCTTGGGCAAACGCTTCATGAGGTCGCGGCACTTCTCGACCCAGCCGTCGGGCAGGTCGTAGCGCAGCCCGCCGAAGCGGAAGTAGTTGAACATCATGCGCGCGCCACTGACCTCCTCGAGAAGGTCGAGGATGTACTCGCGGTCGCGGAACATGTAGAAGACCATGGCGGTGCCGAGCGGCGCCATGTCGGCGGTGAAGGTGCCGACGGCGACCTGGTGGCTGGCGATGCGGTTGAGCTCGGCCATGATGACGCGGATGAACTCCGCGCGCCGCGTCGGCTCGATGCCGGCGAGCTTCTCGACGGTCATGACGTAGCCCCACTCGCAGTTCATGCCGGCCACGTACTCGGTGCGGTCGACGATGGGGATGTACTGGAAGTACGTGCGCTTCTCGGCGATCTTCTCCTTGCAGCGGTGCAGGTAGCCGATGACGGGGATGACGTCTTTGACGAGCTCGCCGTCGAGCGTGACGACGAGGCGCAGCACGCCGTGCGTGCTGGGGTGCTGCGGCCCCATGTTGACGACCACCTCGTTGAAGGCCAGGCCCTCGACGTCGGAGCCCTCGCCGCGGGCCGTCGACTCTTCAATACGCCGCAGCGCAAGCTTGACGGCCTCGTCGGGTTCGGGCGTGGCGAACTGGTTAGGCATACGGGTGGTTCTCCGCCGAGTCGACGTAGTCTTTGCGCAGCGGGTGGCCGACGAAGTCGTCCTTGAGCAGGATGCGGCGCAGGTCGGGATGACCGAGGTACCTGATCCCGAACATGTCCCACGCCTCGCGCTCGTGCCAGTCGGCGCCCGGCCACACGTCGCACACGGTGTCGACCTCGGCCTTGGCCGTGGGCACCTCGACGTGGAGCTCCAGGTACGTGTTGGTCTTCCACGAGTACACGTGGTACACGCTCTCCAGGTGCCTGACCTTGTCGACGCCCGCCACGAAGTTGAGCGTCTCGTAGCCGATCTCGGCGTGCGCCTTGAGGCGCCGCGCCACGTCCTTGAGCGCGGCGCGCTCGCAGCGGGCCACGACAGTATCGGGCTCCTGCACGCGCACGCCCGTGAGCTCGGCGGCGAAGTCGGCGGCCAGGCGGGCGGCGATGGCGTCCATGTCCATGGGATTCGTGCCGATCTCGAGGCCCACGGTCAGGCCTCCGCGCCGGCGACTGGCGCCGGTGTCACGGCAGCCGGCTTCGGGTTCTGAGCGGCCGGCTTTGGGGTCTCGGCGACGAACTTGTGCTGCTGGATCTTGATCTGCAGCTCCAGCAAACCCTGGAACAGCGCCTCGGGGCGCGGCGGGCAACCCGGGATGTAGACGTCGACGGGCACGATCTTGTCGACGCCATTGACCACGTTGTAGCCGTCGTAGAAGGGCCCGCCGCTGATGGCGCAGGCGCCCATGGCGATCACCCACTTGGGCTCAGACATCTGGTCGTAGAGGCGCTTGAGGACCGGCGCCATCTTCTCGTTGACGGTGCCGGCGACGATCATGAGGTCGCACTGGCGCGGCGTGGGCCGAAAGACCTCCATGCCGTAGCGGGCGATGTCGAAGCGGGCGAAACCGGAGCTGAGCATCTCGATGGCGCAGCATGCGAGACCGTAGGTGAACGGGAAGACGGAGTGCGAGCGCCCCCAACTGAAGATGAAGTCGGCAGTCGTGGTGATGACGTTGGGCTCCTGGAAGTGTTCCAGTTTGGGGTAGCGCATCTTGGAGCGGTTCGGGACCATGTCGGTCATGCCCACTCGAGGGCCCCCTTGCGCCAGGCGTACAGCAGACCGAAGCCCAGCACGGCGATGAAGAGGAGCATCTCGACGAACCCGGCCGTGCCCAGAGTGCGGAACACGAGCGTCCAGGGGAAGAGGAACACGGCCTCCACGTCGAAGACCAGAAACAGCAGCCCGAAGACGTAGTACCGCACCGCGAAGGGCGCCCAGGGGTTGCCCACCGGCGGGATGCCGCACTCGTACGGCGCCAGTTTCTCCGGCGTGAGATGGCTCGGATTGATGAGCTTGGAGAAGAGCAGGATGAGCACGACGAGACCACCGCCGGCGGCGATGAAGAGCCAGACATAGAGCCAGTTGGTTAGGTATGTGTTCGTCATACTAAAGTCGGAGACCCGCACACCGGCCACACGGGACCAGGGCGAGTCGTCGGGGCGGAATATATCAAACGCGTGGTCCGCGACGCAAGTGCCCCGTAGGAGTACTTTCTTAGGTGAGTCTTAGGTGAATTGTCGAGGAACCTCCCGGCGTATCCCCCGCTCATGGAACAATTGCAGGCATTTCTTCTCGATGCCCGACGGTTTGACCAGCCCTCGGGCGCGACGTTGGACAGGCGCCCGGGCTCGAATTGACCGGCGTCGCGAGCCACCCTAAGATGAAAGGGATAGATACTCCCGGCCCAAGGGACTCTGCCCGTGAGCGTCGGCCCGCTGGAAATCGTCATAGTGCTCGTCCTTGCGCTGCTGGTCTTCGGACCGAAGCGGCTGCCGCAGGCAGGCCGCAGCTTGGGGCAGACGATGCGCGAGTTTCGCAAGGCCGCCCAGACAGCGCGCACGGAGCTCGGCCTCGACGAGGTGACCGAGGGCGTCAAGGACCTCAAGTCGTCCCTCAGCATCGACCTCAACTCCGCCACCGCTCCGGCGCCGCAGCAGGCCGCGGCGGCCGCGGAGGCGGCGGCCGTTGTCGCGCCGGCGATCGACAAGCCGGTGCCCGTGGCGGCCGCGGGCAGCGACACCACGCCGGTGGAGGTGACCGCCGCGGAGGCGGCCGCCGAACCCGCGGTCGACGAGCCGGTGGCGACTGAAGCCGCCGGCGACGGCGACACCGCAGCCGGCGCCTCCGCCGGCCGCAACGACGCCTGAGCCGCGATGTCCGTCAACGTCGACGACCGGTTCACTCTCTTCGAGCACCTCGACGAGCTGCGCAAGCGGCTCATGTGGGCGATCGTCGCCCTCGCCCTCGGCGTGGTCGTGGCGGCCGTGTTCAACGGCCTCGTGTTCGACCTGCTGCTCTACCCACTCAAACAGGTGCGCGGCCTGGATCCCGCGGCGTACAAGCTCACCACCTTCAGCCCCGCCGAGCCGTTCATGACCAGCCTCAAGATCTGGGTGGTCGTCGGCATCATGCTCGCCGCGCCGTTCCTCATCTGGCAGATGTGGGCCTATCTGGGGCCGGCGTTCACGAGCACGGAGAAGCGCTACTTCTACCCCGTGGTCATCGCCACGACGGCCCTCTTCCTCGGAGGCGTCGTCTTCGGGTACCTGGTCGTGCTGCCCAAGGGCCTGCAGTTCCTGCTCGGCTTCGGCAGCGGCAACTTCAACATCCAGAACCGGGCCAGCGACTACTTCACCTTCGTCGCGCTCTTCGTGCTCGCCTTCGGGGCGGTGTTCGAGATGCCGGTCGTCCTCGTGCTCCTCGCCAAGGTCGGCGTGCTCGACGACAAGTTCCTGCGCAAGAACCGCCGCTACGCCATCGTCATCGATGCCGTCGTGGCAGCCGTGATCACGCCCAGCCAGGATGCCTTCTCGATGCTGGCCATGTTCATCCCGCTCGTGATCCTGTATGAGATCTCCATCCCGCTGGCCCGCCTGGTGCAGCCGAAAAGGGAAGCCGACGCCGGTGGTGAAGATGCCGGTGACGACCCCGACGACCTGAGCCGCGCCCCTGCGTGAACGCAGGCGGCGGCTCGCGCGTCTTCCATCGAGTAGAATGGTGAGCCATGGCTGACTACACTCGATACCGCACCCGCCCCGACGACATGCCGAGGCATGGCCGCGCGCGCCGGCAGAAGACCACCGCCAGGAAGAAGCGCAAGCTCCTCTGGCTGAAGATCACGGCGGTCGTCGTCCTGCTGCTCGTCATCATCGTGCTCGGCATGGCCGCCGGCGCCATCTTCGCGCTCTCGCGCAACCTGCCCTCGCTGGAGGATCTGCGCAAGCGTCCCAACGCCGTCAACACGACCATCTACGACCGTCACGGCGCCCTCATCGCCGAGTTGCACGGGGCCGAGAACCGCGTGCTGGTGACGAGCAAGGGGATTCCCGAGGTCATGAAGCAGGCCACCGTGGCTACGGAGGACGCGCGCTTCTACACGCACCACGGCGTGGATTTTCAGGGCGTCGTGCGCGCCGTTGTGGAGAACATCCGTGCCGGCGGCGTCGTGCAGGGCGGCTCCACGATCACCGAGCAGTACGTCAAGAATGCCTACGTCGGCAGCGAGCGCACCTATACGCGCAAGCTCCGCGAAGCGGTGCTGGCCTGGCAGCTCGAGGACCGGTGGTCCAAGGACAAGATCCTCACGGAATACCTCAACACCGTGTACTACGGCGCGGGTGCCTACGGCGTGGAGGCCGCGGCGCTCACGTACTTCCATAAGCACGCCTCGGGGCTCAACCTGCAGCAGGCGGCCTTGCTGGCCGCGCTGCCCAAGTTCCCCACAGAGTACTCGCCGACCACCGACCCGAAGCTCGCCAAGGAGCGCCGCAACCTCGTGCTGCAGGTCATGGCCGACCAGAGCTACATCACGCAGCAGAGAGCGATCAAGGCGAGCAAGAAGAAGATCGGCGTCTACCCGCACCCGCCGTCGATGAACAACGACATGGCCGACTACTTCACCGCCTACGTCACGGGCGTGCTCACCAAACGCTACGGCACACGCCAGGTGTTCGAGGGCGGCCTCAAGGTGTACACGAGCATCGACATGACGTGGCAGCGCGAAGCCATCGACGTGATCAAGAACACGACAGGGCCGCTGAACTTCGGCTTCAAGCCCTCCGCGGCCCTCGTCGCCATCGACCCCAGGAACGGCTACATCCGCACCATGGTCGGCGGCCTGGACTACAAGAAGCAGAAGTTCAATCTCGCCACGCAGGCCAAGCGTCAGCCGGGCTCGGCAATGAAGCCGTTCGTGCTCACCACGGCCGTGCAGCAGGGTATGAACCCCGACACCACCTACTACAACTCGAAGAGCCCCAAAATCATCTCGATGGAAGGCTATGCGGCGCCGTGGGTCGTGAACGGCGACGGGCCCGGCGGGCCGGAGAGCGTCTCGGCCGCCACGACCATCTCCGACAACGTCGTCTTCGCGCAGCTCAGCATCGACGTCGGCCCCCAGAACACGGTGGAGACGGCGCGGAAGATGGGTATCACCAGTCCACTCGACGCGGTGCCGTCCATCACGCTCGGCACCTCGGTCGTCACGCCGCTCGAGATGGCCGACGGCTACGCGACGCTCGCAAGCGGCGGCATCCATCACCCGCCGCAGGCGATCGTCAAGGTCGAGTTCCCCGACGGCCGCGTCGACTGGAAGCCCAAGACGAAGGGCCACAGGGCCATCCCGGCCGGCGTCGCCAGCGTCGTCACGCAGTGTCTGGAGCGCGTGGCCACGAGCGGCACCGGCTCGCAGACCGTCTCCTGGTTCCCCTACACGCGCGCCGGCAAGACCGGCACCACGGACAAGGGCTGGGACGTGTGGTACGTCGGGTACACGCCGCAGCTCGTAGCCTCCGTGTGGATGGGCGACGCCGAGAAGAACTCGCCCATGGACGGCGCCTACGGCGGCACGTACTGCGCGCCGATGTGGGCCAAGTTCTTCGCCGCAGCCCTCAAGGACCAGCCGCACCCGAGCTTCGTCACCGTCCCGTGGACCTTCGGCCCCTGGCACGGCAAGATGCAGGCCATGTCGCCGTCGGCATCGCCCTCGGCCTCCGGCAGCGCGTCGCCGTCGCCGGGGCCGACGAAGACGATCAAGCCGACGGTGGCGCCGAGGCCCACGCCGACGAGGACGATCAAGCCGACGGCGACGCCGCGGCCCACGCCGACGGAGACGCCGACGCAGAAGATCGGCCTGACAGCGGCGGTCGCGATGGCCGTGACGTCCACCACGGGGGACGGTTCGAAGGGGTTGGCCGGCAAGGCCGCAGGCTGGTTCGCCGGCCTCTTCGGCATCTAGAGCCCCGCGCTCACCAGCTCTCGTAGCGCTCGGAGCCCTTGCGGTACTCTTTGACCTCCTGCCCCATGCCTTCGGCGATGGTCAGGATCCTGCACGTCATCTCGAAGACGCTGGTGAGCTGA
>Ga0209386_1000702_pt1 | contig 15406 bp, 16 predicted proteins | sample NGEPertwo_FD_184510 | JGI IMG/M metagenome (GOLD analysis project Ga0209386, IMG submission 184510) | Arctic peat soil microbial communities from the Barrow Environmental Observatory site, Barrow, Alaska, USA - NGEE Permafrost154B-two... | ecosystem: Environmental > Terrestrial > Soil > Wetlands... | reverse complement strand
CAGACGGTTCAGTACAATGTAAGATTCAGGAGGTTCAGTATGTTGTATCAACTTAATAGGTTCCTCTAAGCTATTGATTTAATCAATGGCTTATTCTATATCTACTCACCCCCCAAATCTTAAAGACTATGTAAAGTTGGATTTGGCCGGCTAATTCCTGGACAAGAAGCCGCAGCCCTCGACCTAAATGATAAATATTACCATATATTGTCCTAGCGTGGTTTTTACGTCATTATGTTGGCTACCCCTTATAGGGTATAGTGATATTTCAACGACCTCTAAACGATTGCTTGATTTCATTTCAGATCGCGGTATTTTTGGTACCAGTCTTTACCTGAGGACCAGTTCTTTACTGGATCTTTTTTTCCGAGTATGTCAGAGCAAGCTTTTGCCATTATCCATTGGCGCAACCCGTTTTCGGATCCTTGTTCAAATTTATCTGTTAAATATTTCAAAGACGGTTGTCCCAGGTTGACGATTACTTTATACGCTTCTTCGTTTGCTGCGATATAATCACCAGGGCTTGATGACATTGCTACACTTTTCTCAGACACAATGGTGTCGAGACTAGATTCAATAACACTACCTATATTTTTTGTACTGCTTGCCTGGTAGTTGCAGCCAGTTACCGAGACCAATATAATAGCCGTCACCAAAAATGAAAGTAGTTTGTTCAATCGAGTCATGGTTTCATCCTCCTTTAAACTTTGGATTAGGCTTCAGTATTTCTTCTAACTTCCAGCTGGGAGGTTTTCGCCAGCAATGAATAATTTACTTTTTCTAGATTTGAGTCCTATAACGGATGTTACGTAAAGTCCCCTAGTACCAGTGAAACTGTCATTGCCCTCAAGTTAATTGGTAGCATATGTCTTAGCGTATATTTTCGTTAAAATGTTGGCGGGACCCCATATTAGGAGCTTCTAAGGGCTGGGAACGATCAGGCTTTAATAACTTAAATTACTCGTTTTAAGATCTACGATATATTGTTTTCCCCAATTGTTCATGACCTCTATAACATCTATAAAATCGATTCCCTTTTGGGTGAGACTATACTCAACTTTTGGAGGAATTACGTTATATGCTTTTCGATTCAAAAGACCGTCAAATTCAAGTTCTTTTAACTGATGGGTTAAATAACTTTGATTTATATGCGGTATACTCCTTTGTAATTCTGAAAATCTTTTTTCACCATCTCTAAGAAGCCATATGATAACAAGCTTCCATTTTCCTCTAATTACCTTCTGGGTTACGCATACAGAACACATTTGAATTTTCATTTCTTCCGGATTCGAACACATTAAACATTCATCAAATAAAGTTTGGTTTTTAATAGTCATATTTCCGCCCTCCAAGGTACTTAGTTAGTAGTTAGTACTTAGTTAGTAGTTAGTATTTAGTACTATGTTCTTAAAATAAGTGTACTTGTTTATAATATCATACATGATATTATAATACTATCCAATCCAATCCAATCCAATCCAATCCAATCCAATCCAATCCAATCCAATCCAATCCAATCCTCCATAAAAACCTCTAATGGCATTAGTAAATTGCGTAATATACGCAAAAATTTAAGGAGTGAATTTTCATGGTTATAACTGAAAAAATCAAAGACGTTATCTCAAAGGCTCCATTTATTCCAATTACCACTGTTTCCTCGAATGGAGAACCGCACATGATCGTGGTTGGAAAAGTAGTGGAAGTCAGAGACGGGGACATCCTGGCGTTTGGTATCTACAAGATGGAGGTTACCCAGAAGAACATTAAGGACAACGGAAACATGCAGGTTGTAATAGCAACGATGGAAGGTGGACCCAAAGGCTTTAGGCTTGAAGGCAAAGCCTGCATAGAAGAGAAACTGGTATTGTTTAAGGCAGAAAAAGTAGAAGAGTTGTTGTAGACTCTTCTGAAATGCACAATAATCCCCGCCCATAACAGGCAAGATTATTGTGCATTTGCATTTTCATTTGTAGTAGGGGTAGGGCCAACCTAATGACGTAAAACCCACGCTAATACATTATATGGTAATAATAACCCCGATTTTCCCAACGCTAAGGAGAATCGGGGTTATTATTAAAAACGTTCGATTTTGATAGAGAAATATATGAACTTCAATAGCATCTTTAAACCCACTGGAATGGTTATCAAATATAGTATCGAAATCAACTTCGCAATATCCCCCCCATTATGATAAAGGTTATCCTAGATCAGGAGGGTTCAGTGAAAGAATACAAGCTTGATTCAAGGCAAGCGAAAACATTGAAAAATCTACGGCCACTTAAATACAGGTATGAGGCTGTCAATTGGAAATCTATTGAAATATCAAGATCTGTTATTCCTTAAACCAGGGAAAACAAGCTTTGTACTGTTAAATATTGTCTTAGCGTGGTTTTTACGTCATTTGGTTGGCTGTACCCCTTATGTCTAATGACTTAATTTTAGTTGTCGACGACAACAGAGGTAAAATCGAGGCCATCACACGGCACCTTGTCGTCTAGTTTGTCCAAAATTGCTTGCGGAAAAGAGTAACCTCTTCCCTTATGCTTCAGTATTAAATTTTTTAGCTCTTAAATAATATCATCTTTTTTTACCTTCTGTTCACGATCCATTTCCGCGTAGAAATCGATCGTTTTTACTATCGTCATAGTCTTGTGCTCACCGTAATAGAACAACTCTAGAGTGTGAATAACCTTGATCAGCATCTCTATTTCAATTTCTAGATACGAACGCATTTTTTCTATAATGTGATCGTCCAGCGATATTGTTATCGTTTTTCGATTATTTTTTTGTTTATTTTCCATTTCTTAAGCCCCTCCTATGTAAATATTTTATAATGCGCCTGTACATAGAAGCAATGTATTTATGCGTTATCGTAGCATGTACCAACCAAGTAATAGGTGGTACAAAATAATAATTTTTTTCAGTTGAACGCTCAAAAGAGGTTCATATCCAGCTTGAACTGATTATGAACCCCTAAAAAAATATTTGACGCTACAAAAAAAGATATAAAAGCTATTGCTGCCGCAAAAGCAATCCCAACAGCTTAATTAAAAAACATTAGGTTGTTAAGTCGGTAAGTTCTTTCCTTAGGTTATCTAAGGAAATAGGGTATGTTTCGATTGGTACTTGAGTGAACTCAAAAAATTCTAGCATGTCCATGTCGTCAATAGGTGTCCCCAGATCGAGCAAAAGTATTTTGTCATAGAAACCGAAGTTTTGCCTACCATCAATCTCGTCCCAACCAAGCCCAGTAATGAAAATCTCTTTCCATTTTTCTAACCATCCGCTAGTGATATAGAAGATCCTGGCTTCCTTATCTAATTCTTTCATCTTATCTCCAAGGAGTAACTCTAAACAATTACACCTTGAGACAATTTGTCCGTCATATTCTTTTGCGATTGTATCCATATCAGGGTGACATTTATTTCCTACTAAGATAATCGGCTTACCTATGTGGCTTGTTTCAACGAGTTTTCCACGAACCGCCTCTTCTAACCGGTCTAAATTAACATGCAACGCGGCGTCTATGAAAACTGTCTTGTTTTGCAAGCCCATTTCTTGCATCACTTGTTTAATTTCATTCTCAAGCATTGAACAACCAATAAACACTTTTTCCAATCTTACCACCTCCTTGTATATTTGAGCCAAGTCCGTCGCAGGGCTTGGCTCTTCGTTTGAAAGACTTTTTTACGTTAGATTGGCTCTAGTCACAATTGTCTCAGCAACTTCCTCGCTGCTGTTGAAAGGGAAGTCACTGGCGACTAAGAGTTTACCAGCATCTCCGGCTGTGACCTCTAACCCTTCTGCTTTGCAGGTGGTATCTGCCCCTGCAGGAAAGGCTGCAATAAGTTTTTCTGGGCTAACTATTGGGAATTCTGCACCCTTCAACGCTCCTATAATTTGGGATTTAATCGTTTCTCGGATCGACATATGATAGCCTCCTTCTAAATTTAACTTACAAGTTAAGTTTATATCCAGTTGAAAAATATATCTGTAAACTGCAATACAAAAAAAGAGGCATCTTACTAAGACACCTCTTTCTAAGAGAAAAACCCAATAAATACTTTTTATTAGATTACTTTATTTTGCAGTTTACTGTCCACTAAATAGAACATCCGTTGATTAACACCAATGACACCTTCATGCTTAAGTTCGTTAAGAACATTAGTAACCATTGTTCTTGAAGCATTAACTAAATTGGCCAACTCTTGGTGGCTCAAGATAATGTTTATTCTTAAGCCCTCTGGAGTCAATTCTCCATGGTCCTTAGCTAAACGAACCAAAGTACTAAACACTCTCCCCTTTACATCTTGAAAGGCCATCACCGCTGCTTGTTGAGTGTAGTTATTTAGTTTTTCACTTAAATAGCTGATTACTTTAAAGGCTACGCTAGGGTTTATCAAAAGGCTGTGAAAGTCTTTCTGTGTACAGGTACATACAAAGACATTTTCCAATGCTTTAGCGTGCATTGTTTGGAAATTATCTTCCAGAATTGTATTTTCTCCAAAAATATCATTTTCTTGAAGTATATTCAGGCTTAACTCTTTACCATCTTCGGATATCTTATAAAGTAAAACTTTACCTTCCTTGACTAAATATATAGTATCTGCAAGGTCACCTTCAGAGAATATCAATTCGCCTTTCTTATACTGCTTTCCACGGGCAAGTTTTGGCACTTGAGCTTTTTCCGATTCGTTTAATTTCTGGAATAGTTCGAGGTCTTTCATACATCTTGAGCCAAAGTTTTTCATAGAATATTTCCCTGAGAGATCAAACATCTCGTATTAATCATATAACAAACGCTCCTTAATTTTAAGTTGCGGATTTCTAGCGATTCTATTCGTACCCTTAACCGTTTGCAGAAAATATTGACTGTTAAAGAGGTTAAAAAACAACAGGTTTAGCTCCTGTACTTGCTACTATTCTTCATGTATTATAACATGGCTTTTACATAAAAAACCATGGGTTCACTGTCAAGTAAGGGAGCAATAGACCGACTATATATAATTGTCTTCTGGCTCCCAACGCACAATGTCCTGCACAGCGGTCGAGATGGGGTTATTTTCATACACCTGGCGTAAGACTTATTTTCTGGCGCTGGCTGCTCACTTTTCTCATGCGCCATGCATTGGGTCCGATAAGTGTCACTATGACAAGTAGCTCAAAACTAAATTCCTTAAAAACAGCCAAATTTGACCCTGAGCGTCGATTTGGCTGTTTTCAATTAGAACAATTTAGAACCCTAAATGCATGTTTTAACCAAAATTACCAAAGTCCGTTTTTCTCTCGTTCACATTGATTTTCTACGGTGTCTGTTTTAGTTTTCAAAGCTACGGAATCCGTGGCTGGAGGACGAACTATAAAATTTTCCCTCTCGGCTAAACGCTCTAAGTGGTTATCTTTACAGTAGACTCTTCTTCCATTATCATAATTTGTTTCCTTGCCTCTTCGATAAGGTCACGATGAGTAAGATCTGTTATGATAGCCGGTAGAGTTTCATAATTAAGGATTTTCGCAATAACATAAGACCCAAATCCCACGACTAAAGAAAATTTACCATTATCCAAAGGTCGAACAATAATTGGATAGTTGATAGACCCGCGTCTTTGAAAGGATCCAAATCCAAATTTGTTAACAGCTTTCAAATGCTCTTCCTCAGTTAATACAAGATCGGAGACTTTAATATCCTGAACATCTGTATGATTTTTTCGCCAATGGGCCATAACATCAGCATCATTAACATAATTATTCTTTGAATTTTTCACTGCAGTCGGTGTTTCAGTGGGAACGGTCTTTATATCCAAAGGTTTGGTCTTCGGAACCTCTTTTTGTAGTGGTTGAACTGGTTTAGACGGTTCAACTTTTTTAGGTTCAGATTGACCTTCTTTAACCTTTTGTTCAATGACGGAAATATCGAAACAGTTAACCAAGGTAAAAGGAACTCCTTTTACCGTTACTGCTGCTTTAGGTTCGCCAGTAAATAAAATTCGGTTACCCTGGAGTTTATCTGAGACCTTTTTCCACATTTTTTGACTAACAGAAATACTGTAGGTGGATGATCCAAGTTCTTTTAAACCACTTGGAACACCTTTGCTGGTGTCAGCTTTAATAATGACATTTACAGTACCATCCTCATTAACTTTAAATTTTTCAATTTCTCCGGTAATGGTTATTTTAGCTTTTGCCATGATTAAATCGCCTTCCTTAATGTCAATTTACTATTGTTGTCTTCGTTCGCTGCGCGAACTCGGCCAGACTTTGTTATTAAATGGACCATTTGGAATTGGATTAGGAAATCTCTCCCCCCACTAATTTATAAAAGGTATTTCTTTTAAGGCCCATTATTTCCATAGCCTTAGCGGCTGTCAATTCCCGGTTCTTCCACCGTGGATAAACCTCGCTCCAATTGTCCGACTTTTCAACTTTCTTACGCCCCTTGTATGCCCCCTTCGACTTCGCGATCGCAATTCCTTCTCTTTGTCTCTCTAACATGTTTGCTCTTTCAAACTCATAGATTGCCACAATCATCGTCAACATTAATTTCCCTGTACTTGTATTGGTGTCAAGGTTCTCTTTCAGGGATATTAACTTAACGCCCTTTTGATCCAACTGTTTAACTATGTTTAGTAGATCGTGAGTACTCCTGGCTAACCGCGAAAAATCTTTAATATAAATTACATCGCTTTCTCTGGCGAAGTCCATCATTTCTAAAAGTTTGGGCCTATTAGTATCCTTGGCACTTACTTTCTCAATGAAGTATTTTTTAATATCCTCTTTCTCCATTGCTTTGATTTGTCGTTCCTCATTTTGGTCTATAGTCGAAACCCGAATATAAGCTATGTTCATTATTCAATCCCCCCAGTTGCCATCTTGCTTCATTATATCAAAAGTGTTTGTTTGTTTCTATAACATTGATAAATTTATGTTTATAAAATGAAAAATAACATCAAATAAACATAAATAATACTGTTTTACTTTACTTTAATATTGTTTATTTAGCCCATGGGATAAACAAACATGTCAAAAAAGGCTTTCATTGCTGGGAGCCATTAAAATTACACAAAATTAGTTAATTAGGTATACAAAGGTCATGAATATGTCTATAATATTGGTAATAGGTTGTTTTAGGTCAGAATATCCTCTTGGTTTCCTATATAGATCATAACAGGTTGAAAAAGGGGTGATTTAATGCGAGATTTCCGTTCAAACGAAGTCTTTAAACCCGGGGCTTTTCCTGAACATACATATGTTTCTCGTCTATCGGCAGAGTCCACCTATACTTATGAGTTTAGGCTAGAGCAGGCTCTCAATACGGTAGGTTTTTTAACTTCAATAATCGGTCCTTCTAAAACAGGCAAAACGGTTTTATGCGAAAAAGTAATTGGTATCTCAAATATTGTATCCTTAACTGGAAATGACTTCACTACTAGAGAATCTTTCTGGATAACAGTAGCTAAAAAAGCTGGATTATCAGTAGAGGGTGAACAAATACAATACAAAACTATTGAGGGAGAATGTTTCAAGGGTACGACTGAATCTAAGTCCTCATCCTTAAGTGAAAGATACCTTACAAACAAGGATCAAGTGATTGAGTACTTTAGAGAGAAGAATCTTGTACTTATTCTTGATGATTTTCACTATGCCCCTCCAGATTTGCAATATGAGATGTCCTATCAACTTAAAGACGCTATTAGAAAAGAGTTGAAGGCAATAGTTATATCCTTGCCACATCGAGCTGATGACGCTATTCGCAAGAACCCAGATTTGAGTGGTAGACTAAATCTAATAAATATTGAACCATGGCAACCAACAGCACTCAAAGAAATTGCCATAAAAGGTTTCAAAAAGTTAGGGGTAACAATAGATAACAATTCGGCATCTAATCTTGCTGTAGAAAGCCTAACATCTCCCCAATTGATGCAATCTATATGTTTGAACTTAGCTCTAATTCTAAAATTGGATCAAGCAGATGAAATACAAGAAATTACTGATTCATCCCTTTTAGAACAGGCTTATGAAGTGACGACGTTGAACCTACCATATATGGATGTGGCAAAACGCTTAAAAGCAGGTCCACCTACCAGAGGACAGAAAAGGAAGACCTTTGATTTAATTAATGGTGAGAAATGCGATATATATGACTTACTTCTTCGAGCCATTGCCGTAGATCCTCCAAGCATCAGTATCTCATTAGATGATTTAAAAAGAAGAGTTGATTCTCTTCTTAGAGACATCGCCAGTAAACCTGATCGAAATAAAATTAAATCATCTATAGAGCAAGTACAAGTTATTATTGATAATAGTGATCCAATAACAAAAGTATTCGAGTGGAAGGACAACGAAATTTATATATTAGATCCGTTATTTTTATTTTACCTACGATGGGGCATGCACTAAACAAAAGGTCCCTTTGAAATTAAAAATCTACTAAACTATGGGGGTATGTTAGATGTCCAAAATTATCCAAGATAAAAGTGAAATTACCCCGATAATTAATAATCAGATTTCAGATGGAGAAAATTTGTTAAGAGAGCTTCGTAGTCAAAAATTGATTAATGCCTTGGAATTGGATTGGGAATTATGGAGAATGAAAACAGCAAAAATTTTAGAGAGTATCGACTCTTCCCATGCTCATTCTTTCTTAATGGTATCAGAGTTAAACAAATCTTTCGCCGTGAAACAAAAAGTAATAGAGCTTGAAAGAGTGCTTACAAACGCTATCGAATTTTTAAAACGACTAATTACTGATATGGAAAATGGTTTATATGACATACAACAATTTAAAGTCATAGAGCAGTCAGTAGCATTAGAGGTTGTTCGTCGCATACTAAATAACTTTTATAAGCATCTTGAATCTATGTATCAGAGCACTGTTCATGGTAACGGAACTATAAAAAAAGAAGACTTAGATCTTATTAAAATTGGAAATGAATATGACATACAAAGAATTTTATATGCTCTAATTCGTCCAATCTTTCCTGAAACCAGAATGGAAGTAACCGAAGATGCAGGTTATAGATCAATACGCTCTGACATTTTTTTAGATGAATACAATATTGCAATAGAGGTGAAATGTACCAGAACAAGTATGACAATAAGGAATTTAACAGAAGAACTTGGGGCTGATGCGTTTCACTATAAGTCAGAATATCTATTTATATTCGTCTATGATAAGGAAAAGATAATTTTAAACATCGATGCCTTTAAAAAAGCTTATAAAAGAGATAAAAAAACTTTTGATAAAGACGTAGAAGCATTTGTCGTACAGCCTATTACTTTATAAAATAACACATAGATTTACAAGATTTAATAAACATAGCACCAGCGTCCTAATTATGAATGCTGGTGCTATTGTCATTACAACAATTATAAGAGGACCAATTTTAATTCTCTGTGAAAAACTATTAACTGATTATTTGTAAAGGACAACTAAAATAAATAAACATTTATAAACAGTTTTAAACAGTTTTAAACAGTTTTAAGCACCTTTATAACTATTATAATTATCGTTTTCTACGGTGGCTCAAAAGTATACCTTTATAAACATCAACGCAGCCGGAATGCACTAAGGTTATTTGATCAATCTTCTAACTTAGTTGTCCGGTCGTCACGAGGGATATCGCAAATCCGCAGGGTCGAGGATGTGCTCGTTTATAGAATTATAGGACACCTGCCTTAATTCAGCAGATGCCCTTTAGTCAAAGTGAATTCAGTATTTATCCGCCTTCAGATATAGCACAACCACGGGCTCCACATGCCCTGTCACGATAAAAGAGCTATATTTTTATAGTTTTTACCGTTAACCATGGAGCTGCCGAATCGATGAAGGATCCATATATTCACGTGTCATAGGCCACGAGTTGTTTACCCCTTTGGTAAACAACATCTGATGAAGATCGAGGTTACCGCAATGGAAGGAAGCAGCACAAGAGTTGAGATAGAGACGCCACATCCGGATAAAGGTTTCATCTTTCATCTCCCGGATTAATGGCAGAGCCTTTTCAAAGTTTTGTGCCCAATGCTCCAAGGTTTTAGTATAGTGTTCACGAAGACTTTCCAGATCGACGAGATAAAACGAGTTTTTAGCGATAAGCTTCATAAGCTCCTGAACCGCAGGAATATATCCACCTGGAAAAATGTACTTATTGATCCAGCTATTCTGCCCTACCTCATCATATCCAGTAATGCAATGTAAGAGAGATACTCCACCTTCTTTTAAGAGGTATTTTACCGCAGAAAAATATTCCTCTAAGTGTTCCTTTCCTACGTGTTCGATCATCCCAACGCTTACCACTCGGTCAAAAGTTCTATCCTCTATTTTCCGGTAGTCGATGAGCTGCACTTCAACCAAATCCTGCAATCCTTCATTTTGGATTCTTTCCAAAACTCGAGTATACTGTTCAGAACTAAGCGTGATACCCAGAGCTTTAACCTGATAATTTTTCGCTGCAGTAAGAATAAGTTCTCCCCACCCACAGCCGATATCGAGTAGGGTTTGCCCAGGCTGTAAGTTAAGTTTTCCTAGAATATGATCCACTTTATTAATCTGAGCCTGAGTCAACGTATCTTCAGGCGACTTAAAGTACGCACAGGAGTAAGTCATGGTCTCATCTAACCATAAACGATAAAAATCATTTCCAATATCATAGTGATATTGAATGTTCTCTTTGCTCTTTCGAAGAGTATTGGAAACGATTTTTATAAATTTGCCAGAAATGCTGTTTAGGTTTAGAAAGCTATCCTGTTTGTTATAGACGGACTCGATGACCTTTTGAACGTTCCCTTCAATATCAATCTTTTTTAACATATATCCTTCACCGAAGGCTAAGGATGGGTCGCTTATAAGCTCTGATTTAGAAATTGGTTCATTGAAACCGATCCTAAACTGAGACTCACCTTCTCCGTAGTTCACCACTTCCCCATCCCAAAACTTTACTTCACAAGGATCGGCAAACAGGCTTTTTATAAGATTCTTGTAGAATACCTTTTCAATATCCATTTTTACGCCTCCATAATAAATAGGTAAACAGTTTTGCTTCGATAGATGTTGTGAATTATGATTATTTAAATCAATGGGCTGACGTGTAAGATCAACGTGTTTAACATTTGTATAATTGAGTCCAATAAACAGAGCAGAAAGGCTTATAAACAGCTAGTCTACCCGGGCCAAGCCATATAAAAGTCTATTCAGTCTCCCAGCTTGGCTTGGGTCCTCTTAAATAGGACATGAATGCTGCAGTCAAGCTAAAGGCAAAGGAAATGGTAAACGCCATTCTTAAACCTGAAACAAACTCATTAAGTGCAATTCCATTAGAACCAACCTGAGTACCTAAAAATAGTGCCTGCATGGCATCTGGAGAGATACTTGATGAAATGATGGCCATTGAAAGTGCAATACTTAGCAAGGCACCAGCATTACTCATCATGCTGTTCACCCCTGCTGCAATCCCTCTTTTGTCAGCAGGTACACAACCCATTATGGAACTTGTATTGGGTGAAAAGAACATCCCTGAGCCAAAGCCCATGATGAGCATCCACAGAATCAATTCAGTGATTGATGTCGTTGACTTGATCAACATAAGTCCACCAAGACCTACTGCAGTGATTAGCAGCCCGACGGAGCTCAAAACCCTTGTACCATATCGATCAGATAAACCTCCGCTGAACGGAGAAATAACCATCATGGCTATTGCAAAGGGAGACAACATAAGTCCTGCTGTGAGTGGATCCATTCCCTTTACCCCTTGGAAATAGAAAATGAGTAAGAAGGTTACGGCACCTCTTGCTATACCATTTAGGAAGTTACTTATATAGGCAAAAGCGATCACTCTTGTTTTAAATAATCTCAAATCCAGCATTGGCTGATTAGTATTGGTTTCAATTCTTACAAACAAAGCCATTAGAGCCATGGAAACAACAAAGATCGCAAGGACGTAGGGATTCATCCATCCCATAAATGCGCCTAACGATAAGGCCGTTAAAAGTAAAAGAACGCCTGAAGTGAAGCTTAAGGTGCCCTTCCAATCAAATTTTTGTTTCTCAGTGACTTTATTCATTTCTTTCAGCTGAAACGCTGACCATAACGTCCCAATGATTCCGATAGGAATGTTGATATAAAATATGCTTCTCCAGCCAAAGGCCGTAAGAAAACCTCCTAAAATGGGGCCTACAATGATTGCCACGCTTATGACCGAAATGTTGAGTCCTAAAGCTTTACCGAGCTCCTCTTTAGGAAAGGCGTCAGCAACAATCGCTGTCCCGTTGGCTAGTATTAATGAGCCTCCAACGGCTTGCAGCAATCGAAAGATTATTAGCTGCATCCCATTCTGCGATAATCCGCATAGAAATGAAGCCAGTGTAAATATGGCAAAACCGCTGACATAAAGCTTCTTTCTACCATACATGTCTCCCATTCGGCCAATTGACGGCACCAAGATTGTCATGATTAACATATAACCCATGATTGTCCAGGTTATGACGCTCATACTCGCATGTAAATCCTTCATGATTACAGGTAGCGCGACGACCAGAGTAGTTCCACTAAGAACAGAAAAAAGTGCACCAAGGGTTGTGCATGAAAGGGCGATCCATTTGTAATCAATCTTATTCATCTATAATTTTGCCTCCATGAAATGCTGTGTATAGGGGTCCTCCTGTGATTTTACCTCAATTTATTCAATCAGATCCACTGAGAGTTAATCATAATTTCATAGGTTTTCATAGGCATCATCCTCACTAACTTGCATATTTTCCGAACAAGTTGTATTATGAAAGTATATAGTTGCATTATACAAGCACTTTTCGATCATGTCAAGTTAAAAAGCTTATAATTAACATTGTCAATATTTCCAAAACACTTGTAAAAATAGGCCATGGTACGGATAAAAAGTGAGGTATTTAAGACATGGATAAACATTCATTAGAAACCCTTGAACTTGAATTGGCGATACTCATCCGCCGTGTCTCATTAATTACAAAGTGTAATAAATCTGGCACTCTTGATAAAGCTGCATATCTCTTATTACACCAAATAACTTCTTATGGATCTGCTGGAGTAAAAGCTCTGGCAGATGAATCTCATTTGGATATTTCCACGGTAAGCAGACAAGCCGCTTCGCTGGAACAAAAAGGATATGTAGACAGAATTTCCGATCCATTGGATGGTAGAGCGTGCTCCCTTCAGCTAACGAATTTAGGAACAAAAGAATATAATGAACACAAACAAGCACGGTTGGATAAAATTGCGGACATTCTTAAAAATTGGTCCAATGAAGAATGCGAAGTGTTCGGACAGCTGTTGCAAAAATATAATCGTTCGATCATTGATATGTAAATATGAGTAGCCCAACATCTTAATGAAAAATTTGGACCATTACAAAACTAGCGTAAATGCAAGAAAGACGAACTTCGATTATCGAATTGAAAACACCCTTTTAGGCGGCAAAACGTAGTAAAATGAAAACAGCCAAATCGTCGCTCAGAGGCGTATTTGGCTGAATATGGGGAAGTGGTATTTTCGCGACTGAACATAATATCGGTTAGTACGCCAAGAAGTTTATCATCTCTTACAAGGTGAAAGTCCTTGTTGGGAAAGGTTTAACCAACCACCCATATCGAGTGTTGCGCCGAAGCTGGTAACAGCAAGGTGAAGTGTACACAGAGAACCCTATAGGCCAGAGGGAGGACCATAACTCCTGAAGATTATTCAGCCCCGTTAATTATGGCTCGGAAACGAGCAAAGCGCAGGTGACCACGTGCTTAACGACACGGAAGTCAATACAAAGGAATCACTAATGGTGAGATTTCGGAGGGCCTGTCGGGGTCAGAGAACATGGCATGTAGGGAGAGACGTGATAGGAACTTGGGAGACCCTGTCCGTTCCGGTAAAAGCCGGTAAGTCTTACCAATCGAAAAAGAGGAAGACTGAAGACGAGCAGGGAGTCGGATTAACTCATAGTACTCTGAGGACGGGAAAGCCGGCTACATGGGGAAGGGGTTAACAAGAGTATGCAGCCTGCAAAGGAAACCAGTGCCGGACATGTAGGATCGGAAGTACGCTGGCAAACCTCACTGTGGGCAATAGCAAAGAAGGCAACAGTGATCACTTTGTTTTCTAAGCCGAAAGTATGGAAGCGAATACTCTTGAGGAGCCCGGTGCGATAATTTCGCTCGCCGGGATCTGTGCGGGGGGTGCCGGGTAACCGGTATCTCTACCGTGACTAGGACTCAAAGACTAAAGGGGGGCAGGTGTTAATCGTATGCACAGGCTGAAATTTGGTAAGGGGGATTAGCTTATGAAAGTACGTTTATTGAGAAAATGGCCCTAAAAGTTGGACACAACTATGTGGACGAAGATTTAATGGTTCTTATAATTGAGCATAGAGCGTGAATGATTTCGGCTGTTGATTGTTATAATGTCACTTATGCCCAAGTTTAAAATAAAGGTGAATTACCTGTTAGTGGGCGAATAATTTATTACTACACATTTGCAAGATGTTGAGGTGCGACATCTTTTCTAAAGGAGAGGAGTTTATGATAAAGGGAAATATATGGAGGCTTATACATTGAAAATTATGGTTGATAATAAGAATTGTATTATTGAATTCAACCATATATCTGGACAAGATATGATTGAAGAAGTTAAGCAACTTTTTTTAGAATATGCCCAATCGCTAAAAGTAAACCTTGCTTTTCAAGATTTTGAAACAGAGTTCAAGGCATTACCAGGAAAGTATGGACTTCCTGATGGAGTTTTGATATTAGCATTAGTTGATGGTAAGGCGGCAGGGTGTGCTGCTCTTCGCAAGATTGATGAAGATACATGTGAAATGAAAAGGCTATATGTTCGTGATGATTATAAAGGTTTGGGAATCGGCAAAAGGCTTATCAACATGATAATTGAAGAAGACTCAAGATTTAATTATCATTATATTAGGCTTGATACTCTTCCATCTATGAAGAAAGCACAAGATTTGTATATTTCATTAGGATTCTATGATATTGAGCCATATACATATAATCCAGTTAAAGGAACAAGATTTATGGAGTTAAGATTGATAAACTGATTTTGTATTATAAATAATGACGTTAGACGCATCATTATTTATAATGTGCAGTAGGCACACCATGTTCAATAGGAAGACGGGAGATTACTGCTTTACGTAATGTTATAGGACGCAAAGAAAAATTCAAATACTATATTTCCAGCTAAAGTGTTAAAAATATGTTACAGGTCAGAGGTGCCGTACCCGAACATAACCAATACCCACGACCAAAATAAAAAGTGAGGCCATTGCCTCACTTTTTCTAATTAAATTTTCAAAAATAGCAGGACTCTTTAATTTCATGTCGAATAAATAAATCATGAAAACAACAAACAGACCGGAAATAACTGAAGAACTGGTGA
>Ga0209386_1000700_pt1 | contig 15434 bp, 16 predicted proteins | sample NGEPertwo_FD_184510 | JGI IMG/M metagenome (GOLD analysis project Ga0209386, IMG submission 184510) | Arctic peat soil microbial communities from the Barrow Environmental Observatory site, Barrow, Alaska, USA - NGEE Permafrost154B-two... | ecosystem: Environmental > Terrestrial > Soil > Wetlands... | reverse complement strand
TGCCCCCGTCCGATGAGAAGGTTAAATTAACAACAAAACCCGACCCCTGACCTTGACCACCCTTAGCATCTTTCAGATCATCCCCTTCTAACATAACCTTCCCTTGAGGATCCCTAAAGGTTAACTTTGCTGTTGTTTTCAGGATATCCACCGCTTTATCTGGGTCAGTAACCCCAGCTAAATCGATAACAATACGTTTCTTATCATAGTCCGCCTGGACTATCGGTTCGGATACCCCAAGATCATTGACTCTATTAGATATGATCGCTTTTGCTTTGTCGATATCATCTCTAGTAATTGGGGTGCCACTTTTGTCCTGTTCTGCCTGGAGTACTAAATGCACGCCACCGCGTAGGTCAAGTCCCAAAGGGATACCCTTTACAGGATCTACAAGGGGTTTAATTGATAGTGCAACGGCTGCTGCAACCAGTAACACCAGCGCTACTAGTTTGATGATGTTTCCCCGTCTCATCTGTTTTCCTCCCTTTTAAGTATAATGGGACTAGCCCATACCAACCACCATTATAAAACTTTCAGGATTGCAATGTCAATCCTGAAAAAACGGTAAACTATCGGCATTGTTAGAGTAATTTAACATCGTTAATCTTTAGCTCAAATTTAGTCTGTAAGAATTCGGCTGCCTTACGGGATAAAAGCATCCGAGCAAGAAAGATTTCAAAGTATTCCATGACCGGACAAATTTCGGTATCAATCGTAAGTTCCAAGGCAATTCGCTCTTTAGGATAGACACGAAGAAAAGAGCGCTTGACCGCATAATTAACTCTGTCATGAATATCAAACGTCGCTAGATCAGAATTACGAACACGAGAACGATGGACATCTGATTTATCAGCCAAGATAATCGCAGCTGATATGCAATTTACAGGGTTTCCATCCTGCTCATCATGGTTCCCAATCGCACCAATCAAGATAGCGATCTCTTCCGGTGGCATACCATGCTTCTCCAAAATCCCGGCTGCAAGAATTGCCCCCGAATGCGCGTGGTCAACACGATTAATGGCGTTACCAATGTCATGTAAGTAACCCGCAATGGCCGCCAGTTCACACTCTCTTTCGGGATGTTCCATTTTTGTCAGGATGTTGGAAGCGATGTGGGAAACGAGTCCCGTATGCCTAAGTCCATGCTCCGTATAACCAATGGCAGCCAGATTACGGTTTCCCGCATCGATCAGTGCTTGAACATAAGGATCTTCTTTAATCTCTTGCAGCATCACCTTTGTCAAAATTAACCCCTCCTGTAATTCGTAACCTATAGCAATTCATTCCGACCGTTCCCAATTCATCCACCAGCCCATAATTTGCCCACGCACCCACTACCGCCCCCAAACCGGGAATTAGCTGGAGAGTTTTTCGAAAATCAATAGCATCCCGATACTCCCTCTGAAACTGTTCCCAATCGATCTGCGCTAAATACCCTTCTTCGCCCGGCCAGCTATCCATGGCCTTCTCCCAATTCAGGATGACTTTGTATAGTCCAAGACGTTTTTCCTGACTAGAAAAGGTCAACTGAAAAATATACAGCAAAAACAGACGTTCTCGATAATCCCGAGTGGCAAATCCATAGATATAAGCTAACTCAAAGAGAAATTTCATTTTGATGGCGATGAGCGCTGGAAAATCAGCTATAGCAAGGGTGAACCCGCCCGCACCAGTGCCTGCTCCTTCTGCAGCGGCAATCTTTCGATATTTCGCAATAAGAATCTCAGCCGACTGATCACGTTGTCGCAAAGGAAGGCGCTCAAGAGGCGGGGTCTTGGGGATATAATCCAGTCCGTAAACTACAGATTTAACCAATCCTTTGACCGTTGCTGTGATCACAGCATGCACCTTCTTAGGAATGATCTTATCATTAACCTTAGTTTGAAGCACTTTTGAGGTGCGCTCCAACAATCCCGGTGGTTTTAGCAATCTTCGTACCCAACGGTCCAATTCAAGCCGCATTTGAGCTTCATAGTTCAGTTCTTCTTGAGTTGGAGCATTATCTAAGAGCAAAGGTTTTTACCCCCCTATCTATGATTTTCTGTGAAAGATGCTAGAAAGCAAGTGGTCTTTACCACTTGCTTTCATATTAAGTTCATGTACCGTTTTTAATAGTTCCACTTCACGAAGTTCAGCTTTACGAGTTTACTAAGCTTTTTCGAGTTCAATTTCACGATTTTCTACGCTAACAATTCCTGATTTAGCTACTTCAACTTCTATTTTTTCGGCAATTTGCAAGATAACAGAATTGTCCTTTACTTTAATGATTTTACCATAGAGGCCCCCGGCCGTGATGATCTGATCCCTTGCACGAATACCACTGAGTAATGCCTGCCGCTTTTTAGCCTGCTTTTGTTGTGGTCGGATCATAAGAAAGTACATAATTCCGAAAAATACCGCGAAATATAGGACTAAAGATAATGTGGATTGTGTCATTTTAATATCCCCCTTTATTTACTCTTAAAACTATTCCCCATGAAACTATTCCCCATGGAACAGCTAAAATCCTTCTCTTATTATGGGAAATAGAAAACTTACTCGCTAGGATTACTGCCCTGTTCGTATCCGTAATCTGAAAAACAGATTTGACGGTACTCCGGCAAACGGTCTTCCTTGATGGCTTCTCGGATTTCTCGCATCAAGTTCTGGAGATATCGCAAATTATGAATGGTCATTAAGCGAAGACCTAAAATCTCATCTGCCTTGAGCAAGTGCCTTATATAAGCCCGTGAATAGTTACGACACGCATAGCAATCGCAGGTAGGATCAATCGGGCCGAAATCATGCGCGCTTCCAGCGTTGCGAACAATCACTTTGCCGTACCGGGTCATGGCTGTTCCATTGCGTGCAATTCGAGTCGGTAACACACAGTCAAACATGTCAATCCCTCGCATAACCCCTTCGATCAGAGCGTCTGGAGAGCCTACCCCCATAAGATAACGGGGCTTTTCTCTCGGAAGTAAGGGAACCGTATAATCTAAGACCTCATACATCATTTCTTTTGGTTCGCCGACACTCAAGCCCCCGATAGCATAGCCCGGTAAATCCAGTGCCGTGATTTCAGCCGCGCTTTGACGGCGTAAATCTTCATACATACCACCCTGGACAATACCAAATAAGGCTTGTGTGTCTGTCGTAGTCAAGGTTTCCTGGCACCGTTTCAGCCAACGCGTCGTCCGCTCTAGAGAATCCTTGGCGTACTCATGAGCGCAGGGATACGGTGCGCACTCATCAAAGGCCATCACAATATCGGAGCCCAGAGCCATCTGAACCTGAGTGGAAATTTCAGGACTCAAGAATTGAAGGGAGCCGTCGATATGGGAACGAAATTCCACACCACTTTCCTTAATCGTGCGCAGATGCCCTAAGCTGAACACCTGAAAACCGCCACTGTCTGTTAAAATTGCTCCGTCCCAATTCATAAAACGATGAAGTCCACCCGCTTCCCGAATTAACTCATGCCCTGGGCGCAAAAAAAGATGATAAGTATTACTCAAGATAATCCCTGCCCCGATTTCTTTAAGCTCCTCCGGGGTCATAGTTTTCACTGTTCCTTGCGTCCCCACCGGCATGAACACGGGTGTATCAATCACACCATGCGGTGTATGTAATTTGCCCAAGCGTGCCCTCGTGCGAGAATCTTCTTTAAGTATTTCCAAATGAACCGCAGCCAATCCCTTCACTTCCTTTTTTCATAAATAGTGCTCACAGAATGAGCATTGCATCACCAAAACTAAAGAACCGATAACGTTCTACAACGGCAATCTCATACGCCTTTAAGATTAGTTCTCGTCCTGCTAAAGCACTGACTAACATAACCAAGGTCGACTTGGGGAAATGAAAATTGGTCAATAAAGCGTCCACTACTTTAAAGGAATAGCCTGGGTAAATAAAAATATCCGTCCAGCCATCCCCTGGTGAAACTCTACCTTGATCATCGCCTACTGATTCTAGGGTTCGAGCCGCTGTTGTTCCTACTGCGATGACCCGACGGCCTTCCCTTTTTGCTCGATTAATTTGCTCTGCAGCTTCCAAATTGATTCTATAATATTCCGAATGCATGTGATGATCTCGGATATCTTCCACTTTAACCGGTCGGAAGGTTCCTAAGCCCACATGAAGAAGGATCTCCACGATCTCCACGCCCTTCGTCTGGAGTTCACCGAGAAGTTCAGGCGTGAAATGCAGTCCTGCCGTGGGCGCAGCTACAGACCCTCGTTCCTTGGCATACACAGTCTGATAGCGTTCTTGGTCGTCGAGTTGGGCAGTAATATACGGCGGAAGGGGCATCTGTCCCAGGGTATCCAATATGGTCTCAAAGACTCCTGAGTAGGTAAAATGGATCCTCCGATTTCCGTTCTCCAAGATCTCTAATAGTTCACCGACCAGTATTCCCTGGCCGAAGTGAACCTTTTGCCCCACTTTAAGACGTTTTCCGGGTTTAACCAGGGCTTCCCATACGTCAAGTTCAAGCCTCTTCAAGATTAGGACCTCGATTTTTCCTTCAGTTCCCTCTTTCTCGCCGATCAAACGTGCGGGAATAACGCGGGTGTTATTAAGCACAAGCACATCGCCTTCTTTTAAGAGGGACACCAAATCTCGAAACCTATGGTGTTCTATCCCTCCACTGTCCCGATTGAGAACCATTAACCGCGAAGCATCCCTAGGTTCAACCGGGTGTTGGGCAATCAGCGCTTCTGGCAAATAAAAGTCAAACTCCGAAACGTTCAAGCCATCAATCCCCTTTGTAATTCAAACGGTCCACTATGGTTTGCTTAGAAAAGTACTATTGTAATAAAACGATAATATTTCCTTATAATTATACCCCAATTGGGACATATGATAAGCACCCCATTGTGACATCCCGACACCATGTCCCCAACCCCGTCCATCAAATATAAAGACTCCAAAGGGTTGGGAAACAGAACTTGGTCCTCGCGCTGTACTAGAAATTTTAGAAAGTAAGGGCCCCTGCTCTTTTTCCTGAAATCCTAGAAACGCTGGTAAGCCCGATTTGCTGAACAGATCTGGACTTGTAGCAATTTTTCGGGTCTCAAAGAAACTCCCCAAAAAGGCGAACTTTTGAATAGGCTGCCCAAAAGGATAGAATTTCTTGACGAATGTCCGAGCGGTAACAGTCTTGGAGAGCCCAAAGCCATCTTCTATTCTAACACTTTTTACCCTACCAGAGGGGTATTTGTCAAGCTCAACCTTCGACACGGGTCCAAGCCCAAAGGTTGAACCCAGAACCGGCGCTGAGACGATGAATCGCCAATGGTTTGCTGCCCCACCAACTTCTTCTGAATAGGGATCTGGATGAGACACATTGTTGATATCTGAATTTCCCCATACATTTTTAGCGTCTTCCGTATATCCTCCACTGTGCGAAGAATACAGGGCTTCAATAGGTTGCTTGCTCTGGTCATCGACGAGGATCTCGTCTCGCGTTGCCGCAACGGCTACTGAAGCTTCTCCCTCCACAAGTACACCTGCATAGGCCTGATCAATATCTGGAGAATCTGTAATCGCCTTTTCACCATTGCCAGTATGTCTCACTAAGAAGGTCCGTGCAGCGACTGCTTGGGCCTTGAGTGCCTCTGCTCCACCGCCAATCGCCCATTCATTACTCATTTCTATCGGGACAACGCCTTTTAGATAATCTTCACTATCCACCTTATTTACTACCTGCCAATGACTGTTTTGCCAACTTAGCGCTAAATCGCCGCGGTAAACAGTGGCCGTATCTTCTGGTGTTTGAACACTTAGATTGCCAGAATTAATCCCCTTAATCTCCAATTTTGACTCCTTAAGGACTCGAAATTCCTCATGGTTAATCTGAACTATTGGCGCCCAGCCTGCCCAGCCCAACTGAAGTCTAGAACCAGCCGGCAGCTTTCGGCTCGTCGCATCTATAATAAGCTGATAGTCCCCTTTTGTGACCTGAATTTCTACCCACCCAGCCTGCCCTAATTTCCATACGAGCTCAACTGAAATCTCTTTCGCTTGACAAGGCTTAGCCGTACTCAACACGAATAGGGACAAAATCATACATAAAAAGGAGAACCAATACATAATCCGAGTCATGCTCATCACACCCTCTTTCTGGTGTTCAGATTACCCTTTTTTGCCGTTTATATTCTCTATAAACTTAACCTGCTTGCATCTCGTTAGACCTTTTCCTCTGGGAAAAGGCCGCTGTCAGCTCTATTCTGGGGGATAGTGTAACCTAAATGCTGATACGCCCTTACTGTTGCCACGCGGCCCCGTGGCGTTCGTTGCAAAAATCCCATCTGAAGTAAGAAGGGTTCCACAACATCTTCAATCGTCACTGACTCTTCCCCAATGGTCGAGGCGAGCGTCTCTAAACCAACCGGTCCCCCAGCAAAAATTTCAATGATAGTTTTTAAAGCTTTCTGGTCAATCTGATCCAAGCCCACAGGATCAACATCCAGTCGATTGAGCGCTTCCCTAGCGAGGGTTTGGGTAACTACCCCATCTTCCCAAACCAAGGCGAAATCCCTAACTCGTTTTAACAGACGATTGCCAACTCGCGGCGTTCCTCGGGAACGTCGCGCAATTTCTTCCGCCCCGTCCTCAGTTATTTCCAATCTCAAAATACCTGCCGCCCGAAGCACAATTTCTTTCAAGTCTTCAACCTGATAGAATTCTAGACGGCTAATAACCCCAAAACGATCGCGCAAGGGAGAGGTTAACTGTCCTGCTCGGGTTGTTGCCCCTATCAGCGTAAACGGGGGCAGGGACAAGCGAATTGAACGCGCACTTGGACCTTTTCCAATCACGATATCTAAACATCCATCCTCCATGGCAGAATAAAGGATTTCTTCTGTCGTTGCATTCAAACGGTGGATTTCATCGATAAATAACACATCTCGTGGCTCTAGAGCTGTAAGGATCGCTGCTAAGTCCCCCGGCCGTTCAATCGCTGGACCTGACGTCGTACGTATACTTACACCCATTTCCGCGGCAATAATATTGGCGAGCGTTGTTTTTCCTAAACCGGGCGGTCCATATAATAAGACGTGATCCAACGCTTCTCCCCGGGTGGAAGCGGCTTGAATAAAGATACTTAAATTCTCTTTCACTTTTCGCTGCCCAATATAATCACTCATCCGACTAGGACGAAGTACTTCTCCGTCATGATCTGTAAGTTGTTCTTGGGGAGCAATCAGACGTTCTTCCATTTTAAGTCCACCTCTCGTCTGCCTCTATAAGTCACCCGTTACCTCCCGCCAATAGTCGCAGGGCTTTTTTGACTTGCTCTTCTGTCGTTACATCCCCACCGTCTTTTTGACGAGCAAGAGCTTGACGTGCTTCGTCTAAACCAAAGCCGAGCGCTAATAATGTTTGTAAGGCTTCTGAGTGAGTATGGGACGGAGGGGTCGAGAACGAGTCCCCACCCACTGGCAGAGTATCATGTCCTTTGAACTTTTCTTTTAGCTCTAAAATAAGTCGTTGAGCTGTCTTCTTCCCAATGCCTGGTACTTTGGTTAATAAATTAAGATTTTCACTTACGATGGCACTTTGAATCTGTACTGTGCCAAAGGTAGAAAGTAGCGCTATGGCGGCTTTAGGGCCAATGCCAGAAACACTCAACATTTCCAGAAAGAGTTGTTTTTCTTCTAAGGAGGAGAATCCATAAAGGGATGAATCGTCTTCTCGCGTCACTACATGGGTATATATGACAAGTTCTTGCCCCGGACAACACTTTGCTAAGAGGCCATAAGGAACAGTCACTAGATACCCCACCCCTTGTACATCAAGCACTAAACGCTCTGCTTGGATTTCCCACACCTTACCTCGCAACATCCCAATCATCGGAATTCCTCCATTCTCCGATTCAATGCAAAACTATGAGCATGACAAATTGCAACGGCTAAAGCATCTGCCGTGTCGTCTGGTTTAGGAATTTCATCTAACCTTAACAAGGCTTTGACCATTTGTTGGACTTGTTTTTTGTCTGCCCTGCCATATCCCACTACCGCTTGTTTAATCTGCAAGGGGGTATATTCATGAACAGAAAGGCCATGTTGGGCACCCGCGAGCATGACTACACCCCGTGCGTGTCCGACAGCTAGGGCGGTCGTTGTATTGCGATTAAAGAACAATTCTTCAACCGCCATGTGATCCGGGGGGTGTTCCTGAAGAAACGGTTCGATTTGTTCATATAACATTAACAAACGCTCTGCTAAAGGTGTGTGAGCAGGCGTTCGCCAGCAACCATAAGCAAGCGGGCTTAAATGATTTCCTTTTTGATGGATCAATCCATAGCCCATAATTGCCGTTCCAGGGTCAATTCCTAAAATAATCATCCTTCGCCTTCCTTTCAACTTAATGAAATTCGACAGAAGACGGACGATTCCCTTTCTTCTAGATACCTTTCTGTTCTAGCCACAAAGGTTCGTTTACGGTATCAATAAACGACTGAACTTCATCTAGGGAATAGAACTCGACCTTGGGCGCCATATCCAACATTTCCTGTGGCCAAGTCTGAACATTTAATCCCGTCACGATGACTCTACCGCTTGCTCTCGGAGTTCCTTCGATCACGGATAGGACTCCTTGTTCAAGCCCAAAATGATAGGTAGCCTGAGCAAAGACATCCTTGGTTAAAGCCGTTTCTGTGTTGCTAGAATTCAAGGCAATACCAGCATGATTGTTATCGTACCACCAAGCCGTTGCTGCTGGAACCAGGCTACCTATTACCACACCAATCATTAGAACAAGACTCATTACAATAACTCTGGGCATATTAAAAAACCCTCCTGACATTACTTTTATCTCTAGTCTTGCCAGGAAGGCTTAACTTAATCATTATACTATTTAGGTTTTAGTCTTTGGCTTGGGGATTTAGTCTTTGCTAAAAGTCTTCGTCGGCCAAAGCATCAGCTAATTCAAAATTAGAATACACCCCTTGAGCATCATCGTGGTCTTCTAACGTATCCATTAAATGAACGATCTTACGCGCCTGCTCTGCGTCCGCTATCTCGATCGTATTTTGTGGAACCGGACTAAGCACCGCTTCAATTACAGAGATCGTTTGATCTACAAGGGCCTGCCGAACGCTCTCCATAGCCTCAGGAGCGGTGTACACAACATACCCTTCCTCATCTATTTCAAAATCCTCAGCGCCTGCCTCTAAGGCCATCATCATTAAATCATCATCGGTTAACTTAATCCCCTCGCGCAGGATCCTCAACTGTCCTTTTTCCTCAAAAATCCAGCCAACACTGCCAGTCTCGCCCATGTTACCGCCATTTTTAGAGAAGATATAGCGAATTTCTCCAGCAGTACGATTGCGGTTATCCGTTAAAATATCGATCATGACAGCCACTCCGCCGGGTCCATACCCTTCATAACGAAGCTCTTCATACACTGTTCCTCCTGCTCCGCCAGTCCCTTTGAGAATAGCGCGTTGGATGTTCTCATTGGGCACATTTTCCTTTTTGGCATTTTCAATAGCGATCTTTAAGCGGAAGTCGTTCATATCTCCGCCACTGGCACGAGAGGCAACCACCAGTTCTCGACCCAGTTTGGTAAATATTTTCCCCCTAGTGGCATCTGTCTTTCCTTTTTTATGTTTAATGTTTGCCCACTTTGAATGTCCTGACATGACAAACGCCTCCTTAAGCTAGTACACTATTAGTTAGTTTAGCATGAGGCCATTTCCCTTGTAAAGCAATATTATAGGAAACTTACTTCTGATAGAGTTAGAAACACCATCAGAAGTTCAGTATAAGTTATCCAAGGCTAGGTTAATGGAAAACATCCGTGCTCAAATACCGTTCCCCAGTGTCCGGAGCAAGGACAACCACGTTTTTACCCTCTCCCAAGGTCGCTGCAACCTTCAAGGCGGCCGAAACTGCAGCTCCAGAGGAGATGCCTACTAAAAGTCCCTCTTCGCGTGCTAAGCGCCGTGTTACCTCTAAGGCGTCCTCATTACTCACTTGAATAAGCTCATCCACTATCGATTTGTTCAAAACCTGAGGAATAAACCCTGCGCCGATCCCTTGGATTTTATGGGGCCCAGGATGCCCACCGGAAATAACTGGCGAGGAGGCAGGTTCCACCCCAATGATCTTTATTTCAGGGAGCTGCGCTTTTAATATCTCACCCACCCCAGTGATTGTCCCTCCTGTCCCAATACCTGCCACAAAAGCATCAATATCCTTCAACTGTTCGAGTAGTTCTAACGCCGTGCCCCGTCTATGTGCTTCGGGGTTTGCAGGGTTTTCAAATTGTTGTGGCATAAAGTAAGCGGGGTTTTCCTTCAGCAATCTTTTTGCCTCAGTAATTGCCCCTTTCATGCCTTCCGCTCCAGGTGTGAGCACAAATTCTGCGCCATAGGCAGCCATTAGAAGCCGACGTTCAACACTCAACCCATCAGGCATGATGACAATTAAGCGATAACCGCGGGCGGCTGCTATCATGGCGAGTCCAATACCTGTGTTCCCACTGGTCGGCTCGATGATGGTTCCCCCTGGCAGAAGTGCCCCTCGTTTCTCAGCATCCTGAATCATCCCCAGGGCAATACGGTCTTTTGCGCTTCCACCAGGATTAAACGATTCAACTTTGACATAAATATTGGCCATCCCCGATTGAACCATACGCTGTAACCGAACCAAAGGCGTCTGCCCTATCAAGTCCAGTATAGAATTAACGACTCGCATATTTATTCCCCCTATTTCTTATTGATTTAGTATGGTTTAACATTATCAACAAGTAAGCCCTTTGTCAAACCTAATTAAGATTAAGTTTGAGTCGTTCCTCAACTTCCATTACCAAGGCCTGGATTTGGTGGGGGAGAGGGGTGTGAAGGATTCCGGCCAATTTAATATTCCCACGTTGTATAGGGAGAAGCAATTTGTCCGCTTTGCTAGCAGAAATTGCCGTAGCCATTGCCGGAGTGATCTCTCCCAATAAACCATAAACCATCATTACTGAAACCGAACCCACAATCAGATCCACCCGATCGACATTATAGCAAATGGCGGACTCCCCGGAAGCTCCCTCAGTCGCACCGGCGCGCAACATAGCTCCCGTCGCAAGGGCATTAGTACCTAACCCTAATATATCCAACCCAGGATTTTTTTTGCGCAACTGCTCTACTATATGTTTACCAATGCCGCCACCTTGTCCATCAATGACTGCTATCCGCATAATACCCTCCTGCTGCTTTTTCTCAACAAATACGAGGAAGGTGTTCCCCCTCAAGCATGCCGAGCATTCGTTTTCCCCCAAGGGGTGTTTGGAGGAGAACGAGCCCAGATTTTCCTGCTTGAACTTGCCCAATACGAGTTGCGTTACCCCCCAGGGGGTGTGCTTGCATGTCGAGGAGAACTTCAGCCGCAACGTCCGGAGCCACTATGACTAGTACTTTTCCTTCGTTCGCTAAGTAAAGGGGCTCAAGTCCTAACATCTCACAGGCCCCTTCTACGCTCGGAGAAAGTGGCAATTGTTCTTCTACCAAGAGCATACTTACTCCAGCCTGCCTCGCTAATTCATTGAGCGTTGTCGCTACACCTCCCCGTGTAGGATCTCTCATGCATTTTACGCCAGGTCTGTAAAAGGCATTAATTAATCCATTTAAAGGGGCGCAATCACTGACAACTGGGGTTTGAAATTTTAGCCCTTCTCGCTCAGATAAAATCGCAATCCCATGATCCCCAATCGTTCCAGTAATGAGGATTTCGTCCCCTGGTTGAATTTGCTCTGGACCCACTAAACGATCCGCAATATAACCAATTCCGGTCGTATTTATGAAGATTTTGTCCGCACTGCCACGTTCTACAACTTTCGTATCCCCACAGACAATCGCGACACCTGCTTCTGTCGCTGTCTCAGCAATACTCACAATAATCCGCTCCAGCTCATTCATTGGTAAGCCTTCTTCTAAAATAAGCGCAAGCGTTAAAAACTTGGGGATCGCCCCGCTAACCGCTAAGTCGTTGACCGTACCACATACTGCAAGCTTGCCTATATTTCCTCCTCGAAAAAATAAAGGTGAAACCACGAAAGAATCTGTGGTTACGGCAATCTGCTCGTGGCCTGGCAACAGAGAAGCGTCATTCATCTGATCCAAGTAGGGGTTTCCTAAGTGTTTCTGAAAAATGTTTTTAACTAATTCATGGCTGAGTCGTCCACCGCTTCCGTGGGCCAGCATAATGCGTTCCATTAAAGCACACTCCCTTGGTCATATCGGTGATAAGCTGCACACGACCCTTCTGTAGACACCATACACGGTCCTACCGGCTTCATCGGCGTACATCGTTTGCCAAACATAGGACATTGGGTAGGATTAATTACGCCCTTCAAGACATCTCCACACCGGCAACCAGGTGTTTCTGGCGACTTAAAAATTGGCAAAGCAAATTTCCTAGCAGCATCCCAAGCCCCGAATTGTTCCCGGATAGCCAAGCCACTTTGGCGGATCAAACCTAGCCCCCGCCAGGACGCATCAACTGGCTCAAAAACCCGTTCAACAACCTTTATTGCATGAGGGTTTCCCTCTGCTTTGACGATACGTTTATATTGGATTTCGATCTCCGAGCGCCCTTCTGCACGTTGACGAAGGAGCATAACAATCGCTTCCAAAATATCCAGAGCTTCAAACCCTGTCACCACGCCTGGTAATCCATAGTCTCTGGCCATAAACTCAATGGGTTCAATGCCGATCATGGCGCAAACATGCCCTGGATCTAGGAAGGCATCGACAACCAATTCCTCGTCCTCCGCCAACAATCTTAAGACTGGGGGAACAACCTTGTGCATGGATAAAACGCTATAATTAGTAATTCCTTCCTGTTTCGCTGTTTCTAGACTCACCGCCACCGTGGGGGTGGTCGTTTCAAACCCAATCCCCAGAAAAACGACCTCGTTGTCTGGGTTTTTCCGGGCTAACTCTAAAGCATCTTGGGTCGAATAAACGAGTCGAACGTCCGCTCCTTCTGCTCTTAAAGACTGCAAATCCTTCTCTGTCCCCGGTACTCGAATCATATCCCCAAAGGTCGCCGTAATAACCTTGGGTTGAGCCGCTAAATATAGATATCGGTCAATATCACTGCTATCTGTCACGCAGACTGGACAACCTGGTCCGGAAATCAAGCGTATACTAGAGGGCAATAACTCTCGAATCGCATTTTTAGCGATGGCCACGGTATGCGTTCCGCAAACTTCCATGATTGTAAACGGACTCTGGGCTAAGGTCTGAATTTTCGACAAGTAGTCACCCGCCTTGCCCAGAAAATCCTTACTCCTGTTCTTCATAAGCCTTAGCAACCTCCAACAAAAGTTCTTCCGTTTCTTTCGCGCTTTCATCGTCAATAATTCCAATGGCAAATCCTGCATGAACCAAAACGTACTCACCAAGCTTGACCTCTGGGGCTAAGTCAATACTGACTCTACGCTCATTCCCCATCATATCCACCTTCGCCATCGATCCATCGATCGTTATAATTTTTGCAGGAATAGCTAAACACATTTATAACACCTCATTAGCAATTAATAGTTGTCCGAAGGCTAGGCCTCCATCCCCTGGTGGGAGGCTTTGTGAACGCAAGACTTTAATTCCTTGTGTTTGACAGTTAAGAAGGACTGCTTCGGTTAAAAGTTTATTCTGGAACACCCCTCCACTCAAAACCAGAGGACCCTCGCTTACACCTAATTGCAAGGCTAGATCCACAATAGCCTGAGCAATTGTTTGATGAAAGCGAAAGGCTATCTCGCCCTGACTCACACCATGAAGAACGTCTCGAACTAGGTCCTCAAAGAGAGGTTTCACTCCAAGAATCAGCACAGCGCACTCTACTCTCACTTCATAAGAATAGAGTGAGTTTGCTTTCAGGCTAGGCTCTACGTCTTTAAGCCGCTGTTGCTGCAAGAATTTTGTACCAACGCTTTCAAGTTCAATCGCAGCTTGCCCTTCATAGGTTACCTTTGTACACACTCCCAACAAGGCGCTCACCGCGTCAAAGAGCCTTCCTGCGCTCGAAGTTTGGAAGACTTGAACGCCTGTTTCAAGTTGGCGGTCTAAGATCTGACGTTCAAGAATAGAAAATGTTGACCAGAGGGGCTCAGTCTTTCTCCACGCTTCAGCGGAAAAAAGAGTTTTAAGATAAGCATAAGCAATTCGCAAAGGCTGTTTCGCACCCGCATCTCCCCCTGGAAGCCCTAAGTATTCCAGATGTGCCTTGCGTTCATAACCTGAGGCGTTACCCAGCAGAAACTCAAATCCCCAGATGCAATGATCGTCCCCGAAACCAGTTCCATCACAGATAACCCCTAGCGTTGGTTCTGTTCTGTCCCACTCTCCCAACACGCTGACTAAATGGGCATGATGATGTTGCACGGAATGTTTAGGTAATGGTTGTTCTAGGGCAAATCTTGTCAGTTGGTAGTTTGGATGTTGATCATAGGCAATCGCCCTCGGCGTAATATGAACGACTCGTTGAAAGGATTTGAGTTCGTGATGAAAGCGTTCGAAATTTTCATACCCTTCCATATCTCCAAGGTATTGACTTACAAAGGCCCTCTGTCCAGAAGCGAGGCAAAATGTATTTTTAAGGTCTCCCCCTAGACCGAGAAGGGGAGTCTTGACCTGAATCGTGGGCATCAAAATCGGTAAGGGAACGTAGCCGCGGGCTCGTCGGAAGAAGACCGTTTCGTTGCCAATCACCTGAACGACCGAATCATCACAAGGATGATAAATATCACGATTGTGCATCAGAAAATAATCGGCAATTCCCGGTAAACTTTCCAACGCCTCCTCGTTCGAATAGATAAGGGGCCGTCCACTGAGGTTGGCACTGGTCATGACTAAAAAATCATACGGTCCTTCAAACAATAGATGGTGTAGTGGGGTATAAGGGAGTAACATCCCTAGGGTATGGTTACCGGGCGCAATGTCTTGTGGTAAAGAATCCGTTGGTGCAAGCTTCCTTTCCAGGATGACAATGGGGGCAGCTGAGCTCCGTAACAGGTCCTCTTCCAGCGCAGAAATTTCCACTTGCTCACACGCCTTGGCAACAGACCTCGTCATCACTGCGAAAGGCTTGGAGCCCCGCTCTTTTCGTTCTCGTAAGCGCCTAACGGCTCCCACGTTGCGAGCATCACAAACGAGATGGAACCCCCCTAGCCCTTTTACTGCAATAATACCACCTAGCGCAAGCTGCTCTACGCCTATACCTAGGAGCTTGCGACCAAGAGCATCACTGAGCTGAAGCTTCGGCCCACAAGTTTTACAGGCAACCGGTTGGGCATGAAAACGCCGATCCCTTGGATTTTTATAATCCACTGCACACGAGCTGCACATTGGAAATTCAGACATCGTCGTTCGTCCTCTATCATAAGGCACGTCACGAATAATGGTATAGCGAGGACCACAATTCGTGCAGTTTGTGAAAGGAAATCGGTAATAC